>CETK01156574.1_pt1 | contig 13238 bp, 7 predicted proteins | sample 361431 | NCBI WGS metagenome assembly CETK01 (sample SAMEA2622452, study PRJEB7988) | marine metagenome | biome: marine biome (ENVO:00000447); feature: surface water layer (ENVO:00002042); material: "saline water (ENVO:00002010), including plankton (ENVO:xxxxxxxx)" | depth 5 m | reverse complement strand
GAGGCTCAAGGTAAATCATGTGAGCAATCTTTTTCTTATTGGCTTCTCAATTCTATGTTTTCGGAGGGAAAAGGCCAATGGGCTCTTGATTATATAAGAAAAAACTGGGGAGGGCAAATGAATAGAAATGATTTTAATGGGGCTTGGTTTGAAAATTGGATTCCTAAGTTGGGAAGATCAAAATCGCACGCTTGGTGTTCTGGGCCAACAGCTCTTCTTCCTGAGAAGATTCTTGGTGTTGAACCAATTTTACCGGGTTGGAAAAAAATTAAAATTAAACCTAATTTATATGATCTAGAGTGGTGTGAGGGGTTAGTTCCGTCTTCAGCTGGTGATATAAATATTAAGTTAAAAAAGCTTAGAAAAAAAGGCTTAGAAGTAGGATTACAAATCAGAGCTATTATTCCAAAGAATACCACTTCAATAATATATGTACCAATTCAAAAAATCAAATCCTTTGTAATTGAAATAAATGAAAAAGAAATTTGGAAGAATGGCCATTTTTTTCAAATTGATACCAATATAAGTTTTCAAAAAAGGTTTGATGATTATATTGTTTTAGAATTTGAACCTGGGGATTATACTGTTAATGCATTAAATAAATAATATGAATAACTTAAACTGAATTAAAAATGGATTTATTCAGTAATTTTTGATTTCCAAACAAATGGTTTTATTTTCACTCTTAGTATAAATGTTAATTCTTCAAAAAAAAAAATTGAAGAGAAAAAAAGTTCTTTTATTAATTATCTCTATCATAAGTTTTAGTTGTGAAGACAAACTTGATTATGACTCTGAAATTAAAACTTTAGATAGACTTGAAGCCAAAAATATCAACCCAAAAATTTACTTAGACGACAACCAAATGACCATAAAGTGTCCTGAGGCAACTCTTGAAGATAAGGGCTCGGTTAACGGAAGAGAATACATAGTTGTTAGTGAGGAAAAGTTAAGACAAATGGTGGCTGACGGTATGGAGGTTGTTTTTGTTTGTACATCACAGGTAAAAAACATGAGTTCATTGTTTAGAGACAATAAATTATTTGATCAAGATATATCTAGCTGGGATACATCAAATGTAACCAGTATGCGAAGAATGTTTTTTAATTCTCGCTCCTTTGATAAGGATATTGGACAATGGGACACCTCTAATGTAACTGATATGCGTGGAATGTTTACTTATGCTTTTTCATTTAATCAAGATATTGGTGATTGGGATACTTCAAATGTTACTTTGATGAGCAGTATGTTTGAATATGCCAAATTATTTAATAAAGATCTATCTCAATGGTGCGTCACTAATATCAAAGTAAAAGCCGAACATTTCTCTGTAAGCTCGGCACTCATAGACAAGTATCATCCTGTTTGGGGGACTTGCCCTCAGTAACTGCTTTGAAATAAATTGATTTCAACATATTCTGTTGAACTATTGAAATGTAAATTTACCTGCCCCCAATACTACTTCGATATGATCCTCAGAGGAACTGTTTATAATAACATTACTATCAAAGCTGACTCCAGACAAAACACTTCCGTTAAGTCTTAGGGTAGCCCCATCAGAAATAACGATCCCGTTCGATCCTTTTACATATATCGTTACTGGATTGTCTGATTCAAAGCCAATACCATTATCCAAATAATTTGTGCCTGATTTTACAAAAAAAGAAGTGAGGGTATTGCTTTTTTTTCTTACCCAACATAGGTTGCCAGTAAAAGATGATTCATCAAAATTTACTGGACTGTTTTCAGAAGTAATAAGGAAGTCAGTCACATTACCCTGACTGAATTTGATTCCATCAAAATCTTCGGATGAAAATTTTTGAAATGTTGGTTTAGCTACCAAATGATTATGGGGAAAAATAAGAGTGGTTAAAAATTTTTTACCCTCATCATTGACAGAATATATCGACTCCAAGCGATTGTGATCTGGATATCCTGGATAACGGTCTGGAACAGCAGATTGAGATCTTTCGATATTTACAGCTTCTGGAGTTGAGACAAAGTAAAAAGTAACCATTCCTGCTGGTATGGAGGGATAATGATCAATCGGGGCGGTATATTCCCGTAGATCCTCATTAGTGATGATATTATTTTGACTTGCAGGGTGCAGGTAGTTTTTGACCTTGTCACTAGGATCTGCATCAACCTCATCATATATAATAAAATATCCATTCGCATCGTTAGTGGTTTGAACCATAATCATATTTCTGGAATGGTCTTTGAAACGAATGGCATCACCATCATCTCCTTTGGCATAATCCAAGCCATCAGCTGTAAACCCTTCTACAATTCCTGCTCCAGTAAATCCATTGTGGTTTTCTCCATTGATGGTCAAAGTATTGTTGAGTTTGGCTTCTCTGGTGGGGGGACCCAACCTTCCTCCATTGACTAATAGACGGTTACCCAATCCGGATAGAGAAAGTCCATTGACTTCATTGTGGGTATGCCACTCATTTTGAGACTTAATATTGTATAAAACTCCGTGTAATCCAAAAGGATTGTCTTCTTTATCTCTAAAAAAAGCACCTCCATTTTCATAGATTTTACTTGATGGCAATAAAGCTGGAGGAAGCTCTTTTTTGGGTAAAATATAAGTAAGTATATGCCCAATGGAGGGAATTCCTTCAAGAAACCATGCGGCATAACCTGCAGCTTCATCATCAAAATTTACAACCCTTCGATACAACATTGAATTACCGATTGTTTCGGTGGGTAGCATATCACCAAATATTGCTAACTCTTTTGAGGGATTAATACTAGAACCAAATTGCCATTGCATAAATTTTTGAATTCTTTCATTATTGTAATACCTTCTATCGATTCCAGTAAATTCAAGTACATCCATATAACCAGATTTTGAAATCCTACTATCTCCTCCGCCAACCCTTGACCAAGCATATGTATTTGTAACTGGACTCACTCCATCAGGGGTAATTTGATTAATTAGCGCATAATAGTAACTGTCATCCTGATCAACACGATCCCCTTTGTAGATGTCCCAGGTTCCATGGGTGCCATAGCGAGCTGTTTTCCATGAACCGGATCGGTTTACCCTAGAAATTCTGTCAGAAATCAATGCTTCACATTTTTTGATATCTTCCAAAGTCAGGGCATCGTAGACAATGTCCAAAGCAAGAATTGCACAGAAAAAAGCCCCCATATTAGGTACCACATTACTCCAACTAGAAGACTCTTTAATGTCTAGAGTTGAAAATCTATTTAATATGACATCTCTAACTTTATTTGCATATTCTTCACTTTTTGCTTCATCCAAAATGTAAGCTAAAGCAGCAGCACCAACATATTTTTGAAGTGTACCGTAGTGATTACTCTCTGGGGCTTTTGAAGCTCTTGTAATAGCGTCCTCTTTCATTGATCTCCAGGGCTCTTTATTGGATTTTTCCCTGAGTGTCGAAAACATATCTTTTGTGACAATTAAAAAAGGGTGATTTGTTTCTTTTGTTTCTTTAGTTTCTGAGTTATCTCCTGAACCTGCAGAATAATTTTCAGTATTAATTCTATTATCGTTTGATGTATTATCCGGACTGCATCCAAAAAAATGAAAGATTAATATGATGCCAATGATCAGTTTTAGCAATTTGAAATGATCCATCCTTATGTTCATTTTATATAACATGATTTGTTAAATTATGAATTTTGTTTTTTAAAATAATAGATAGATTTTTAATGACTTTGTCAAAAACATAATGAGATAAACCGTTTAAAATTATTCTGATATTGACATTACCTTTTTATAAAATCTATCCGTAACCTTAAACCAGTATCCATTTTCTTCATGAATACTATTATCTCCCTTTCCGTTTTTGGAATGGAAATCTAAAAGGTGTTTTTTGAATTTTTTTAGGTCTTTAATAACGTATTTTTTTCCAAAGTCGTCTTTAATTGTTATCATATAAAACCTTTATTTATATCACTAATCTAAACTACAAAAAAAGCACTGTATTAAATATGAATTCAATCAAATGAATTTCCAAATTGAATAACCAATAAATACAATTACCAGGCCAACAGTTCCCTGATATAAGGTCCCAAGAGTATGAGTTTTATAGGCTGTTTTTATATCCATATCACTCATTTGTGATACAATCCAAAAATAAGAGTCATTGGCGTGAGAGACTGTCATAGAGCCGACTCCTATTGCCAAAATTGCCCAAATCTTTCCTATTTCTCCTTCTAAACCTAACATAGGCATTACAGGAAAAATAATAGAAGAAGCTGTTATAATTGCAACAGTGGATGAACCTTGAGCTGTTTTAAGTAATGCTGCCATGGCAAAAGGTATTAAAATTCCAAGTGATTCATATGATGTAATATTGGCCGCATAATCTTGAAGTGGGATATTTTGAATGACACTTCCTAAAGCACCTCCCAATCCAGTAATGATTAATATCGGTGCTGACTTTTCAATTCCTTTAGTAACAGCATTAGATATCAAACTTAATTTACTCATACCAAATAGTCTAAAAGATAAAATCATCCCTATTAATAAAGCAATTGATGGACTAGATAGAAAACGGATGATAGAGATTCCTGTAAAATCCTTTTGCAGAAAAGTCAAAAGTCCTCCCAAACACATTAAAAAAATAGGGAATATGATTGGAATGATCGATACTTTAAAATTTGGTAGGTTTTGAATTATTTGTTGTTTAGTTTTATTCTTTAATTCCGTCTTAATCGTTTTTTTAGGATTTTTATTGATAAGATAATTTCCATAAGCTCCACCTACCAAAATTAGTATAAAAGCCAATGCTCCACCTGAAACAATTAATAATATTATATTGTCAAGATTTAAATTTGCAGCAGCAGCAAGAGGTCCAGGTGTAGGTGGAATAAGAACGTGAGGAGCGAAAAGTCCTGTAGAGAGAGCTACTGCTAGACCTGCCAATGGAGTTTTCGTTTGTTGCGATAATGTTTTATTGAGTTGAGACAAGATTACAAAGGCTGCATCACAAAAAACAGGAATAGAAACTAAATAACCAATAAAACTAATTGAATAAGCCAATGGGAGTCTTTTTAGACGCTTAAGAATCCAGTTTGCAATAGAGAGTGTTGCTTTTGATTCGCCTAGAACAATTCCAATAATGGTCCCAAACAAAATTAATAGTCCAATGTTTTGAATGATTTTACCGAAGCCTTCTTTGATTTGCTCCAAAGCATCCATAAGCGGTATATTTAATAGTATTGCCAATAGGAATGGAGCAACTAAAAGAACTAAAAAAGGGTGGAACTTTTTGTAGGAAGTTCCAATAATGATCCAAATTATTGTCAAAAAAATACTTAAAATAGAAAAAATCACATCTAAATTTTTTTTGTGTTAAACTGCTTGAGAATTTCGTAAAGTTTTGTCTCCAGATTTTGAGGTGCATTTTTTAGTGCCTTTTCTAGAGTCAATTTTTCAGGTTTTGTGTTGTAAATTTTAACATGTGGCATATCGGGTATATTATTTATGGACGTTTGACCTGCCACAATTAAAGTTGGAATTTTCTTAGGTTTCGTTAATTGAGCAACCTTAAACGGTAATTTTCCATTCAAGCTTTGATTATCAAAATATCCTTCTCCTGTAATCACTAAATCCATTTCATTAATTTGCTCTCTTAATCCTGTAAAATCTGCTAACAAATCAAAACCATTTCTAAGCTCAGCATTCAAAAGTCCATAAAGTCCTGCACCTACCCCTCCAGCTGCACCACCGCCCATTTTTGATCCCACATTGATTCCAAATTGATTCAATATCACTTTTGTAAATTGTTTACCTGCAAGTTCGAGTTGATCAATCATTTGAGAATTTGCTCCCTTTTGTTTGGCGTAAGTAATTGCAGCCCCATCTTTACCTAATAAAGGATTTTTTACATCACAGGCAACTATAAATTTTAAATTATTAACTCTCGGATCTATTTGAGATAAATCAATTCGATTTAATTGTGAAATAGCACCCCCACCACTGATTAATTTATTATTTTTTTTATCGAAAAACCGGCCATTTAAAGCTCTAATTATTCCTGTCCCAAAATCATGAGTGGCACTACCACCTAACCCTAAATAGATTTTATTACATCCCTTATTTAGTGCTTCATAAATCATTTTGCCAGTTCCCCACGTAGAAGTGATAAGTGGGTTGTACTCTTGGCAATCTAGCTGATTCAAACCTGCTGTTTGAGATAATTCTATCCAGGCACTAGTTAGATCTTTAAAACAAAAATAATTAGCTTCAATAGGTCTGAATAAAGCATCAGTAACCATGCAACTTATTAACTCTCCATCAATATTTTTCTCTAATACCTTTAATGCTCCCTCACCACCATCAGAGAATGGCAATAGCTTGCAATTTACAGCAGTAAAGACTTTTTTAACTGCACTTTTCATCACAATTCCCACCTCCTGTGAGGACATACAACCTTTGTAAGAGTCTGGTATTATAAGAATATTCATTTTAAAAAGATAAACATTACATAGAACTGAATGTAGTTTATTAATTAATAAACCATGAATTAAAAAAAAAAAGTTAAAAAACTTATTTTTTTTTAACATTATTCATAACTTGCAATTAATGTGTGCGCACACGTAGTTTTAGCATACAAAATCAAACATTATTACAGTAAATATTTTCGGATTTAAACATGAATTTATTTGCTGGATTTAAACAATTTAACTAATATCTTAACTAATTTTTTTATGATTCATTTAAAAAATTTACTTGACAAAATTCCCAATTGTAGGCTTTTTAAAAAAAGTCTTCTTTTGGTTTTCTTTTTTGTCGGGTTTAATGTAATGGGACAGCAAACCGTTAATGGAACGGTATCTGATCCCGATGGTCCACTTCCTGGAGCAACGATCATTGTTCAGGGAACGGATAATGGAGTTACATCAGATTTTGATGGAAACTTTACTATTCAAGCTAATGAGGGAGATGTTTTAGAACTTTCTTATGTCGGTTTTAAAACTCAGTTCATTACCATCACTGCGAATCAATCGCAAATTACTACTATGCTTGAAGCTGATAACGAGCTTGAGGAGGTAGTAGTTACTGGTTATGGTACACAAAAGAAGGTGAATTTAACAGGTGCTGTAGCTGCTGTTAGTGGTGAGGTTCTTGACGACAGACCTATTGTTAATGTCGGTGAGGGATTGCAAGGTGTGATTCCAAACTTGAATATTGACATCAGAAATGGTGATCCAACTACAGCCCCTGAATTTAACATTAGAGGATTTGAGTCCATTAACGGAGGTACACCTCTTATCTTAGTGGATAACGTACCCATGGATATAGCAAGTCTAAATCCAAATGATATTGAAAGCATTAGTGTATTAAAAGATGCCTCTTCTGCAGCTATTTATGGTGCTCGTGCTGCCTTTGGTGTTATTCTTATTACGACTAAAAAAGGGAAAACCGGTAAAGCAACAGTTAATTTTAGTACTGAATTTGCTTGGGGTAAACCCATCATGCGGATGGATCCGATCGATGATCCTTACGAGTATGCAAAGGCTAGAAATATTGCAAATATCAGAACTAATGGTGCGCCCTCTTATGATGATGATTATATGGCTGCGGCTCAGATTTACAGTCAAAATCCAACTCCTGAAAATGCTTGGTATAGAGATGGAACAGTTTTAAGATATGTCGGATACAATGACTTTATGGAAATGTACCTGAAGGACTGGACTCCACAGCAAAGACATAATTTGAGTGTATCAGGTGCTACTGAAAAATCTAACTACTATGTCTCTTTAGGTATGCTAGAGAAAAAAGGGTGGTTAAATGATGATGATCACAATATTGATTTTGATCGTTACAATGTTCTAGCAAAGGTAAATTATCAGATTACTGATTGGCTAGAAATGGATACAAAAGCTCTTGTTACAATTTCTGAAAATGATGAACCCCACTTCTATAACTGGGATGTTAACATTAATTCATTTATTAGAATGGGTGGCAGAGCAACTCATTTTCCAGATTTACCCTACTATTTAACCCCAGGTGATAGAGCTCAGTATGAGGAACATATTGGTAAGCCATTTTCTCAAGTGAATCCAATTCCTTATTATGAGCAAGGAGGTAGAGATTTAATGAGTGAAGTGGATGTTCTTCTAACCCAAGGTATTACTTTGAAACCAATGGATAACCTTAAAGTAAGGGCTGAATTTTCTCCCAACTATACATATATCTACACAGAGGACCAAAGAACAAAAATTTCAGCCATCAATGGAGGAAGTAGTGTCGACCTCTCTAACATCCAATATGTAGAAGGATTTTCAGCGACAGATTACTTGCAAAGTAGATATGAAAAAAGATTCTATTATGTTTTTAATGCATTTGCAGATTATACATTTGAACCCGAGGGTTCTCCACATTATATAAATGCAATTGTTGGATTTAACCAGGAACTTGGTCAAAGACATAATCTGAGGGGAAAAGCATATAGTTTAATTACACCTGCTGTTACAAACATCAATGCAACTGTGGGAGCTCAAGAGGCATATAGTGGAGCTTCTCATGTTTCACTCAGAGGTATATTTTACAGGTTAAATTATATATTTAACGATAAGTATCTAATTGAATTGAATGGACGTTACGATGCAAGTTCTAGATTCCCAACTGATGATAGATTTGACTTCTTCCCATCTTTCTCAGCAGGTTGGAAAATCTCCGAGGAGCCCTTTATCGCAGATATGGGACTATCATGGCTTAATAACTTAAAAATAAGAGGTTCGTATGGGGAATTGGGTAATCAGTTACTTGGTAGTGATTATTACCCTTACATTCCAACTATGGGTTCAGGAACATCTAACTACTTAATTGGATCTGGTTCCAGAGCACCTTATGTTTCTCCTGCTGGCCTTGTAAGTGCTGATTTAACTTGGGAGACAGTTGCCTCTACTAACTTTGGTATTGATTTTACTGCATTAGATAATAGATTGGATGTAAGTTTTGATGTTTTCACCCGGGAAACAAAAGACATGTTAATGATGGTTGAGCAACCCGATATATTGGGAACCTCAGCTCCAAAAACCAATGCAGCTGATCTTAAAACTACTGGGTGGGAGCTTTCCGCCACATGGAAAAACCAACTTAACCAAGATTGGTATTATGGTATAACACTTGCACTTTCTGATAGCCAGGCTGAAATTACAAAGTATGACAACCCTACTGGATCACTAAATGAATATTATGTTGGTCAACAAATTGGAGAAATTTGGGGTTACAGAACAGGTGGTTTGTTTCAAACTGATGCTGAAGCTACAGCAAATGATTTATCTGACTTAGGAAATAACTGGGGAGCAGGAGATGTTAATTTCCTTGACATTACCGGTGATGGAAAAGTTGACCCTGGAAATCAAACTTTGGATAATCCAGGAGATAGAGCAGTTATTGGTAACGAGTCTATGCGTTACAGATTTGGTTTAAATCTTGATCTTAGATACAAGAACTGGACCCTAAATACATTCTTCCAAGGAATTTTGAAGGGTGATTACTTCCCACCGACGGGTAACTGGAGAGCCTTTTGGCCTTGGAATGCCGGGAATGCAGAGTGGTACTATATTACTGATTCTTGGACTCCAGAAAATCCTGATGCTTATTTCCCTGCACCACACATTGGTTACAACGATAAGAAGAATTACCATGTTAATGATAGATACTTGCAAGACGCGGCATATATCCGATTAAAGCAATTAACTTTGAATTACAGAGTACCATCTGAAATTGTTGATCAAATTGGTCTTCAATCCCTCAACTTGTATTACTCAGGACAGAATTTATGGGAAGCTACCAATATGAGAGCTCCTCTAGATCCAGAGGTTAGACCAACCCTAACACAGGAATATTACAAGAATAGAACGCATGCGTTTGGATTGAAAATTGGATTATAATTTTAATAATTTTTAAAAATGAAAAATTTTACAAAAAAAGTATTCAAAATATTTGCAGTTCTTTTCATAATATATGGTTGTGAACTCAATGATGACTTTTTAGAGAGACAACCACTAGATCAGATTAGTGATTCGTCTTTCTGGAATACAGAGAATGACCTAATGGTTTTTAACCATACATTCTATAATTTGACAAAAGATGACAAGACTTACCCAATCTTGATGGGGCATGATGATGGTTTTGATAGTCATAGAATTTCATATCTACACCTTGATGGTATGTCTGACAATACTGCTCCCAGACACGGAAGACATAGTACATATCAGCGTATTAGATCTGGGGTATTTAATGCCCCATCTAGTAAAAATGCAAATGCACCCGCTGGATGGTATGGATATAAAGGTTTTGAATTAATTAGAGCTGTAAATATAGGTCTAGCTAATTATGATAATGCTGCTGTTTCAGATGCAGTTAAAAACCATTATAAGGCTGAAGCCAGGCTTTTTAGGGCAATGTTCTATGCTGACAAGATCAAAAATTTTGGATCAGTGCAGTGGGTTGATAGTGAAGTTACCCTTGAAAATGAGGATATTCTTTATGGATCAAGAGATTCTCGAGATGTTGTAATGAACAATGTTTTTGATGATCTCAATTTTGCAGTTGCTAACATAAAAGATCATGGTAACCAAAATAAATTAGGTAGATCAGCAGCTCTTCTTATTCAATCTAGAATATGTTTGTTAGAGGGAACATGGAGAAAATACCATAACCTTGGTGATGAGACAAAATGGCTTCAAGCTGCTGCTGATGCTGCAAAAGCGCTTATTGATAGTGGTAAACACAGTCTACACAAAGGAGCTCCTGGTCGAACTTACAATGAATTACACAGCCAAGAAGGTTTGGATGGTAATTCAGAAGTTATTTTCTTCCAAAGGTATGAGAGAGGGACCAGAACAAATCACGTTCAGTCCTACAACAGAGGTTACAATGGTGGTGCCACCAAGAACATGGTTGAGGATTATCTTTGTTCTGATGGTCTTCCAATATCACTCTCCCCACTTTATCAAGGAGACGTAAATTATGCTGACATATTTGCCAACAGAGATCCAAGATTGAGACAAACCATTTTACACCCTGATGATCAGCCGATTTACAGATATGGAAATCATGATTATGGTGCTAATACATATCCAAGAATCCAGGGTATGCCAGGTGGACTAAAAACCTATACTGGTTATCATATCATAAAGGTTTACAATGTTAGTTCCGCTCATGCTTCATATAACTCATCAATTACGCCAGGAATTAGCTTACGATATGCCGAGGCACTTCTGAATTATGCTGAAGCAAAAGCTGAATTAGGTGGAGGAACAATTTCTCAGGCCGATCTGGATATCAGTATCAATAAGCTTAGAGATAGAGATGGAATGGTTCATCTAGTTAGCGATCCTCCAATGGATCCACGTTACGCTGCGGATGGAATATCTGCTGCATTGGTTGAAATTAGGAGAGAAAGAAGAGTTGAGTTATTCCTTGAAGGATTTAGATATGACGATCTAAGAAGGTGGAAACAAGGTAAAAAACTTGAGAATAAAGATTACGGTATGCGTTGGGATGCTGCTACAAAAGCTATAGTTGATCCTGATGGTAAAACTACCGTTAAAACTGGAGTTGTTGATGGAGTTGAATACCTTGAAGTTTATAAGGGGACTGATTTTGAAAATCCTTCATTTGATGAGAGTAAGCACTACTACTGGCCACTTCCATTGGATGTTCTCTCACAAAATCCGAACTTAGAACAAAACCCAGGTTGGTAATAATATTGTTCTGATTTCTAAATTAACAAAGCCATCTCAATGATGGCTTTGTTTTTTCTTAAAACACTCATTTATAGCACTATATGCTTTTTTAATTAATAGAAAATTATTATTTTAATTGATAAAAACGATCTCAATATGCTTACATATTAAGATTTTTAGATTAACACCTAAAATGTTAAAAACATAAATATGAAAAAAATACAGATTTATATAATTTTTGGAATTTCATTATTTATTTATTCTTGTAAAAAAGATTTATCAGATAAAAATAATAATTCTTCATATGAATTAAATAATCCATTTAATTCAGATTTTTTGGCTAAAAATTTGAGAAAAGATAAACCAAGGCTTGTTTTAAATTCTGAAATTGATAAGGTTCTTCGTCAAAAGCTTAATACAGATCCAGTAGTAATGAATTTTTACTCTGCGATTAAATCAAACGCAATGAAAGTTATGGATGAACCATATCTTGAAAGAGTTAAAATTGGCAGGCGCCTATTGCATATTTCTCGCGAGATGCTCTATAGAGTTAATATGCTTGGTATGGTATATCACATTGAAAAAGATCCAAAAATCCTTGAAAGATTAAATAATGAAGTTTTAGCTGTTTGTAATTTTTCAGATTGGAACCCTTCTCATTATTTAGACGTTGGTGAAATGACAATGGCACTATCATTTGCTTTGGACTGGACAGCTGGCGACTTACCACAAACGACAATTGATAAGACTATTCAAGCTATAATTGATAAAGGAATTATGCCTAGCTATGAGACGGATAAAAGGTCAAATAATTGGTGGATCAAAAGTAATAATAACTGGAACCAAGTTTGTAATGGTGGAATGATCGCTGGATCAATAGCTATTGCTGAGATTAATCCTGAGCTTGCTGCAAAAACCATTAAAAGATCTTTGGATGGTTTACCACATGCTTTGGATGAGTACAAACCAGATGGAGTTTACCCTGAGGGATCTACCTACTGGGGGTATGGCACTTCTTTTTCGGTTGTAACAAATGCAATGCTTGAAAGTGCCTTCGGTACTGATTTTGGTTTGGGGGATTATCCAGGCTTTAAGGATAGCGCTTACTTTAGATTGCTAATGAATGCGCCCTCGGGTTGGTATTATAATTATGCTGATTGTGGAGATAAAAGAAATAGTAATCCTGATGTAACTCTTGCTTGGTTTGCTTCTAAAACTGGAGATGAGCTATTTTTTGAGAGAAGCAGATTTTTAAATCCTCCGAGTAGCTATAAAATGAAAAAAAACACAATGCAATTAGGACCACAAAAAATTGGTAGATTAAGAAGGTTAAATGGAGCTGGACTTGTCTGGGTTTCCCAATATCAGAAGCAAAAAGAATCAGAATTACCAACCTCATGGAAGGGTGGAGGAACAAATCCAATAGCTGTTTTTACTGGCGGCTCCAATGATCCTTATACCTACTATCTTGGATGCAAGGGTGGAAGTGGTACTGTGAATCATGGAAACATGGATGCTGGTTCATTTATTTTCGAAATTAATGGTGAGAG
>CETK01023808.1_pt1 | contig 13253 bp, 7 predicted proteins | sample 361431 | NCBI WGS metagenome assembly CETK01 (sample SAMEA2622452, study PRJEB7988) | marine metagenome | biome: marine biome (ENVO:00000447); feature: surface water layer (ENVO:00002042); material: "saline water (ENVO:00002010), including plankton (ENVO:xxxxxxxx)" | depth 5 m | reverse complement strand
ATTTGATATTCTATACCAAACAAATTATTTCTAATTGCGTTACTAGCTAAACCAAATACTTTAGTTACACCAACTACATCCGAAGGTAATTCAAGATATCTATCTCTAACTTCCCATTTTGTACCACTAGCTAGAGTAGTTGTTGTGTTTGATGTTTCAAATTTTGTCTCATCAGCAGCAGTAAATAAATGTTTCATATAAGCAAGTTCAGTGCCATCGTAGTGTCTCATACGATAATACTGAAGTGCATCGTCTATTGAATCCTCTATCTGATCATCATCAACATTAATTTCTAGTACAGGGAACCCTAACTTTCTAAGACAATAATCTTTGAGCTCTGCTCTACTGGTGGGTTCAGCCATAAAAAATACCCCTAGTATGTCCTAGGGGTATTTATAAATTCAAATGTTAGTTTAGGAATTAAAATTTACTGACCCATTTTTTTAGCAACATCATAAGCTATAAGTGCTTTTGCATCAGCTGGAACAGTTGGATCTAGAGCTAGAATTTCTGCTTCTACAGCATTACCTTTATCTCTGATTGCCTGTTTTTCTACTGCGAGAGCTTTCATAGCTTCATTATTACCATTAATAAGATCTACTTCTTTTGCTTTTTCAACTTTCCAAGCTGTTTCACCATATTCACCTGTTAGAACACTTCTTGTTACAAACTTTATAAGTTCAACAGCATGCTGTTGATATTTTGGTGCATAAATTTTAGCTTGATCATCTTGAAATTTTGCAAGTTGATCCGCTTTTGATAAAGATTTATAAGGATTCTCAAGTCCATCACCAGCAGCGTTAAGTCTATAATTGGTTATGAAATCATTTTCTGTATCAATCTTTTCTCCCTCAAAAACAATAGTTGTGTCATTTTGAGAGTCTTCTACTCCTTCACGAGGATCATAATCAAGTTGATGTGTAACATGTTGCTCTTGTTTAGAGTAAATTAAATATGCCATAATTTTTTGTTTCCTTTACTAATATTTGACTATAATTTATGCTGAATATTTATCATATCCCTCAAGAACATCACCAGTCTGGTTGGTGAATAGCGAAGTATCATACATATGTGGAATGAAAGTAGGATAAGAAGTTGAGTGGTAAGCGTGGTCATACATGTATCTTGTAGCCTCATAGTTATCAATCATACTTGGATTAGAATTATCATTAGAATCTCCAAATCTCAAGTCACAGTTAAATCTGGCGAATTGAACACCATAACCACTATCAGTATTAGATGATGAACACATTAAGAAACTAGACTTTCCGTATGGAATTGGTACAACTGTATCTCCCGAAGAATTCCATTGAGTATGGAGACACTTACCATCAGACACCCTAATCATTGTACACATCAATCCAGCACCATAGTAGTATGATGGACAGAAAGCAGCAATGTATCTACCGTCACTAGTTTGAACAAATCTAGAACCATATCTATTTCCTTGATCAATTCCATAAGAAGTAGTCCAACTCATATTCTGAATACTTCCTTGAGAGTTACCGTTACCATCAACTGATGGAGAGTTCCATCTACACACCCATGATCCATATGAAGGAATCATTTGGAACATAACAAGTCTATCGTTGTCACATAGCACTAGTTGTCCACGTCTTTGGTCTTCTGAAGTCTGGTTGGTTGGTTTACCAGAAGCAGATCCGTAACTTCCAGTTCCTGATGCTGGAGTTCTGTTAGAGGTGTTGTTGGTAAACCAAGTTTGTAAAGGTGAATTACTAATAGATCTAGCATTTGCCTGTTCTGTTTGTCCTTGATACCAGTTGCGAGAGTGAGCATATGATCTTAAGTTAGGAACATCACTCCAAACAAATGGTTGGTAACCATAACCATCATCTGTTTCCATGATGGCAAGTTTATTTCTCTTACGGTTATAAGAACAAGTACCATACATGGCTCTATCCCAACCCATTGGTATTGAGAATGCGGGATCTTTAGCATAATTGTAATTTATCCAATATTCACTAGCACTTCTATTACCTACTCTAAAATGACCACTATTACCGTAAGACATAAAAACAGCATAGTCTTGATGTGTTTCACCAGGAAGAGTACACACATCTCTAAATCCATATGCCCTTCTTTCAGTTCCATCACTACCACCAACAATCCAAGGAGTATGATTACCTCCAGCATTGGAACCACTTTGATGTGCCATATTTCCTAAGTAACCAACATGAGTACACAAATTGTTATAACTTGAATCACTACCTGGTTGTCCAGTAGTTTGAATCCATCCAGAACTTGCAAAGTTGTTACTGAATTCACTGGAGTATGAGTTGTTATCACATGTCCATTGGTTATAACCACTGTTACCACCAATCATCACGTTGGATACGTTTAAGTTATGATCTAACGTAAACCAACCTTTTGATGCACTATAATATCCACCAAAGTGACTAAAACACGGTTGCTCAAAAGGATCTTTTGGTGTTGCGGTTACACCAGTTTTTTGTTGTACTACAGAAACTCTTCTTCCCATTTTTCTTTCCTTTATATGATGGTGGATAAATTAACTGTCAATGCCATACACTACAGCAGATACCGCCGCTGAAGCATAAACATGGAGACCATTATTAGCATCTAGAACGATACCAGTTCTTTCTAAAACACCGTTAGCAACCAAAGCAACGTCATACTCAATGCAATCTGCATCAGTGACGTTACCAGCAGCATCACGTAAGGCAACCCTTACTGTTGTAGCTGAGCTTTGTCGGTTAACGATATTTAAAGTCACTACTTTTACTCCCGCTGTCGCAGCAACAATTTGCGTCCAAGTGTTTGCACTTGATACATCTACTTTTCCTTGTACTCCAGATGCCATTTTTAATTACTCCGTGTTATGTTTATTTATAAATTGATTAGACCGCAGACAAGAAGTATGCAGTAGCTGACACGTTGTTCACTGATTTTGAAACCGCACCAGATGTAGGTATTGACGTATCATCAGTTCCTACAGTAGTAACTATTGTTTTACCAAGCACTGTAGTAGCACTTAGAACACTAGTATTATTAATATGGTATGCCTTACCAGAAGCAAGATCCATATTCTCAGATAAGATCCAACAAGAAGAACTGTTTGACCAATTAAATGTCTTGTTAGTTGTTCCGAGTAAGGAAATACCTCCTCCATCAGCAGTAACATCTGTAGCACCACCTGTTGAGAAAGCAGCACCAGTGGCACTTCCTGATCCACCAAATGTCTGGTCAATTGTTACTGTAGTTCCACTGACAGCAGTTACGATACCAGGAGTACCAAGTGTTACAGTGCCACCGCCACTATCAAGCGTAATTTGTACGCCAGGTGCGATGTTATCCGTATCAGAGACATTCGTGATTGTATTAGCACCTTGTGCTATATCTCCAGTAAAGTTACCAACAGCAACTTTACCTAATTCAATGTTACGATCCTTAGAGGTTAACGTAACAGAATTGATAGATGTTGTTGTACCCTTAACTGTAAGGTTACCTCCAACAGATAAATCACCTCCAACAGCAGAAAGTTGGTCAATATATGTTTTAACTGCTTTCTGTGTAGCAACCTTAGCATCACTATTTTGTGATAGTGTACCATCAGTTGAGAATTCATTAATAGCAGCACCCAACTGAGCACCGATAGAACCAAGTCTCAAACTTGATAGACCAGATAGATCAAAGGCAGAAGCGTCTAGTGTTGCCTTACCAGTTGACTGTTCAACCTTAAAGTACTTACCAACAGAGAAGTTACCATCTTGGTCAGTAGATACGTAGTAAACACGACCAGGACGACTTTCACTTGTTTCATATGATGGAACATTTTCAGATAGTGGGAGACCAGGCCAGTTAGTGTTAGCCTTACTTCCAGTACCAATATCCAAGAAGTCATGAGCAGTCAAGCGAACTTGAGAATACTGATAACGAATCTTAAACTGTTGTCCATCTCCAGCTTCAATTGTTTTCTCGTCTGCAAACTGTAATGTTGTAATACCTTTTGTATCAGGAACAACAGCAGTAATTTTTAAGAACTCAGTGCCAATTAAAACGAAGTCATCTGCATCAAGACCTACATTTGCTTGCTTAACACGTATAGATGTCGCAACATCTGTAGCATCTTCAATTAGTTCATCTTGAGTTGCAATTTTAGCGTTGAAAATTAGAACAGGATCATTATTTGAATGAGCACCAGATGTGGTTCCTTCTTGAGCACGTGTTGCTTCAACAGATGTTGCTGAAGGGAATGAATTAACTTTAAATAATTCATTGTTAATAGCAATAAAACCATTTATAGTCATTCCACTAACAGTTGAAACCTGCATAGTTACAGGTGAAGAAGCACCTGCTGCGACATTAGCAGCTAATGTTGCATCAGGACCACCCTTAGCAAATAAAGCAACTGCTGAAGTACCATCATGTGCAGCCGCAGTTGTTGCAAGTTTACCTCTTTCAACTGTTAAAGAACCACGTCCATCTGGAGCAGTGTAACTAGAATTAGAGATAACGTATGAACCAGAGTCATCGTTAACTCCATTATCTACTAGTTCAACAGAACCACCTGCTGCTGGAGCTTGTGATAAATTATTAGTTGTAATAATAAATCCTTTCTGTCCTTGAACAGCATCTGTGTTGTTTACAAGAGTTGCAGTAACACCAGATGTTGCACCTGTAATTACTTCACCTTGTGAAAATGTTCCCTTAACTGCGAAGTAATACAAGAAACCAGAAGCATTCTGGTCGTTGACCAACTCACCAACAGCACCAGATGTACCACCAGTAAGTCTCTCTCCAATTTGAAAACTTCCAACGATAGGATTGTTTGCTATATCAATTGTAAGACGCTTACCTTTGACTGAACCATCAACGGTTGTCTCAGAAGAATCAAATCCTCTAGAAATTGCACCGTACTTACCATAAGATGAGTTACCAGTAACAGCACGAATTCTACCACCACGTGTAGCAGTGTAAGAAATATGTGCATAGTATGTGAAGGATGATACAATCTCAGTTGCAGCACCATTAGTAACATAGAAACCAACACCACCATCTATGACTTGAGTGAAGGAGTCAAACACCATTGATTTGTTAGATGGTGTTGAAGAATTATCATAGTGACTATGAACTCCACCATCAAGTAGAATACCAACTGCTGCTCCACTAAAGATTGTACAGTTCTGAATGTATGGTGATTTAGTAATTGCTGAGTTAGGATTCAATCTAAAGAACACACCCTTAATAGTGGCAGTGTCCATATCCTTGTCATCAGATCCAGAAGGAACAAATCCACTCATTCCATCACAAACTAAGTCCTTAACAGTTGTGCCAGAACCAAGTAACAACATAGTAGATTCAGCGTTAATACGAGTACCTACACTACTGATAGAAATTGATGCATCATTATTAACAGTAGCTGCCATACTACCAGTGTTAATAGCGGATGTAATAATACCTCTTAGTGTTGTAATTGCAGATGCAACTGTTGGACATGTTGGATTATTAGTATCAGTAGTAATTGTAAGATCTCTTACTTGAGTTTGTGTATTTCCAGTAGAAGTACCAACCAAGATGTTACGCATAACTTCTATAGAAACTGACTCAACATACTCAAGCATCTTGATGTCAGTAGCATTAGTTCCTGAAATTGCAGTACCACCAACTAATGCAGTACCATAGTCATAAACTTTATTGTTACCGCCATGTTTGACGTTAAATGCAATAGCATCAACCAATTCAGCAAGACGACTCTTAACAGTTGCTTCTGTACCACTTACAGCACCATCATTTGCTACATGACGATGATATGCTTCCCAAGCAATAAACATTCTGTTAGAATTGAGTAAATTACGAGCATCTGCATGCTTGTTATCTACAATATTAAGATACTTATCAGAGGTAGTCCACTCACCACCAGTAAGATTTAAAAGATGAACATTAGCATTGTAGTCTGAATCTAAAACCATAGCAGTTTTAGTTCCAGCAGCGTTGCTGATTGTTTCACCAAATCTAATAGATGACAAATTAGTTGTAAGACCCAATGCTTGCATATTTGAATCGCCAGCAGCAGGTTTAATAATAGAAGTTCTTAAGTTGTCACCGATAATAGAAACGAACTCAGGAAGAACGATAGGAAGAACCTCATCGTACTCACCAGCTTTAACAAAGATTGAGATTGGATTAGTTGCGGAAGGAGCAGATGCACCTGTTAATGCACTAATATAATCACAAGCATATCTTAGTGAAGCAAAACCTCTAGAGATGCTTAGACCGTTATTAGTATCAGCACCCTCCTTAGTTACGTAGAATACAGAAGCTGTTGTGTTATTCTTTTCCCATCTTGGAAGTAATGGAGAACCACCAACTGTCAGAATCTGCCCAGACGCAGCTGCTTGCTCCGCAGCAGTGCCTGTAGACCCAGATGGTAGTGCAATCCTATTAACACCACTTGCTGCCTGATAGAGGAGGTCTCCAGTCTCTTGTAGAACCTGAGCTCCACTACCACCCTGTGCTAGGAAGTTCCAATAGTTTCCATTAGGATCTAGTTCAGGAGCGTTAGCAGCACCAGTAGTATCAGATGTTATACAAACATAGGAGTTTGAGTTTCTATTAACAACATCACCTAACTGATAGACAGTTGCTGAATTCCATGCACCTGTCCAGTTAAGACCTTCAGTAATTAAAGTCCAATTAGCAGTTGCAGTAGGAACAACTCCTTGAGATGATAGTTTGTTTACATAAGAATTACCACCATAACGTACAACGTCACCTAAACTATATGCTGTATTAGGATCATATGCACCTTGAGCAGAGAAACCAGTTGTTAATACTTCCCAATTGGTTGTGTCTTCATTAGGAGTTGTAGTATTAGTATGAGTTCCTTTAGCAACGTAACTATACCCTCTGTAAGTTACGATATCACCTTTCTGATATTCAGTGCCAGATGTCCAAGTATCTTCAAAATTCAGACCTTCTAAGTAAACTGTAAATTTAGTGCTATCAAAAGTACTACTAGAGGTGTGACCTACTGTACAGAGATATTGTGTATTTCCATACTTAACAATATCATTTACTTTATACCAGTAGGATCCTGTCCAGTTTCCTAGGTTGTCAACTCCTTCTACATGAAGATCCCAATTACTTAAATCTGATGAGTAAAATGAGGTTTCTGTTGATGAAGTGTGGTTGGTTGTACACACGTACGTGTTGCCACCATATTTAACAATATCGTCAATGACGTAAGCAGTGGAAGCAACCCAACTACCTCTCCACTTAAACTTCAATCTACCGAGTCTAAAATCTGCCATTTGTTATAATTCCTACTTAGGTCCGTTAGTATTATGATCATAATCTTTATTTAGTCTTGCGACTAGGTAACCATCACTGTCAATAAAATAGGTTATCCTTCTAAAATCAAATCTGAACTGTTGATATTTATCATCAGGATCATTTGTATATTTTTTATCACCTTGATCTGCGGTGATATATTCAACACCTTGAAGAAAATCAATGTATTGCTCTCCATCAGTTCGGTGAAAATCAAATACTGCATCTTCTGTGGATCTTGCCACAGTATAATGAAGCATACCATCCTTATCTCTTCTTAGAGCATGAACGGTAAAATCGTTTGATTGTGAAACAACTTGACTTGTTGCTGCTGTGCTTGCACTGAGATATAAACTCATGCTAGGATCCTCCAGTAAGTTCCATCCCAAATAAACTGAACATATAATCCAGCGACATCTAATATGAATTCAGAATCAATATTTCCAAATTTATTCAAAAATTGCTGTCCACCACTTGTTGTTAGCGTAACATTATTTATAGCCCATGTCCCTTTCATGTCGCACAATTCTATCATGTCTCCTAAGTGTGGAACAACTCCACCTTGTTCATAGGGCATTGTCAAAGAAAGAGCTGATGCTGAAGTGTTCAACAAACATCTAAGTCCACAAACTAGTTGTTGATTAGAGTTTATCTCTTCCCATCTTGCTCTTTGGAGTTCAAATCCTCCGATATCGGAACCATCATGAACAACAGCAGTTTTTTTCTGTGTATCAACTGTAATTTCAGCATTAGCACCAGTAAACTGAGCGTGTTCGTTGGTATTACCTTTTCTAAATTGTACTTGGGTGGTGGCCATTTACTAATTTACGCACTTTTCTCACAATATATTTATGGTTTAAATAATCCAGACTTGAGTAAATGGTGGTTGGAATAATTGTACTTGTATTAATGCAACACCAGAAATTGTAAGGGTTCCACTTCCTCTGTATGGAGCACGGATATATGCATCGTCGGCATTATTAACATTAGAGATATTACCAGAACCTTGATATGCACGAACACGAAGATCGGTGCTATCTCCTGTAATATCAATCTCAACTCTTGGTTGTTCCGCAAATGTAAGTAGTGGATCTCCCGAAGTTCCTCTGATTGCAAGAGTTCCACCTTGACTGAGAAGTTTGGAAGTTCTGCTGTCTGCTCCAATTCCTGTAAAGGAGAAAAGCATTTGTTTCTCCAGAGGATTGAAGGTAAGAGCTTCCGCAGTACCAGAAAGTTTTCTGAGTAAACCAAATCCAATAAAGTCTCTTGCTCTGACAACATCTGCATCTCCAAAAATTCTTGCTGTACCAGAACCAATATGAATTGGAGAGAATCTATCAATAGCATCTCCAAGTATTCTGATTGTTCCTTGACCAACTTTGTCTCTTGCTCTTGTAGTTGTAGATTGACCCAAGAATGAGAAGAGCATTTGCTCTTCTGTTGGATTGAAGGTAAGAGATTCAGCAGCACCACTAAGTTTTCTAAGAGATCCAGATCCAATGTAAGGTCTACTGCGAGCAATATCACCATCTCCATAAACTCTGAATAGAGATGGAAGTGTAGTGATATCAATCCTTCTAGACTCTGCTGCACCAGATAGTTTTCTAAGTGAACCAGATCCAACATAATCTCTTGCTCTAACAACAGTTGCATCTCCAGTAACGAAGATAGTACCAGAACCAATATTATTTGGAACGAATTTATCTGTTGCAACTCCACTGAGTTTGACAGTTCCACCCTTACTAATTTCTCTAGCAAGTCTGCTTTCAGAAGCTTGACCTGTAAAGGAGAAGAGCATTTGCTCTTCTGTTGGATTGAAGGTAAGAGATTCGGCAGCACCAGAGAATTTCCTAAGTGTACCTGAACCAATCCAAACAGGAGCAAATCTGTAATCACCGTAAACATAAAGTTTAATTCCACCAACAGAATTCCAATTAGGTATGAATCTAATATCAGATGCTTCTGGATATATTTTAATTCCACCAGATGCAATCTCAACAGAACTAACAGCATCACTTGCCTTACCTGTAAAGGAGAAGAGCATTTGCTCTTCTGTTGGGTTGAAGGTAAGAGATTCAGCAGCACCGCCAAGTTTTCTGAATGTACCACTACCTTGATATCTTGGAACTAAAACAACTCTGGCATCACCACCAATTCTGAATAAACCAGTGCTCTCATGTGCAACAGCAGATACAATTGTTGCACTATTGAGTGTAAATAATGTTCCTTCTCCTTTTGGTGGAACCGCAATTGCTTTTTCTGATCCTGTTCCTGTAAATGAGAATAGAAGTTGTCTTTCTAGTGGGTTGAATGCAATGCTTTCGGCAGCACCAGAGAATTTCTTGAGTGAACCAGAGCCAATAAATGGTTTGGTTTTCTTGAAGACTGCATCTCCAAATATAGAAGTTCTTCCAAAGACATCTTCGTGAACTCGTACCTTTGGAATTGCTTCTCCAGATATACGTATTTGTGTGCCTTCTTCTGGAGGATTTGCAACAAATGCTTCTGCACCAGATCCAATAAAGGAGAATAGAAGTTGTTTCTCCAGTGGATTGAAAGTAATACTTTCTGCTGCACCACTGAATTTTTTGAACAAACCAGAACCAACAAATGTTCTCGTTCTGTCTGTATCTCCCTCTCCAGTAATCTTGATAATACCAGAACCTTGATACTTGGGTATAAAGAATACTGGGAAAGCATCTCCAGATATACGAACTTGAGTTCCTTCTTCTGGAGGATTTGCAGTAAATACTTCTTGACCAACTCCTGTAAAGGAGAAGAGCATTTGTCTCTCTAATGGATTGAATGATACAGACTCCGCTGAACCACTGAGTTTTCTGAGAGAACCAGAACCAATATGTTCTGATAATGTAGATTCCGCACCAATACCAGTAACTCTGACAACACCTGAACCTGGATGTAAGAGACTGAATAAGATGTATGCTTCTGATCCAAACTTGAAGAGACCACCAGAAACTGCACCAATAGATGTAGACTCTGCTGCACCAGAGAAATTGTAAAGGAATCCAGATCCAATATATGTTGTTGGAGTGAAGGACTCTCCAACAGTTCCAGTAACTTTGATTTCTCCACTACCAAAGTAAGGAGGTGTCCAGAAGGTAGAACCTTCACCAAAGATAGTAACACCAGCCTTACCACTAACAGAGTAACCAGTTGTGACAATATTCTCAACAAAGAATGATGTTGCTGTGCCAGTAATATCAAATGCACCAAATGGACATACTTTAGAAAGAGTTCCAAGAATATGACCATAATCTCTACGTTCTGGTGCATTAAGATCAGATATGAGACCGTAATCTTCAGTAACAGATGGTACTGTTAATTGATTTGGAATTGTATATGTAGATCCTGGTGCAATAGCAAGTGTTGTATTAGGAGCAATCTTGATACATCCACTAGTTGCAGTCGTATCAGTAGATATTGTTCCACTATCAAGAACACAATTACTTAAATTGTTATCAACAAGACTACCGTAATCTAGATCTACCTCATCTACACATGCAGAATTATTGTATGCTTCTGTATGTTTTTCGTGACCCTCTTCAAGATTTAACCACTTAAGTCGTACAGGACCAAGGTTGGTGACTGCCTTGTCGTAGAAATCAATATTGCCAAGATTAATGTATTCACTTGGAATAACATAATTATCAAGAGTAAATGTTCCAAGTTCACTAAGTTCATATGTTTGTGGTTTTCTTGGTCTGAGTTTGATTGTACCAGAACCAACCCAATCAAATGTTCCTTTCTCTGCTTCAAGTTTGGCAAAGTTTCTAAGGAATCCAGAACCAACGTAATTTTCTGTATGTTTCTCACTTGTAATTCCACCAGTGAAGGAGAATAACATATCTCTTTCAAGTGGATTGAATGTGAGAGACTCAGCAACACCATTGAATTTCTTGAGTGAACCAGAACCAGTGTAACTTGAGCGTATTCTATCTACAGCGTTACCAGAAATTCTTCCAATTCCTGATCCAATCTTACCTGTGCCAGTACATTCAGCAGCACCACCAATTGCAAAGAAACTTCCAGTTCCAATTACGTTAGCATCAAGTGGCATGAATGCACCACCAAATACTCTCAATCCTAATTGAGATCCAACGTAATCATAATGTTGTTTAACAGTAACATCAGTTACAGACTTAAGTTTGAAGAGACCGTATGGTACTAAGTCTGAATTATCAAGTATATGTCCATGATCAATACTAGCAGCTGCTCCATCAGCAACATTTCCATAATCAATATATGATGATGGAATTGTCTGTTGAGATGGAATTGTATAAGTATTGCTTGGTGCAACAGCAAGTGTAGTTCCTGGAGCTATCTTGATGCATCCACTTGATGCTGTTGTATCAGTAGATATTACTCCACTATCAAGAACACAATTAACTAAATTAGTATCAATAAGAGTTCCATAATCAACACGTGCAAATCTAACTACAGCACTTTGATTATAAGACTCTGTATTTTTCTCAATCGCATTTTCTGGTTGGAATGTAAATTCACCAGATCCTGCATATCCAAAAGTACTTCTTTCTTTTTCTAACTTAGCTAAGTTTCTAAGTTGTCCTGAACCTATCCATGATTCTGTATGCTTCTCACTAGTTAATCCACCAGTAAAGGAGAAGAGTAAGTCTTTCTCTTGTGGATTAAATGTTGCAGATTCAGCTGATCCACCAAATTTTTTGAAGGATCCATCACCAGATATAGATGGTGCAATATTAACAATAGCGGTTCCACTAAGCGGAGTGAGTCCACCACCAAGTTTTGTGGTGGTGAACGTAGAATCCGCAGAACCGAATATTCGGACTTTACCATCAACGATGTAACCATATAATCCTGGTGAATTTTGTTCACCAAATGAGATTAATCTTCCTTCACCTCTCCATGCATTTGTTGCTCTTGCCTGAGCTTCTCCAATTACTTTTTTAAATCCAAATCTAGTTTGAACTCTATCTAATATATGTCCACGATTTTCTAATGTTACTGCACCAAGATCTGTTATCAACCCATTGTTTATTGTATTTGTGTGATTATCAGTAATTAATCCATAGTCAAGTTCATTATAATCCTCTACAATATCTGGTTTATAAACTCTAGCAGAACATTCAGCTGCACCAATGAATCTTGGTACGGATTTTAATACATCAAAGACAAAAGTGAATGAACTAAGTTTTCTAGCACCAAGAAAACTAATTGTGCTTGGTCCGTGTAAACCTACTGTTTCTGCAACCAAACCTGACGTATATGAGTAAATGGTAGTTCCGCCTGGACCTTGCTGTTGTCCATGAGCAGGTGCATACTTAGGAAATGCTACTGCTGATCCAGAAAGAAAACTCGTTCCTCTCTCACCAACTATAAGTATTCCACCCTTTCCGTTTGTGGTATTGGATCCTATTCCCTCTGATCCATAGTCTCCAACAGTTCCATAATTTACTTCTTCAACTCTTTGTGTTAATGCTTGTTTGTAGTTGTATTCAGTAACTACTGTATTATTTTGGCTGGCGATTGTTTCATCTTTATGCTCAAAGATGATTTTAGATAATATTCCCGATGACTTATAGTTGTAACGCATCGCAACCTAATAATCCAATAAAAAAGGGGTCGCAATTGCAACCCCCACAAACTAAGAATATAAACTGGGTATACCCTATGTATAATCAGTCTAGGCTGACATTTAGAGTAACCTTAATTTGGTCACCATTATTTTGAATGGCGTAAGGACCATTTGTAAATTGCTCTGCAAAGAATATACTTGAATACAAAGTAGCATCTCCATTTCCCTGTAAAGCAGGTGTAGTGGTGAATGTACTATTTGTTGGAACTGTGTGAATTGTATAATGTTGTGCAGTAATTGAACTTGTAGTTCCTTGTCCGATGTAAATAACATCGCCAGGATTTAGATTATGATCAACAGCACTACC
>CETK01386668.1_pt1 | contig 13258 bp, 17 predicted proteins | sample 361431 | NCBI WGS metagenome assembly CETK01 (sample SAMEA2622452, study PRJEB7988) | marine metagenome | biome: marine biome (ENVO:00000447); feature: surface water layer (ENVO:00002042); material: "saline water (ENVO:00002010), including plankton (ENVO:xxxxxxxx)" | depth 5 m | reverse complement strand
GCTGTAGTTCAGTTGGGAGAACGCTTCCCTTGCACGGAAGAGGTCGCTGGTTCGAATCCGGTCAGCTCCACGAAAAAAAAAGCTTGACACATATAGTGTTTTGTTGTTATATTTACATATCGAAAATAGGGATTTTACAATCTAAATGTATCAAAATATATTCTACGACAGAAGATTAAACACAATGCATGTTTGGGATGATAAGTTCGGCCATCAGACATTTCGTTACAAAAAGTACGCTTATACAAAGAGTAAAGCTGGTACATACATATCCCTATATGGTGACAGATTGAAAAGAATAACACAATGGGAGAAGGAACAACCAGACCTATTCGAATCCGATGTCAATCCAGAGATAAGGGTATTGGTCGATAACTATACGAGTTCAGATGAGGTGTCCAAAGGTCATCGTGTTATGATATTTGATATCGAGGTTGAGGTCACGGATGGTTTTCCTGATATCAAAAAGGCGGAAAACACCATAACATCAATTGCATTTAATGACCCGACCACCGATGAATACTTTTGTTATGTTCTTGACCCAACCGATAAATTAGGATTAGGTCAGACTAGAACCAAGGTCACATCAACTGATACAACAATATCATATAAGGATGAATACGATTTATTGAATGCTTTCTTCATGAAATATATGAAAATAAAACCGACGATATTGACCGGCTGGAACGTCGAGTTTTTCGATATACCTTATCTGTATAATAGGGTATCGAATGTGTTGGGTAGTAACATCGCGGATTTACTATCACCTATTAGAAATGTTCAATGGTCTGATTTTAAGAATAGATATAAGATAGCCGGTGTGAGTATCCTTGACTATCTACCGTTGTACAAGTTGTTTACATTCTCTCAAAGGGTTTCCTACAGATTAGATGCCATAGGTGAATTGGAGGTTGGTGAAAAAAAGGTTGAGTATGAGGGAACTTTGAATGATTTGTACGAAAACGATTTAGAAAAGTTTGTCCGTTATAACATTCAAGACGTTAGGTTGGTCAAGAAGTTGGATAAAAAATTAGACTTCATAGAAATCGCTCGTGGTATAGCTCATCTAGGTCATTGTCCATATGAGGATGTATTTATGAGCTCAAGATATCTAGAGGGTTCGATATTAGTGTACCTTAAAAAACAAGGTATCATAGCACCTAATAAACCAAAGAGACCAAAGGTATTTAAAAACGATAAGTTCGTCGGAGCTTTCGTTCAAGACCCACAGAAGGGTAAACATGATTGGGTCTATGATTTGGATATCACCTCGATGTATCCGTCTTGTATTATGTCCCTAAATATATCACCAGAGACAAAGATAGGTAAGATAATAGGTTGGGAACCTGAAGAGTATTTGAGTAAGGGTAATCGAAAAACATACACGATAGAACAAGGTGGAAAAGAGATGGGAAAGTTTACAGAAAAGGAGTTAGGTAACTTTTTGGAAGGTCGTGAAGTTGGTGTTGCTTCTAACGGTGTGATGTATAGAACAGACAAGGACGGTTTATTACCAGCTCTACTCAGAAAGTGGTTTGATGAACGGGTTGAATATAGAAAGTTATCAAAGAAATTTCACGAACAAGGTGATAAGGAAAAGTCAGACTATTTCGATAGAAGACAATACCTACAGAAGATTCTTTTGAACTCTCTTTATGGGGTTCTAGGTTTACCTGTGTTCAGATTCTATGATTTGGATAATGCCGAAGCCGTAACGTACACGGGTCAAGCTCTAATAAAATTTACAAAGAAGATAGCGAACAACTTCTATAATAAAGAACTTGGTGACCAAAAAGATTATTGTATATACATTGATACTGATTCCGTGTTCTATTCAGCGACACCGATAGTGAAGAAGAGACATCCTAATTTCAATGTAAAGGACGAGGATAAGATGTCCAAGGAGATATTAAATATCGCCAGTGAGGTGCAGAATTATTTGAACAAAGGTTATGATTATTTCGCACAAAGGTTTTGTAATATATCAAAACATAGATTTGATATCAAACAAGAGGTTATCGCAAAGAGTGGATTGTTTGTCACAAAAAAAAGATACGGATTGAAGATTATCAATGATAATGGTAAAAAAGTAAATAAGATGATGGTAAAGGGATTAGATACGGTTCGTTCTAGTTTCCCAGCAGCTATGAGGGATATGTTGAGTAAATTACTAGAAGATATTCTGATGGATGTCCCGAAGGATAAGTTGGATAAATTCATTATCAATTTTAAAAATAGTATGAAGTTGATGGATGTGGATAAGGTTAGTATACCAATAGGTGTCAAAGACTTGACAAAATTTCTTGACGATGGAGAGGGTAAGTTCTTGAGTTATAAAAAAGGCACACCAGTTCACGTCAAAGCTTCGATAGCCTATAACGGTCTACTAAAACATTTCAATCAACATAATAGATACGAGGGTATCACCAACGGTAATAAAGTAAAGTGGTTATACCTTAAGGATAATCAGTTCGGTCTCGATACAATTGCCTACAAGGGTTATGAAGACCCACCGGAAATAATGAGTTTTATAAAACAATTTATCAATCATAAAAAACTATACAATCAGGCTCTACATAAAAAAATAATGATGTTATATCAGGCCATGGGTTGGGACGAACCAACAGACGCTACCAAAACAATAGAAAGATTTTTTTGATTTTAAACAAACAGACTAATATATATGTATATATGGTTTTAATTAAGGAGTTATAATGAATAAACAACGACTAACAAGATTCATTCAAAAGTATTATTTGAATGGAACAGTAAACTCAATCGTATTGAGAAGTAATTCAGATAGTTTATCCGCAAGATTCATATCTGGTGATAAAACATTATTGGGTGAACTCAATATGGATAAATCACAGATAGAGGATTGTGAGATTGGTGTGTATAACACAGAACAATTATCTAAATTATTATCTGTGTTGGATAATGATATCAATGTATCTGTAAACAGAGCAGGTGAAAAAGCTATCTCGTTAAGAGTTTCCGACGCTGATTCATCCGTTAACTATATGTTGAGTGATATATCGGTTATAAATAAACCACCACAGTTAAAACAGATACCAGATTTTCATGTTGAGATAGATGTCACACCACAGTTTGTAAATAAGTTTATAGCTGGTAAAGGTGCGTTATCAGACACAGATAATTTTACGGTCATCACCGATGGTTCTGATACCAAACTAGTTATTGGTCACTCTTCGGTAAACACCAACAGAGTTACAATACCTGTAACGACATCCAAGTGTGAGAATATCGACAATGTATCTTTCAATGCAAATGTGTTTAAAGAAGTTTTGTCAGCTAACAAGGAGTGTGAAAGTGCTAAACTAGAGGTTAGTGGAGATGGACTATCTAGAATTACTTTCAAGATAGATGATTATGTTTCGACTTATTACCTTGTATCAGTACAAGATGTGGATTAATGTATCTAGAATACTTTGATAAGTTTCTTGATATGAGTCCTTATCTTTCTATAGATGAGAGGGAATGGGAGTACATAAAGAATACATTTGATAAAGAAGATGTTAAGGAAAGTTTAGCCAAAGTTGCTATGACTTATGAAATACCTTACGCCGAGATAACTAAGAAAGATGCTCATCGTAACTATCTTAAACTCAAGGGTATGAATCATAATGATATTCTGGTCGAGGGTGAGTGGTTTGCTCGTGAGGGTACGGAGTATAGATACGGACTATCATTCAAGGGTAACCAACAATACTTTCGTAGAATCAATACCGGTAACCAGGCCAGTAATTACTTCCAACAAGGCAATAGATGGTCAGTAGATGGTTCGGTATCACCAGGTCCCCAAAGAACTTGGGAAAATGAGAAGTTCATGACATCATTAATGGGTTCGGCTTATTCATTGAAGATGCCTAAAATCAATCGTAATGTATTGAGGACAATGATTGGTTTGAGAAAGTACATATGTGCTCAGTTTAAACCGAACGTTTCTAAGGTGTTGTATGATATGTTGGGTAGTAAGAATGTTCTAGATTTCAGTGCCGGTTGGGGGGACAGATTGGCTGGTTTTTACGCCAGTGAAACTTCGGAATACTATGTTGGTATTGACCCTAGGAAAGAGAATCATCCGATTTATTCTGAACAATCTTTATTCTATGATAAACATAGGACGATGTTCGAACCAAACAAAAAGGTTGAATTCATATGTAGTCCAGCCGAGGATGTTGATTTTAGTGACTATAAGGATACTTTTGATACCGTGTTTACATCCCCACCTTACTTCAATGTTGAAAGATATAGTTACGATGATAGTCAGAGTTGGATTAAGTATAAAGAGATAGATGAATGGAATGAAAACTTTCTACAGAAGACCTTGAAAAATTTATGGTGTTCTGTGAAAAGTGGTGGATACTTATTAGTAAACATATCAGATGTTTATTCAAGCTCTAAGTCATCAAAGAGTTGGTTGGAAATATGTAATCCAATGAATGATTTTCTATCAACATTTAGTGACTCGGAGTATCAAGGTTGTATCGGAATGGAACTGGCAAAACGACCAAATAGTGGTGGAGCCGGTACGGCTAAATCAGAAGATTACACACAAGAAGCTTTAGAAAAAGCAAAAGAAACAAAAGATAAAACATTTTGTGAACCAATTTGGATTTGGAGGAAGATTTGAGCAATACATTATGGGTAGAAAAGTATCGGCCTAGTAACTTGGATACTTATATTGGGAATGAACATCTCAAGGATAAGGTATCTGTTTATCTAGAGAGTGGGGACTTACCACACCTTTTATTATTCGGTAAGGCTGGTACAGGTAAAACCACTCTCGCTAAAATACTAGTGAAGAATATCGAGTGTGATTATCTTTACATCAACGCCTCAGATGAGAACAATGTTGATACGGTTAGGAACAAGGTCAAGAACTTTGCGTCAACCATGGGTTTCAAGGATTATAAGATTATCATCTTGGATGAATGTGATTACATCACACCCAACGCACAAGCTGCTCTTCGTAATCTTATGGAGACATTTTCTAAACATTGTAGGTTTATCCTAACTTGTAACTTTGTGGAAAGGATAATAGACCCAATACAAAGTCGCTGTCAATCATTTCAGATTATCCCACCATCTAAGAAAGATGTGGCCAAACACATCCACAATATTTTGTTACAAGAAAATGTGATGTCGGACATGAAAGACCTGAAGGTTTTAATCGATAGTGGTTATCCTGATATCCGTAGGGTGATTAACTCGGCACAAAGAAATGTTGTTAAGGATAAATTGAAACTAGATACAACTAGTATCATACAGAACGATTATAAGTTGAAGCTGTTGAAGATTCTAAAGACACAAGATAAGAAAACTGCGTTCAAAGATATCAGGCAACTACTGTTAGACAATAAGATTACAGACTTTGCTGATTTATTTAGATTGTTATACGATGAGGTGGATGATTGGGGTAAAGGTCACGTGGCAGAATGTATTTTGATTATAGCCAGATATGAGTTATCGGATACTCAGGTGGTTGATAAGGAGATAAATAGTATGGCTATGTTAATAGAACTATTAGGAGTAATAAAATGAGCACCAAACCAATGAAACCAATCAAAACTCCACAAAAACAAATAAACATTGAAGATACTGAATCTTTAAAATGTGACGATTGTGGTAACTATTCTTTTATAAAATCTTACTTCATAAGGAGAATATCACCGATAGTATCACCTACTGGTCAAGAAGCCTTGATACCAATAGAGGTATTCAGTTGTGGTAACTGTGGTAAAGTACCTGATAAAATGATGCCTAAAAATGACGATTAAGAAGAAAAGTTTATTCGACCATGTGAATCAAGTCACATCGGTACAGAATCCTAACTATTGGGATGAGATATCAGATGAGGATAAAAAGACTTGGTCGAATTATATGATAAATAGATTTCTATCCATGAATTCAGATTGGATAGAATTAGTAAATGAATTACAAAAATATAACTTACAACCAAAAGAGTTATATAAACTATATACTAATGTATTACCTAAAGGTAAGCGTTGGTTAAAATATGTAAAAGGAAAAAGTGATATGAAACATCCAGAATGGTTAATTAACATCATGAGAAACAATGATGAATCTAGTAGAAAAGAAGCTATAGACGCTATAGAGATGTTGATGCTTACAGAAGGTGGTATGATGGAACTAGGTGAGTTAGGTAGAAAATGGGGTATCGAAGAACGTAAAATAAAAGAAGCTGGACTTAACGTCGTTGGTAGTATCAATGATGGAAATTTGTAAAAAAAACTCTTGACTTGTATACGCTTTTCTGTGTATATTTAGATGTAAATTGGAGAGATATATGAAGGTTATAAACGATACCCCAAAAGGTACAATTAAAAACGATGTTGATATTATCAGTTATATGGAAAAGAAATATCCTGATATGACATCAGAGTTTAAAAAAATACAAAGAGAACAATATGAATTGTTTCTTCACAAACAACATGACTACGGCCCACAGAATATTGCAGTTGGTCAGATGTTGGTAAACGAAGAGGAAAAGAGATTATCTCTTATGGGCATTTGGTTTAGGATAAATGATAAAGTAGAACGTATCAAAACCATACTGATGAGAGGTGATAATGGTTCTCTTGAAGGCGAAGGTTTGGTGGACAGTTATTCAGACATATCTAACTATGGAGTCATGGCTCAGGTTGTGGCTAGAGGAAAGTGGGCTAAGTAATGTACAAATATGAATGTAAAGCTGGTGTCTATGAATCAGAAACTTTGTTTGGTTTGCTATGGGAAATGTTTAGACACAGACTCTGGCATTTGAGAAAGCACGGTAGGTGGATGGATTGAAGAGAATAAGTTATAGTCAGTATTCTTTGTGGAGGCAATGTCCATATCAATGGAAGTTACAATACGTTGATGGTATAAGGGATTATACGGACAGCATACATACGATGTTTGGCACATCGATGCATGAGGTTTTACAAACCTACCTAACCGTGATGTATAATGACACGATTAAGATGGCCGACGCTCTTCCGTTGGAAAAGATGTTACTTCATCGTATGAAATATAATTATACCAAAGCCATGGAAAACAACGGTGGGGAGGTCTTCTGTGAACAAAAAGATATGGAGGAGTTCTACGGACATGGTTTGTTAATTTTAGATTTTTTCAAGAAACGTAGACAAAATTATTTTAGTAAAAAAGGATATGAACTTAAAGGTATAGAGGTTCCGATTAATCATAATCTATCAGATAAAATGAAGTTTATCGGATACGTTGATGTATTACTATATGATAAGATAAGGGATAAATATAAAATTATTGATATCAAAACTTCAACCATCGGATGGAATAAATACGTTAAGGCTGATACAAATAAAACAGACCAATTGCTACTATATAAACAATTTCTGTCTAAAGAATTAGACATACCATTGGATAAGGTGGAGGTGGAGTATTTTATCGTCAAAAGAAAGTTGTATGAGAATTTAGATTTCCCTCAGAAGAGAGTTCAAAAGTTCGTACCCGCTAATGGAACACCTAGTATGAATAAGATGATTAATAGGTTTAAGGAGTTTTTAGATGCCACCTATGACTTGGATGGTAAAGTTAAAAATATAGAATATGAAAAGTGTGTTGGTAAGTGTAAAGCTTTTACCAAATGTAAAGATTTATAATAGTTATTGATGAACAGAGGAGTGAGTATGAAGTTGAGTTTAAGAATGGATTTGAGTAGTTTTATAAATACAGATTATGAAAAGGATGTAATAAATAAATTAGACAAAATACATAAAGACGATATAAAGTATTATTTAACCCTATGGTATCGAGATGGCACGATATCATCTGATGATATACAAAAATTTTTAGTGCAGTATGAAAACGATTTACACCTTAAGACAAAAATTGTTGTGGATAATAAATTACATAAAAATGATTTCATTTGGTACGATATAACTCGAAAAGAAGATATCAATCATGAACAGCAAATTAGATTTCAGTATGTATTTGATGGTAAGAAACAATTGTTTGATGGAATAGATAACTTTCACTCTACTGCTAAATTTTGTCTATCGGATAAACCTATGAAAAAACAAAAGAGAAATGACTACGAGGATTAAGATAGGAATAGTTGGTAGTAGAAGCTACACCGATAAGAAGAAAATAAAAGATTTGATATTCGAGATAAAAGAAAAGTATGGTGATGATGTGGAGATTGTAAGTGGTGGACAAAAAGATGGAGCGGACGGATTGGCAAAAAAATATGCCTTAGAGTTCGATATGAGATATGTGGAGTTTCCACCATCACATTATAATCACAACATGCATTGTATCAGACCGAGAGGTGAATATAACAAACCTTATTATGTTTCAAACTACTTCAAAAGAAATAAACAAATAGCTGAATACTCAAATATAATAATAGCTTTTATACCTAATGGATTAGAATCAAGAGGAACAATGGATACTATTGGACATGCCGAGAAGTTAAAAAAATTGGTAAAAATAATTAATTAGTATATACTTATATATGTATATACAAGAGGTTTTAATATGAAATACAAATTAACATCAGTAAAATTATTAGAAGATTTATATAAAAAATTTAAATATCATGCGTTATCAGATGAATTTACTTTACAGAAATTAGTCAATAGGTCAATGGATTTATATTTAATTGATGATCAGTTCAAATCACAGATACATGATTGGAAAAATCTTAAACCAAGTGGGAGTAGGTTATGAGAAGTGATGTAATTAAAGCTAGTAAATTACATTTCAAAGCACACATTGAAAAACATAGAATAAACGTCGAAAATTTATTACATAATTCAGTTGGTGTTGCCGAACATCCTGACATTATGGATACAATTGAAAAAGAGTTGGATATGATTGCAAACTATGATGACAAGTTAAATGTTTTGGAGAAATATTTTGGTGAAGATGGGGTAAAGAAAGAGGTTTTACATGGGTAAAAGAAAAATACTTTTATTATCGGATGATTTGAGGATGAATTCAGGTGTAGGAACTATGTCAAAAGAATTCGTGCTAGGCACACTAGATAAATTCGATTGGGTTCAAGTGGGTGGAGCAATCAAACATCCTGATAAAGGCAAAATCATAAATATGAATGAATCGGTACGACAAGAGACAGGTATAAAAGATGCGAATCTAACTATATACCCCATTGATGGTTACGGTTCTCAAGAATTGATTAGGGAGCTTTTGGTAAGGGAAAAACCTGACGCAATATTACATTATACAGATCCTAGATTTTGGGGTTGGTTGTATGAAATGGAACATGAAATACGGCAGAACATTCCGATTTATTATTATAACATTTGGGATGATTGGCCTGCACCACATTATAATCAAAACTTCTATGAATCTTGTGATTTAATAATGAATATTTCAAAACAAACAGTTGCAATTGTAAAAGAAGTATCTAAAAATAAACCACGAACTGAATGGGATTGCACTTATATACCACACGGTATAAATGAAAATAATTTTTATCCTGTTGATAAGTTTTCAGATGAATATAAGAAAGTTGAGTCCATGAGAAAACAATTGACAGATGATAATATCGAGTTCATTGTGTTTTATAATAATAGAAATATCAGAAGAAAATTACCTGGCGATGTGATAATGGCATTTGACCACTTCCGTAAACAACTTACGGATGAGCAGGCAAGTAAGTGTTGTTTGTTAATGCATACACAACCTAGAGATGAAAACGGAACTGATTTACCTGTTGTAGCACAAACAGTTGCACCTGATTCTAAGGTTTATTTTAGTGACAAAAAATTATCCGAACAACAATTGAACCATCTTTATAACATTGCCGATGTAACGATAAATATGGCTTCAAATGAGGGTTTCGGATTAGGAACTTGTGAGTCTCTGATGGCTGGAACACCAATAGTAGTGAATGTCACAGGTGGTTTACAAGACCAATGTGGATTTAAACTCGATAATAAATTTGTCACTTATCAAGATTATGATGAAATCAAATCATTTCATGATGACCGTAAATGGAAAAATAATCCTGATTTAACTTGGGGTGATTGGGTAAAACCAATTTGGCCATCCAATCGTTCACTACAAGGTTCAATACCAACACCATATATTTTTGACGATAGATGTAGATGGGATGACGCGGGTGATGCGATTAAAGAATGGTATGATATGGAGGAACAAGAAAGGGATGAGTGTGGTCTAAAGGGTCATCAATTTGTTTCAAGTAATGAGTCGATGATGAGTGCTAGACTCATGTGTGAAAATTTTGTATCACATATGGAGACAGCTTGGGATAAATGGACACCAAGGAAAAGATATAGTATTTTCAAAACATAGGAGATTAATATGCCAGTTAGAAATAAAACCAAAAGAACTTATAGACGTAAAAATGTTGTTGGAAATTTTAGAGGCTCTGAAGATATTTTTATGAAAAAAGTTAGGGACGGATTTATAGAGTTCCTTAAAAGCCCATTTAAATAAGAGGGAAAAAATGAATAAACCAACATGTTTAGTTACAGCACCAGTCGCCACTAGAAGTGGGTACGGAGCACATAGTAGAGATATAGTTAGGTCTCTTATAAAATTAGATAGATTTGATGTTAAAATTTGGTCGGTCAGATGGGGGAACACACCAATGAACGCTCTTAACATTGATGATCCGAATGATAAAGTTATCATAGATAGGATATTACCATCACCCAACTTACCTAAACAACCAGAACTTCACATACATATTGTTATACCTAATGAGTTTCAAAATATTGGAAAATATAATATCGGTATAACCGCTGGGTTGGAGACGACCGCCTGTCCACCTGAGTGGATTCAAGGTGTAAATAGAATGGATTTAAATTTAGTCCCTGCCAATTTTGTTAAAGACACTTTAAGTAAAATTGAATTCGAAGTTACTGATGAAAAAACAAATCAAAAAACCGGTGTTTTGAGAGTTGAAAAACCTATTGAAGTATTATTTGAAGGTGCTGATACTAATATTTTCAAACCTACTGATAGGTTCTCAAAACTATTAGTAGATGAAATGAATATTATTGATGAAGAATTTTGTTTTCTTTATGTTGGACATTGGTTACAAGGTCGTCTAGGTCAAGATAGAAAAGATACGGGTATGTTGGTTAAGGTTTTTTGTGAGACATTTAAGAATATGAAAAAACAACCAGCTTTAATTATGAAGACAAGTTCAGCTGGTTTTTCTGTCATCGACAGAGAGAATATGTTGAAAAAAATAAATGATATTAAAAATCAAATCAATGGAAATTGTCCTAATATTTATTTGGTTCATGGTGATTTCACGGACGATGAGATGAATGAACTTTATAATCATCCTAAAGTCAAGGCTCATGTATCTTTCACCCATGGTGAGGGTTTTGGAAGACCATTACTCGAAGCTAGTATTAGTGGAAAACCAGTGATGGCCCCAAAATGGAGTGGACACGTAGATTTCTTGAACAAAAATTTCATACCCCTTGATGGTCAGTTGACCAAAGTACAAAAATCATCCTTTCCTGAACAGTTTTTTGTAGAGGGTTCGGAATGGTTTACCGTTGATTACAAAAAAGCATCTCAAACTTTTAGAAATGTTTATAGAAGTTACAAAAAGTATACTGCTCCAGCCAAGAAATTAGGTTTTTCAAACTCGAAGGATTTTTCATTAGACGCTATGACTAAAAAATTTGGAGATATACTGAATCGATATCTTCCTGACTTTCCAACAGAGGTATCATTAAATTTACCAAAATTAAAAAAGGTCGGTGGTGATAACATTAAAAATGAAAAAATTAAGTTACCAAAATTAAAAAAGGTTTAATATGGAAAGAGTAATAGATTGTCCAGTTTGTTTAGATACAGATAATTGTTTTGAGGATGTTCAAGACACTTATAATTCGTATTTATGTTTTAAATGTGGATTTATGAGTGATTCACGTTACACAACAGATAGTTTGGAGTTGGCAGATAATTTAAAAAAATCACCTCAGTTAGTCATAGACAAACAATTTCATGATAAGGTTCGAAATATTATATGGTTTCCTGCAGTTATTAATATGGGAACCAGAGGTATTATTTATCCTGAAGGTAAGGATAATTTCTTTCAATGGAAGTACGCTAAGGTGATTGAAATACCAGAATCCGAGCAATATAAATTCAATGGACATAAACAAAGATTAGATGTTGAAGGTGCACAATCTTTCAGTCAAGATGATTTTTTAGGAGCATGTAAAGCCATGGGTATTACGGAAAGGTTAGATAATGGCTAAAAGGGCATACACTTGGGGTAAGGTTCAGGCTGGTGATATAATATCATTTAGATACAAAGGTAAAAATCAATTGGGTAAATTAACAACATTATTGGTTCTTAACCCTAAATTACCTTTCCAAAGAAAAGACTCTTCAAAAACTTTTCATCTGGTTGGTTTGAAGTTAGAGGAACGTGGAACAATCCCCACCATTAAAGAAAAACCTCTTTTGGTTGAGCTATTAGAAAAAATCGGTCAAGTACAGGTAGTTAGTGGAAAAGACCAAATTTATAGAATATTAATTGAAAATGTAGATTCCAAAGGCGTTGGAAAAAATATGTATGAAGAAATAAAAAATACAATCGAACGACATAGTGTATACAGAACTTACGATTATGCCGAAGCACGAAAATCACAGGTATTCCTTGAACCAATAGTTCTACCAAAATCATTTAGAGAGCAATTAATTGAAGATTAGTTACGGTATCACGGTTCATAACGAAGTCAAGGAATTAAATAAATTACTAAATATATTGGTAAATAATATTCGTTTTAATGATGAAATTGTTATTTGCGATGATTACTCTAACAAAGAAACAAAAGATGTGATCGAACATTGGGATTTACATTCACCTGATTCGAAAAACATTAAGTACTTCAGACACCGACTCAACGGTGATTTTGCTAAACACAAAAACTCAGTCATCAAGGAAGCAACTGGTGATTTCATTTTTCATATTGATGCCGATGAGTTTCCTAATGAAATATTATTAGAGCAAATTCCACAAATTATTGAGATGAATGATGTTGATTTGATTTGGATTCCAAGAGTAAACACATTGAAAGGTCATACCGAGGATGATGTAAACAAATGGGGATGGAGAGTCAATGAAAAAGGATGGATAAATTATCCTGATTATCAAGCTCGTGTTTTTCGAAATCATGAAGATATAAAATGGATAAGACCTTTACATGAATATATTACAGGATGTAAAACC
>CETK01064298.1_pt1 | contig 13276 bp, 12 predicted proteins | sample 361431 | NCBI WGS metagenome assembly CETK01 (sample SAMEA2622452, study PRJEB7988) | marine metagenome | biome: marine biome (ENVO:00000447); feature: surface water layer (ENVO:00002042); material: "saline water (ENVO:00002010), including plankton (ENVO:xxxxxxxx)" | depth 5 m | reverse complement strand
AGTCAAATCCTGCAATAATGTCCAACCATACATATTCTTACCTTGCATTGAATTGCGTACAGTCTGGCGAACAAAATCTTGATGGTACAGAAGATATAGAGATTGTAAAAAAACATATTGACGATATCCCTTCCCTTATAAAAAATAAGAAAATTGAGCATGCGCTAGTTGTAAGTGCTTTTTATTTTTATAACTTACATATTTCTGTTTGATGTCGAAATTGGGTAAAGAAAATTTAAAAGGAAAAATTCTTTTTTTTTCTCCAAATGAGGATGGAGTTTCGTACTTCACTGATTCTTTAATTTATATATGTGATCATAATCAGCTTGGCTCCTTGGGACTGATATTCAATAGACCCCTAGATCTGGAATTAGATGAACTTTTTAATGGGATGAAGATCATTGGAGCCAAGAAATTGGAAAGGAAAGCTTTTTTAGGAGGTCCTGTAAATCCGGGTGCAATATTTATTCTACATAGTCCTGATAAGTATTGGCCGAATACCTTAAAAGTAAGTGAAAATGTCTTTATGAGTACAGACTATGATGCCATTGAAGCTATAGCTTGTGGAAAAGGACCTAAAAATTATATATTAACCTTGGGTTATACTGGATGGGGTCCAGATCAATTGAATCAGGAAATTGCTGAGAATGCTTGGGTGAGTTTTGATGAAAGCGCTGAACTGATCTTTGAAAAAATTCCAGAATCTCAAATTAATGAACTGTCTAAAATTGTTGGATATGATATCAGAATGATAAGTCCTGGTTTTGGGAATGCATGATGAAAAAAATAATTCAGGTTCTAATATTTACTACTTTTTTTGGTTGCTCAGAAAACATAAAACTTCTTGAAAATAGATTAGAAGAACAAGCAAGAAAAAATGGTAACGAGATATCAGCCACAGAGATAAAAAAAACAGCAATTTACTTAAATATATGGAGTGAGGAAGATTTTTATCAAGAAGCTATCGATGAGTTTTTAGAGTTAGATCGAGTCAATTTTCCTCATAACATAAATGTGCTATTTACCGGCAGTTCAAGCATAAGGTTTTGGGATTCGCTTGAAGAGGACATGAACCCACTTAAAGTCCTAAATAGAGGTTTTGGGGGTGCACACATATCTCATGTGAATTTCCATTTTAATGATGTTGTAAAAAGATATGACCCTGAAGCTATTGTTTTCTTTTGTGGAACTAATGATGTAACTGCTCTTAAGACTGCTGAAGAAACAGCTAATGACTTCAAGGTTTTCAGAGATAAAGTTAGAAATTCTCTTCCTAATGCTCATGTTTTTGTGATTGGCATAAAACCTTCACCCGCTAGAGAGTATTTAGAAAAAGAAGAAATGGAATTTAACAAACTCATATCAAATATGGCTGATGTGGATGATTTGTTAACTTTTATAGATATTTGGGATTCGATGCTCACACCGGATGGAGAACGCATTCCTGAGCTTTTCATCGAGGATGGGCTACATATAAATGCAGCTGGATACGAGATTTGGACCAGACTTGTAAGGGAAAAGCTAGATCCCTTTTTTAATCTTTAGGCAACAAGCCTAACATTTTGTATCCGATGAAATCATTAGATATGCCATTTTTGGGTCTATCTGGTAATTCGCTTATGGGATAGGCAAGAGGAGTTACATCACTATCTATTTTTTCACCTACTTTGATATTAGGTCTATCAACGCTGAAATGAAATTTATCATCGCTCCTTGTAGAACCGTCGGCGAAAAAAATTGCAGTATGGACAATTCTCTCTTCATTTGAGTTATTAGGTTTAGCTCGATGAAAAGTTAATCCATGATGAAACGAAACATCACCTATGTTTAAGTTTTGGTATCGAATTCCTTCAGCCTCTAACCTTGAGGTTTCCAAAAAATCGCTTTCATCAATCTTTCCAGAAAAAATATTTATAAATTTTTGATCCTCAATCTTATGAGATCCTGGATAAAAACCCAACTGCCCGTTTATTTCTCCCACATCGCAAAGTGGAATCCATGCTGTAACTGTATTTGTTTCTTTGATTGGCCAATAAGGTTGATCATGATGAGGATCGGTCTCTCTTCCACCAGGCTCTTTTATAAGGGCTTGGTCATGCCATAGTCTAATTGCACTTGCATCTAGAAGCTCAGAGGCAATTTTTGTTATCCTTTGATCGAATGTTAATCTACGAATTTCCTCGTAGTCTTCCCAAAGATTTTGACATTGTGTGAAGGATTGCTCGTATTCAGATTTTTCCTCAAGAGATCTCTCGTCATATTGTTTTCTCTCCGTTGTAGCTTCTTTTACAACTTCTCTGTAAAATTCAATTTCCGAGGGGTCGAGCAAGTCTCTGATGACAACAAAACCTTCTTCATTAAACCTTTTTTTAAAAATCTCTTGCATGCTTAAAGAATTCAAATTCATCATTTCTAAGAATATCATAAAGTTCTTGCTTCTTAGCTGGGTATTTCTCAATGGGCAATCTCTAGTTTCTAGTGAAAAATTTTATGCAAGTGATTCAGAAATAACCCTCATCTCAGAAACTTATGCAATTCGTAAAGGAGATGAAATTCTCATAGGAATAAAGTTTGAACTAGAAGAGGGTTGGCATACTTATTGGGAAAATCCTGGCGATGCAGGTGAAGGCGCAACTATAGACTGGGTTCTACCAAAGGGTTTAAAGGCTTCTGAAATTTTATGGCCTGGACCTGAAAGAATACCTGTAGATCCCTTGATGACCTTCGGCTATAACGATGAAGTAGTTTTACTGACTAGAATTACCTCAGACGAAGAATTGACCTTTCCAGCAAAAATACAAGCTAATGTAAGTTGGTTTACTTGCAAGGATATTTGTATACCTCAAGAAGGTAATATTGACGTGGTCATACAGCAAGGTGATTTCTCTAGTTCTATCCATAGTAAAGAAATTCGATCTTACTTAAACAAGGTACCAACAGAGTTCCCTCAAAATTATATTGTTCAAAAGCTTGATGATAAATTTTTTATACAATCTGATGTTGATAATGGAAAACATTTTCAAAAGGTTTACTTCTTTCCAAAGGTATATGGCCTAACAAACTTCGTAAAAGAACAGATATATGAAAAAAACCAAAATAGCTTTGTTCTCGAAATAGAAGCATCAAGAGTTGATCTTCAAATGAAATCTTTTGAAGGAGTTTTGGAAACTTATGATGGACAGAAAGAAAGGTTCTATGAAATTTCCTATCCTCTAGAGACTAGCGCATCTGATCAAAACCAAAGCATAATTTTACTCATCATCTTCGCATTTCTAGGAGGCCTTATTCTTAACATTATGCCCTGTGTTTTTCCTATCCTAAGCATAAAGATACTGAGGTTTGTTGAGCATAGTGAAAATTCTTCTGCTCAAACCTACAAATTCGGAATTTTCTATGCCCTTGGCTCTATTCTTAGTTTTCTATTAATTGCAACAGCTCTCATTAGCTTGAAGTCTAGCGGAGAAAACATCGGTTGGGGTTTTCAGCTTCAATATCCATTAGTTATTTCTGTACTTTTCTATCTGTTCATAGCTCTTGGATACATGTTCATGAGCGATTTAGTTTTTGGTAGCCGATTAGGGCAATTAAGTTCTCTAGCTCAAGTCAAGAACGAATCATTAGAATCTTTTCTAACTGGGGTATTGGCAGTTGTAGTAGCTTCGCCTTGTACAGCTCCTTTCATGGGTTCTGCAATTGGTTTTGCATTGTTGCAGCCGAGCGCCAATTCTTTTCTAATATTTTTTAGTTTAGGGTTAGGGTTCGCTCTACCTTATTTAATTCTTAGTCTAAAACCTTCTTTGCTCTCATTTTTACCAAAACCTGGTCAGTGGATGGAAACCTTTAAGCAATTCATGGCTTTTCCCATGTGGGCCTCTGCACTCTGGCTTCTATGGGTTCTAAGTGGTCAGGTTGATAGTGATACTGTCCTTCTTGTTTTAATCGGGGGCTTGGCAATTAGCCTGGCATTGTGGCTGTTAGAAAAAAATACAACTTCGTTATCATCGATTAAGTGGCTGATAAGATTATTGGCGGCATTACTTATATTTATCTCTTTATTGATTTTGCCTACTGAATATAGTTCTGATGATCAAGCTAATGAAAACGAATTACTGTTCACAGAAGATCTACTCCAAGAGTACCTTGATAATAAACAATTAGTATTCCTAAATTTTACTGCCGATTGGTGTATCACTTGTAAAGTGAATGAGAGGGTTGCTTTAAAATCCACTAAAGTATTGGCTTTAATGAACGCTAAAAATATTAAATATATAGAAGCAGATTGGACAAGAAAAGATGCGGTAATTGCAAAAAAATTAGAAGAATACGGTCGCACTGGAGTACCGCTTTATTTGTTATATTCCTCGAAAGGTGAGCCTATAATCTTGCCTGAAATCCTTACAGAGGATATTCTTTTGGGCTTTTTAAATGAACTGAGTTGATGAAAGAAATTTATCTCTTGACCTTATTGCTTTTGATGTTTTCTCAATCAGCGTCGTCTTTTGTAAACAATGGTACCTTAGCACCAGATTTCGAACTTTTAGACACCGATGGAAAAGTGATATCTTTGAGTGCGTTCAAAGACAAATTAGTTGTGCTTGAATGGACAAATCATGGATGTCCTTTTGTTGCAAGGCACTATGAAACTATGAATATGCAATCTACGCAGGATTCTGCCAAAAAGAATAATATTGTTTGGTTAAGCATTATATCTTCAGCGCCGGGTACTCAAGGTTATGTGAGCGCGGCGGAAGCAAATCAACTGACTAGTTCTAGAAATGCTTACCCTTCTCATGTTTTGTTTGATACAAGTGGTAATGTTGGACGTATGTACGCTGCAAAAACGACTCCTCACATGTACATTATTGATAAAAAAGGTATTTTGAGATACCAAGGTGCAATAGACGATGCTGGCGGTCGTGGATTTATGAATAAAGACCTTTCGAAAGCCAAGAACTTTGTAAAAGAGGGAATTGTAGAGTTAGTGACCGGTAAAAATATTTCTTCCCCAGTCACTAAACCTTATGGATGCTCTATTAAATATGCTTCTTAGATTTTTTATTCTGGAGCTTTGAAGACTGAACCTAGCTTTTGACCAAGTCCCATATCTCCCGAAAATTTAACTTTTCCTTGCATAAATGCGCCCATCGCAGCTTGCTGATCTCCTGAAAACACTTTTTCCATTGTTTCTTGACTATCGAAGGTTAGAGTCAATCCAGGATCGTCGTGATCAGCCTCAACGACCGACAAAGCACCATCATTTATGTCTACATAAAAATTAGTTAAATCTTCGATATTTATTTGGATTGTCGCTTCAACTCCTTTAGCTCCTTCAGGAACAAAGGCAGTTTCTAAGCCCGTTTTTAATTCATCGAAAGTTGCCATATTTACTCCATTTAATTTTGTTAGTTGTATCTTCTCAAATTAAACTCAGTTAAACCACCATATATGTCCTTAAATTGTTAAAATTTTTATCATGAGCAGAAAAGATATTGATCTTGAATCCAAAAAGGAATTTTCATCAAAGGTAAATGAGCAGGTAGGTAGGACATCTAGGAAAGAAGTCTTTGAAACGAAACACATGACTATTGATCAAAAAAATAGCTGGAATGACTTTGGTTACATACTCATACCCAACTTTGTGGACGAAAAATTTTGCCATGAAATGAACAAAGAAGTAGTCAATATAATTAAATCTATAATTCCTGAAGACAGTGATTTCAGTCACGCTTATGCCGGAGATGGTCATATTGCAATAAGAGAAATGAAACCTACTGAAGATCCAAAATCTATAGAGGATGAAATTTCCAAACTTTTTAGAATCCACTCCAGAGGAATTTTTAATGAATTTATCAATAACAAGTTATTATGCGATATTCTTGAAGATATACTTGGTCCGAATGTAGATTGTTTTTTAAGTCAATTTATCTTTAAAAATCCTGGAGCCTGGGGCCAGCCTTGGCATCAAGATTCGTCTTACTTTCCCTTTGATAGAGAACCACAAGTTGGTGCTTGGCTTGCCACTAGTGAAGCGACACTAGAGAATGGCTGTTTAGTTATTTTACCCGGCTCTCATAAAGAACATCTTCATGAGCACCTTCCTGATGATAGAAAAGGATCAAATTATGGTTATACAGAAATAAAAGATCATGATTTCAGCAAAGAAACTCCTATGACTCTTAACACAGGAGATTTATTACTCTTTCATAGTTTCCTGATGCATAAGTCCTATGACAATAATTCACAAACTAGAAGGACTGCTATGGTCTATCATTTTGCTGAAACAGGAACTGGTTTTGGTTCTGTTGATAGTCCTACTAATGAGTGGATTTCAGTTCGAGGTAAAGGTTTAAATGCTTAAAATTCTGAAATTTGTAGGTTTTATATTAAGTCCTTTTGTAATTGTTTTCTTGTATGTATTCATATCCTCTTCGGGATTAGTAGGTGAATTACCTGAAGACGGTGAATTAGTATATTCTCCAAGACCTACAACGGAAAAAGCACTAACTGAAAAACAGATTTTTTTTGGAGACCTGCATGTCCATACAACTTTTTCGCAAGATGCCTTTCTATTTAGCCTTCCTATGCTTCAAGGTGAAGGTGCACATCCTCCGTCGGATGCATGTAACTTTGCTCGCTTTTGTTCTTCATTAGATTTCTTTTCCATAACCGATCATGCCGAGGGTATAACCAAACAAATGTGGAATGACACTATTCAGTCAATCAGAAATTGTGATTCGATATCTGATAATGATGATAAAGATCTAATAGTTTTTGCAGGTTGGGAATGGACCCAAATGGGTCTTTCTCCTGAGACACATTATGGACATAAAAATGTGATTCTTAGAGATTTAGATAACGTTCCCGATGTACCAATAGGTGCTGGTTTAACTGGACTTGATCTACTGATTGAAAATGATCTTACCCCTTTTTTACCATTAGTAGCTGATTTTCCTCCAGAAGGTATAGATTTTGATTTTCTTAAATTTAGAGATGAGAGTTACTCAATACCTTTTTGTGATGAGGAAGATTACATTGAAGGAGAATGTAAAGAGAGGGCTGAAACACCAAAGCAGTTATTTAGCAAGATCGATGAGTTAGGCCTAGACGCCATAGTGATCCCTCATGGGACTTCCTGGGGTATACACTCCCCTCCCAATTCTAAAATAAGTTCACAACTTTCTAACGATAATCACGACCCAACTAAACAAAGACTCATGGAGGTTTACTCAGGGCACGGGAACTCAGAAATTTACAGAAAATTTCAACATACAGAGGAAATGAGTCAAGGACAATTTAAGTGTCCTCTTCCAACTGATGAATTTGAACCCTGTTGCTGGCGAGCAGGAGAAATAGTCAATCAGCAATGCATAAAAGAAACTGGCCAAGCGTGTATAGATAAAGCCAATGAGATAAGAAAAGAATTTGCTAATAATGCTTCTGGTTTATTGAGATTTGGATTGGTAGAAAATGCAACTCAAGAGGACTGGAAACAGTGCGGACAACTCAAAGACTCCTTTCTCCCAGCTTATACGTACAGACCATCAATGAGTGCGCAAGCAGCCTTAGCGTCTCAAGTAAGTTCTGATGATGTTTTAAATTCCTTTAAATTTGGTCTTATAGGCTCTACAGATAATCATAAAGCCAGAGCTGGAGCGGGATATAAAGAATTTGCAAGAAAATCTATGGGAGATTCATGGGGTGCTAAAGACCATCTAACTTGGATTCTTCCTCCTGAAAGAGGAGCCTCCTTCTATTCAACTGGAGGATTAGTGGCTGTGCATGCTGACAGACTCGAAAGAAATGAAATTTATGATTCGTTATATGAAAGAGAGGTTTATGCTACTTCAGGGGAAAGAATACTTCTCTGGTTCAATTTAATTAAAGACAATAAAGAGATTCCTATGGGAAGAGAACTTTCTTCTTCAGAGAATCCGAAGTTTGAGGTTAGAGCATTAGGTTCCTTTAAGCAGCTTCCCGGTTGTCCTGATTATGTCAATAACACAATGAAAAAAGAAGAAATTGAACGTCTTTGTCTAAATGAATGTTACAACCCTAGTAATGAAAGAAATCTCATAGATAGAATAGAAGTTGTAAAGATCAAACCAACACTTTACTTAAATGCATTACAAGAAGTGATTGAAGATCCTTGGTTAGTTTTAGAATGCGAGGACAAAGGACAAGGTTGTTCTGTATCTTTTGAAGATAAAGAATTCACTAAAGATGAAACTAACTCAGTTTACTACGTAAGAGCTATTCAAGAAGAAACTCTAGCAGTTGGTGGAGACCCTCTGCGTTGTGAATATAATGATAAAGGAGAATGTATAAAGATAAGACCTTGCTATGCAAGTGGGCCAGATTTCGAACCTAGTGATGATTGCCTAGCTCCTATAGGAGAAAGAGCTTGGTCCTCTCCAATTTTCTTAAATTATATAAACCAGAGTTAATAGTGGTAAGATAAGAGCTCAAAAGGTACTAATAGATGGACTTTAGCGGAAATCATATCCTTTCTATAGATCAGTTCGATCGTTCAGATATAGAAAAATTATTCTCCGTTGCAGATAAACTCGAACCATTTGCCTCTAAAGAAAAAATAACTAGAGTCCTTGAGGGGGCTATATTGGGTAATATGTTTTTTGAACCTAGTACAAGAACACGAATCAGTTTTGGTGCATCTTTTAACTTATTAGGAGGAAATGTCAGAGAAATAACCGAGGTAGGCAGTTCCTCATTGGCAAAAGGTGAATCTTTAGCAGATACTGCACAAGTTTTGAGCGGGTATAGTGACATAATAGTCTTGAGGCACCCCGAAAATGGTTCTGTTCAGAAATTTGCAGAAGCAAGCAGAGTACCGGTAATTAATGCAGGAGATGGATCGAATGAACATCCGTCTCAAGCACTTCTGGATCTTTATACAATTCAAAAGGAATTATCTCAAAATAAGAAAGACTTAGATAACTTAAGGATTGCTTTAGTTGGCGATCTTAAATATGGAAGAGCAGTTCATTCATTGTGTAAAATTCTCTCTAAATTTACCAATGTAAAAATGGATCTTATCTCTCCGGAGGAACTCCAACTTCCAGAGGACCTGCTAAATCAATTGACTGATGCCGGCGTTAGTGTGAATCAAACAGAAAATCTAGAAGAAGGCATTACGGAAGTTGATATTATTTATGTAACCCGAGTTCAAGAAGAAAGGTTCAATAACAAAGAAGATGCTAATAAATATCGCGGTTTACTGAGTCTAAATCAATCTATATACACAGCTAATTGCGAACCAAATACAGTGATAATGCACCCTCTTCCTCGGGATTCTAGAAGTGACGCTAATGAACTAGATAGAGACTTATACGAAAATCCAAATCTAGCAATATTTAGACAGGCGGATAATGGTGTAGTTATAAGAATGGCAATGTTTGCTCTAGTCCTTGGGGTGGATGATAAAATCCAAGAAACAGCTAAATCTGTTAGTTGGAAAGTTGGACTTTCAGATTAACTTAAAGAATTTTCTACATCTTCGATCAAATCTTCAAGAGACTCGATTCCTACCGACAATCTAACCAGTCCATCATTGATTCCGATTTCTTCTCTGACCTCCCTAGGTATAGAGGCATGTGTCATGATCGCCGGATGTTCAATTAGACTCTCAACTCCTCCGAGGCTTTCTGCCAAGGAAAAGATTTTTGTTTTTTCTAAGAAACTTGTAGCGCTATCTAAACCACCTTTCAAAACAACAGAGATCATTCCTCCAAAACCTTTCATTTGTTTTTTTGCTATTTCATGTTGAGGATGACTAGCTAAACCGGGATAAATAACCTTCTCAATAGCTTTGTGAGATTCTAAGAAATTAGCTATCTCTTTCGCATTAGAGCAATGCCTCTCCATTCTTACAGGCAAAGTTTTTAAACTCCTTAGTAATAAAAACGAATCAAATGGGTTCATGATGGAACCTACTGCATTTTGTAAATAAAGTATTTCATTTGCTAAATCTTCTTTTTCGTTAGAGCAAACTACGACTCCTCCGATTAGATCAGAATGTCCGTTGAGATATTTTGTAGCTGAATGCACAACAATATCAAAACCAAAATCAATAGGATTCTGCACGTATGGTGAGCAAAACGTATTGTCACAAACAGCAATAAGATTGTATTTTTTAGCAAATTGAGAAATAGCACTTAAATCAGCAATTTTAAGAAGCGGGTTGGTAGGAGTTTCAATCCATATCATTTTTGTATTTTCATTAATTGAACCTTCCAACGTGCTCAGATTACTCAAATCACAAAAAGTAAATTCAAGACCAGCTGAACGTTTTCTTACATTTTCAAAAAGCCTGTATGTGCCGCCGTATAAATCATCCATAGCAATTACATGATCGCCTGAATCTAATAACTCTAGTACTGTTGCGCTGGCAGACATGCCCGAAGCAAAAGCAAAACCATAATCACTCCCCTCTAAATCTGCTATGCAAGACTCAAGAGCTTTTCTAGTGGGATTTACACTTCTTGAGTAGTCGTACCCCTTATGCACACCAGGACTTTCTTGAACATATGTTGAGCTTGTGTATATTGGAGTCATAATTGCTCCAGTAGTTGGATCGGGCTCTTGGCCGGCGTGTATAGCTCTAGTTTCAAAACCTTGTTTATTTCTTTTTCGAGACATAGGATTAATTCAATTTGTTTCTATAGTAGTTGATTAAATCAACTTTTGTTATGAAGCCAATAAAAGTTTTACCATTGTAAATTATTGCTACTTTTCCTTGAGATAATACTGACAGCAGTTCATCTTCAGAAGCATCAAATTGCAGAGTGTCAAGTTCCGATATCATATGTAAACCAACATTATTTGAGAAAGCAGCAGGATCTTGACTGACGCTGAATAGTAAATCCTCTTCATCCAAAACACCTTGCAAATTTCCTTCATCTATAACAGGAATTTGAGAAATGTCTGATGCTCTCATGCGATTGTACGCAACCATAAGAGAATCATTTGGGGTAACCATAATCATCTCTCCTTTATCTGCTCTTCTGTTGATTAAATCTCTCAAGTCACCATACTTTTCCGAGTTGAGTAAATTGTTATCATGCAGCCAAGACTTATTAAATGCTTTAGATAAGTATTTATTACCCGTATCACAAATAAACGTAACTACATTTTTATGTTCAGTTTGTTTTCTGCACCATTTAGCCGCTGCAGCTACTAAAGTTCCTGTAGACGATCCACCCAAGATTCCTTCTTCCTTAAGTAGGATTTGCAATACTTCAAAGGCTTCTTTATCGGAAACAGTTTCGGCATCGTCCATTAAAGACAAGTCAAAATTATTTGGAATAAAATCTTCACCTACTCCCTCTACCAGCCAACTTCCTCCATCGTAGCTATACTCTCCTTTAAGAATAGCATCTGCAACTATTGATCCCTCTGGATCAGCTGCGACCATAGATATAGAAGAGTCTTGTGCTTTGAAAAATTCAGCTAGTCCTGTCAAAGTACCTCCCGAACCTACCCCTGCAACAACTGCGTCTACATTTCCATTCATTTGTTTCCAAATTTCTGGAGCCGTAGTTGTGCGATGAGCTAATGGATTAGCAGGATTAGAGAATTGATTTGCTAAGAAAGCTCCCGGAGTTTCACTAAGGATTTTTCTAGCTAAATCTTGATAATATTCTGGATGCCCTTCGGGCACATCTGATCTTGTTAAAACTATTTCAGCACCTAATCCTTCCAGGTGAAGTATTTTTTCTCTGCTCATTTTATCGGGTATAACAAGAATAATTTTATAACCCTTTAGAGCAGCGACTAAAGCCAGACCTATACCAGTATTACCTGCCGTTGCCTCTATAATTGTTCCTCCTGGTTTGAGTTCTCCTGATTTTTCAGCTTCTTCAATAATTGATAGTCCTATTCTGTCCTTTATGGATCCTCCAGGATTATTCAGCTCTAATTTCACATACAAATCACAAGGTCCTGTATCAAGTGACTTGAGCTTGAGGATTGGAGTATCTCCTACAAGATCTAATAGAGATTCCGTAATGTCCATATCTTTACTCATAATGTACAATTTTTACATTAATTCGCTCAAAATGATATGCAACATTATTAAGGAAAAAAGATGGATGAAAAGAATATAAAACAAAAGGAATTTTGGTCTGGTGCAGGTGGAGATGTGTGGGTAAATAAACAAAGAGAAATGGATATCATGCTGAACCCTCTGGGACAAAGAGCGATTGATAAACTCAATTTATCCTCAATCAAGACAATTATTGATATTGGATGTGGGTGCGGAGCTACTACCTTAGAAATTGCTAAGAATATTCCAGAAGGAAAAATAGTAGGTGTGGATATTTCTGAGCCAATGTTAAGTCGAGCTCGAGAAGATGCTTTAAAAATGTCTCTTTCTAATACTGATTTTGTTGTCAAAGATGTTCAAACAGATGAGATTGATAATAACCATTTTGATATAGCTTTTTCTAGGTTTGGGGTTATGTTTTTTGAAGATCCATATGAGGCATTCAAAAACATAAACAAAGCTCTAAAGAAAGGAGGTCAACTTAGTTTTGTATGTTGGCAGCAATCCTCTTTAAATCCGTGGCAAAGTTTGTCTATAGAAGTAATTAGAGGCTTTCTAGATTTACCTGCACCTCCTCCAAAAGGTCCAGGTCCCTTTGCCTTCGAAGATAAATCTTATGTTCAAGATATTTTAGAAAGCTCTAATTTTCAGGAAATTGAAATAATGGGCAATGAAGAGCAAATCATTATGTTTTCAGGTAAATCTCTTAAGGAAGCGTGTGAAGATTACCTGACAATTAATCCTATTGTTACTGAAATGCTAAAAAACTCAGCCAATGAGTTAAAGGAAGAAATTTTAGAAGCTCTGATGACAAAATTCTCTGATTTTCATAAAGAAGAGGGTCTTGTCTTTCCTAGTGCGACTTGGATAGTGACCGCTAAAAAGTAATTGAACATATTTGAAGCACTTAAGGTAAACATGCACCTTCTTCGATCTTGAGATAATACTTCTAGGCTATTTGAGTTGGCATAAATATTGCATATATCTATGTATGGACAATAAAAAAACACTCAAACTCAAAACAATTGGAAGGATTGGAAGAGATATAAGTTACTTCATACCAGTCTTCGCTGGAGTATATGTTGTGGTTAACTTCATGACATGGGCTTCTTAATATGTCTGCTGAAATAAAAGAAAAAGAAGTAAGAAAGAAATGGGGCATGGAAAAGAGTGATTCTCTTAGAACCACTCTTATCATCAGAATCCTGCACTGTT
>CETK01050384.1_pt1 | contig 13305 bp, 13 predicted proteins | sample 361431 | NCBI WGS metagenome assembly CETK01 (sample SAMEA2622452, study PRJEB7988) | marine metagenome | biome: marine biome (ENVO:00000447); feature: surface water layer (ENVO:00002042); material: "saline water (ENVO:00002010), including plankton (ENVO:xxxxxxxx)" | depth 5 m | reverse complement strand
AGCACTTGCAGGTCGCTTTACAAATTAAATAACCAAATACTCAACACATTCATAAACAGACTCCTAAATGAGCGATTTTAAAAATACAAGAGTAGCATTTGAAACGGGAAATGGCACAGCATACATGTTTAGCTTGTCCAAACTAAAAGAGATGGGATTTCAAGGGGTTGATAGATTACCGTTTTCTATAAAAATCTTACTCGAAGCGGTGTTACGTGAGTATGATGACTATTTAGTTACAGCAAAAGATATTGAAACATTGGCTAATTATGAACCGAAAAGTCCACAAGGTGAAATACCATTTAAACCTTCACGGGTAGTACTTCAAGATTTTACTGGGGTACCTGCTGTAGTTGACCTGGCCGCACTTCGATCCGCAATGAAGCGAATGGGTGGCGACCCAGAGGCCATTAACCCACAAGTTCCTGTAGATTTAGTTATAGATCATTCGGTTCAGGTAGATATGTTTGGACAGGAATATGCGTTCATGCATAATGTTGATAAAGAAATGGAGCGTAATCGCGAGCGTTACGAGTTCTTGAAATGGGGTCAGCAAGCATTTGATAATTTCCGAGTAGTACCTCCAGGGCGCGGAATTGTACACCAAGTAAATCTCGAATATTTAGCGCGTGGAATTTTTACAAGAACCGAAGCCGATGAATCCGTTACTGCCTATCCTGACACCCTAGTAGGAACTGATTCCCATACTACGATGATTAATGGACTTGGAATTTTAGGATGGGGTGTTGGAGGTATCGAGGCGGAAGCAGCAATGCTGGGGCAACCTATTAGTATGTTGGTTCCAGAGGTTGTAGGGATGAAATTAACCGGAAAGCTTAGAGAGGGTGTAACTGCGACCGATTTGACTCTAACCGTAACCCAGATGCTTCGTAAGCATGGTGTAGTAGGGAAATTTGTAGAGTTTTATGGCGAAGGTATTAGCAATATGAGCCTGCCCGACCGTGCAACCATAGCCAATATGGCTCCGGAATATGGTGCTACTATGGGATTCTTTCCTATCGATAATGAATCGCTACGGTATATGAGGCGCACTGGCCGTTCGGAGGAGTTGGTTCAATTGGTTGAGCATTATACCAAAGAACAAGGTTTATTCCGCACCGATGAAACTCCTGATCCTGACTTCACTAGTACTTTAGTATTGGATTTAAGCAAGGTTGAAACTTCCTTAGCAGGCCCAAAATTACCACATGATCGAATAACATTGGGTAATATGAAGCGCACATTTGAGGCGGCACTGACAAGCGATAATCCTACTATGGGCTTTGCACTAGCTCACGATCAGCTAGCCAATAAAGCGATGTACCGCAATGGTCAAGAAATTCAAATGAAACATGGTGATGTGGTAATTGCTGCCATAACAAGTTGTACTAATACTTCGAATCCTAGTGTTATGCTAGGAGCAGGTATTGTTGCTAAGAAAGCGGTTGAGCGAGGTTTAAAGGTTCCAGCGTATGTCAAAACCTCTTTAGCGCCTGGTTCTAGAGTCGTGACTGAGTATTTGAATGAAGCTGGTCTAACCGAATACTTGGATACCCTTGGCTTTAATCTAGTTGGCTACGGCTGTACTACTTGCATTGGGAATTCAGGGCCACTGCCTGCAGCTGTAGAACAGGCAGTCAAAGAGGGGGATTTGATAGTAGCAGGAGTGCTATCAGGAAACCGAAACTTCGAAGGACGTATTCATCCTTATGTGAAGGCTAATTTCTTGGCTTCACCTCCTTTAGTAGTGGCTTATGCACTTGCAGGCACTGTTGACATTGATCTCGCAACCGAGCCAGTTGGCAAGGACAAAGATGGTAATGAAGTGTATTTAAAAGAACTCTGGCCAACTACGGACGAAATTGCAGCAGAATTGGATAATGCTATTCGTCCAGATCTATTTAATAAGATGTATGAAGATGTATTTGAGTCACCAACTTGGGAAGCAATACCAGTTAGTGGTGGAGAATTATTTGGCTGGAAGGATTCATCTACTTACATACAAGAACCTCCTTTTTTCATAAGTATGACTGATGAATACCGTCCTATTCAAGCTATAAAGGGAGCTCGCGCATTGGTAAAAGTAGGCGATTCAATTACTACAGATCATATTTCCCCAGCGGGGAATATTAAAGAGGATGCCCCTGCAGGGCTGTTTTTAAAGGAAAATGGGGTGCAAAGCGCAGATTTTAACTCATACGGGTCACGTAGAGGGAATGACCGGATCATGACCCGAGGTACATTTGCCAATGTACGTTTCAAAAATCAATTAGCACCTGGAACAGAAGGTGGGTTTACCACTTATTTCCCTGATAATGAAGTCACCAGTATTTTCGATGCTTCTTTAAAATATAAAGCATCAAATACCACGCTTGTGGCACTTGCCGGTAAACAGTACGGAACCGGATCATCTCGTGATTGGGCTGCAAAAGGTACTAACCTACTAGGTGTTAAAGCTGTGATAGCTGAGTCTTATGAGCGTATTCATCGATCTAATTTAGTACAAATGGGGGTACTTCCTCTCCAGTACAAGGCGGGTATAACCGCCGATAGCTTGGGGCTGGATGGCACCGAGTATTTTGATATCGCAGTAAATGATTCGGTACAAGCACGTCAAGAAATTCAAGTTATGGCCACCAAAACCGATGGTACAGTTATTGAATTTAATACTGATTGCCGCATTGATACTCCAGTCGAAGTAGACTACTATCGAAACGGTGGCATTTTACATACCGTATTGCTGGATTATGTCCAAAAAAACCAAGTTGATTAACAAATTTGCTAAAATCCAAAGCGACCACTTATAAAGGCACCCGAAACATTTGTCGCTAAGGGTTTATTTGGTTGGTAAATCGCTCATTGAAAAGCGTACAGCCAGTCTCTTTGCTGTGCTGGGTACTTGCAATATAAATTGGATAAGTAATTGCTTAAGCCATTGAAGCTTAGATTTTCGCCCCATTTTCATATTCCAGTGTGCTCGTCGAGTTACCTCAGTTATTACAGCATCAAAATTGGTAGAGTATGAAGTAGGCGGTAGAGGATTTTTTGAGGAATTATAAAGTTTGTCTTCATTTTGTAGTTTTTTAAGATCTAAGGCAAGTTGCCATGCTCCTAACCATCCTAAATTCATTCCTTGTCCGCCAATAGGACTGATTACATGGGCGGCATCACCTACTAGAAAGAAACGATTTTTCTGTCGTACGGCTGCCCTATGGTGCTGTACACCAAAACTGCTAATCATCGAGCATGAGGATATATCGGGTCTTACACCCACTCGAGCATAGATGCTCTCAGTAAGCCAATGAGGTTGTGGGTTGGATTGATAGTGCTCAGTCTTAATAACCCATCTTCTTTTTTGTTCAGCAATTGGAAAAGATTCAACCAAACCTTCTGAAGTGATATACACATAAGGAGGAGATTGAGCATACTCTAGGTCGGAAAAATCTCCCATTGCATAGGTGTCTGGATATGGACTTCCAGTATATGCTATACCTGCCATACTTCTAAGAGCGCTATCTTTACCGTCACATGCAATCAATATAGGGCTTTTATCTTCCTGGCTTTCAGAAACTTGTGTATCAGGTGATTGTGAAATTTCATCTGAATAAACAACTAAATGATTTCCATTATCCTGAAAATCTGTCACCTCGAAACCATATCGAATAGAATGAGACGAAAGCACAGAAACAGCATTTTTTAATATCCTTTCGGTTTCATATTGGGGGTGTATCAAAATATACGGATGCTTCTGTCCAAATTCTTGAGTACTAGAAAAATTAATCTCTCCAAGCTTTTTTCTTCCATTGTGTGCAATTCCTTTATCTACCCGAATACCCTTTTTTAAAAACTGATTTAACAGTCCTAATTCATCCAGCATATCTAAGCATGGTGGGTGAATTCCCAGTGATCGAGTATCAGAAATAGGCGTATGTCTTTTCTCAATCACAACGCAATTAAATCCTCTTAAATGCAACGATAATACTTGAAATAAGCCTACTGGACCAGCCCCGACGACTATGATCGGTGCACATTCTTGAGATTCAGACGCTGTCATGATTTTGCCTCATAAATGAGCAGTAAGCGAAAAGGAAACAATCTATGAACCCTCCAACCTATCAAGCTAAGCTCTTCCAGTTCTTTCTTACGAAAACTCTTTTTCAGGCTAATGCGTCCATCTTCATAAATAAATGAAGATCTGGATCTCAGAGGCAAAGCTAGACTAAAGAGGGTATATGCCAAACTACTGCGTTCTAAATCATTACAAATAACCTTAGTACCTAGTGTTGCACATTCGTTTAAAAATGAATTAATCTCTTCAAAGGGTATATGATGGAGTACGTGATTATTTATAACCAGATCTACTTTATGTTCGCGACGTATCAACTCAGTAGTGGATATACACTCAAAAAATAGCCCAACGGATTTTTTTTTATTTATATAATCTATTCCTGCTGACACTATCCTATTGGCTTTGGCCCAAGCTATCGCGCGATCGTCAATATCTATGCCGATAATATGTGCATTAATTCCATCCTTTTTTAGCCATTTAAATATAAAAAAAGCGATATCCCCGCCCCCACAACCTACATCACACACTTTAAATACTTTTCCTTCTTTTTGAATTTCCTTTGCCTGAGGACGAATATAGTTTATATATACCCTATTCCATTGAGATATCAATCTATTTAAAGTATAGAAATCGGCATAGGTTTGTTCGAGCTGTTTACAATCGGCATCTTCAGCGTCCATTTGTTCGATTAGATGGGGTTCTCGTTGGCTCAAAAGCGTAAACATAGACTATTTAGCTAGGTTCTATGCGTCGTAATAAAGCCGTCTCTATGCTTAGACCCGGGCCAAAAGCCATTACTAATGCAGTATTACGTCCTTCGCAAGTATGAGCTTGAGACGGGGGGCGCTTGAGTAGTTCATCCAATACAAATAGAATAGTAGCGCTACTCATGTTGCCATTGTTTCTAAGAACTGTTCTAGACGCGTCCAAGGCTTTATCTTCTAGCCCAAAGCTCTGTTCTACTTTATCTAAGATAGCTCGCCCTCCTGGATGTATCGCCCAATAGCCAATATCCTCTACCCCTAAATCAAAGCCAGAAAAAAGAGAATCGGTGATACCATTTATATTATTTTTAATAATATCGGGCACGTAGGAGGATAAGGTCATATCAAAACCTGTATCACCGATAGTCCAGGCCATATCCTGCTCTCCTTCATAGGCTAGATCATTTGCGAAATCTTCTATTTGAAATGCAGACCTCACTGGTTCAACAGCAGAAACTAGAACGCCTGCAGATCCATCCGCAAAAACAGACCCTGCTATTAAAGTATCGGGATCAGTTTTAGGGTTAAAGTGCAAAGAACAAAGCTCAGAAGCCACAATGAGTATCATAGCCTTAGGATCTTGATCACAAAATGCCTTCGCCATACGTAAGGCTGGAAAAGCAGCATAGCAGCCCATAAAGCCTATATGATATCGTTCTACACTTGAAGCTAAGCCTAGTTCTTTAACAATTTCATAGTCTGGGCCTGGGGCAAAAAAACCTGTACATGATACCGTTATTACATGACTTATTGCCGGGAGATCAGTCTTTTTATGTTGCTGAACTAAAGCGCTTGCAGTTTTTAAAAAAAGCTTTTTTGCCGCGGATTCATACTGTTTATTTCGTTCACCTGTACTAGGTAAATGTTCTGGGTTAAAACAACGATGAAAAAAACTGAGCGGATCTTCTGAGTAGTAATCATCTAGAACAGTATGGCGGTGATCGATACCAGATTGGGTATAGATCCTATGTAAAATAGCCTGTGTCTTCCTGTCACTCTTATGAAAGGATTTTAGTCTATCTAGTATCTCGCGCTGATTACCCTGAGTTACAGGAACAGATGTTTCTATGTAATGTATGTAGCTAGGCATATCACTATTACAATAAAGCTATATTTTTGGTTCGGCATCTTTGTTAGTTTTTTTATTCCGTGTTAAAAGATGGAAGCGTGTATTGTGTAATATAGCAGCAGTAGTTAATCCTGCAATAAGTCCTATCCATAGTCCTTCAGGGCCGTATCTCCCTATAAAACTCAAATAATAACCGACAGAAAAACCAATAAACCAATAGGAAATTAAGTTGAATACCATAGGCATACGAGTGTCCTTTAAGCCTCGAAGCGCTCCAAAAGCCCCCACTTGTAAACCGTCGGAAAGTTGAAAAACGGCTGCAAAGAAGACTAAGCTCACTGCTAAATTAGTAACTTCTACATCTTGAGTGTATATACTTATGATGGTCTCTGGAAAACTAAAGAGCAATATGGCAGTAATAGTCGTCACACCAGTACAAACAGCAGTACCCATAAACCCCCTAAAACGCGCCTCTCGAAGAAGCCCTTTTCCCATTGAAACTCCTACGCGTTGTGAAATAGCCAGAGATAATCCCAGAGGAATCATAAAAACAGTAGCGGCAATATTGATAGCCACTTGGTGTGCAGCAGAAGCCTGTACACTAAGAGTGGCCATGAGTACACTAACGGCTGCAAATAAAAGAACTTCCATTGTTGTACTCAAGGCATTAGGGACTCCAATTTTTAATAGTTCAACAATGCGACTCCAATCGGGACCTTTGCTATGAGTAAATATATTGAAACGACGATATGTTTTGAACTTTGCGGTAAATAGTAACATAGCAAGTCCACCGGACCATTGCACTAGGGATGTGGCGTACCCAGTACCCTCGGCTCCTAATTGGGGTAGTCCAAAAGCCCCATACATGAATACATAGTCCGCTGGAATATTGACTATAAGCATACCCAATGCTACCAACATAGCAGGCCTCGTGTAAGCTAATCCTTCACTGAAATAACGAAATCCTGAAAACAAAAAGTAGGCGGGGATTCCCCAAGATGCTGCCAGCATATAATCAGTTGCAAGGGGTATGATTTCTGGATCAACCCCTACAATAGGCATTAAATTAGGTAGCCATCGAACCAGAAAAAAAGAAGGAAAAGCAATCAACGCTACTACCCATAACATTTGCCGCGCACTTTTCCCTATTTCATCGAATCGTTTGCCTCCAAGATGATGTGAAACTACTGGATTAATAGCTACAAGTATTCCGATGCCAAACATGAATACGGGTAGATAGAGTGCATTTCCTACCGCTACTCCAGCAAGGTCTGCGGCACTGAGTTGACCTGCCATGATAGTGTCTGTAACATTCAATCCCATTCCCAGCAATTGAGTGCCTACAACAGGTCCACCAATTTTGCCAAGCGCCGAGGCCTCTTTTTGAACCGAACTAATTGTAATCGACATGGTAATATAGTTAAGAAGCAGGAATTAGGTTGGGAATATCATTCGGATCTTTTTGATAAAGAATCCCAGCGATAGCGTTTGCCGCTAGTTGTCCTATAGCTGCTCTGGTTTCATGCGTAGCACTTGCAATATGAGGAAGTAGTGTACAGTTCGGTGCAGTGAGTAGGTCGAGATCAACGTTTGGCTCAAATTCGTATACGTCAATACCTGCCCCACCAATTTGCCCCTGATGTAGCGATTGGGCCAAAGCTTTTTCATCTATGACCGGTCCTCTAGAAATATTCAACAGAATGGCATGAGATTGCATTAGCCTTAGACGTCGAGCGTCGATGAGATGGTGTGTGCTTTCGTGTAAGGGGCAATGCAGACTAACGACGTCTGAATTACTTAGTAAGGTATCTAGATCATCAACAAATGTTGCTTGAATAAGCTGTTCAATGGAGGAGGCTAATTTTGTACGATTATGGTAGTAAATTTTCATTCCGAATGCCTTAGCTCTCTTCGCAAAAGATTGTCCAATGCGTCCCATCCCAATGACTCCAAGTTTTTTTCCAGCGAGTTCCATACCTAAAAATCCCATTGGTTCCCATTGGGTAAAATGTCCATCCCTAAGATATTGTTCGGCTATGTTAAATTTACGGCTGGTCGCTAGAAGAAGACCCATGGTGAAATCGGCGCAAGACTCCGTGAGTACATCAGGCGTATTAGCCACTTTAATATTAAAACGGTGAGCAGCTTGAATATCAATATTATTGTAGCCTACTGCAAAATTGGCGACAATTTTTAAATGTTTTGCAGCTTCTAATATTCTAGATGTTACAGGAGTAGAAAGCATGCAAAGCAAGGCGTCATAATGTCCTATTACCTCAAGTAATGAATCCTCTGTCAGAAATTGTCCTTGTTTACCTATTGTAACTTCACCTAAATTCTGGAGAAATTCAATATTGGATTCTGGGATAGGTTCCGTAACTAAAATTCGGAAGCCCATTCGGTTACCCTTCAGATTTGATATAGGTTGCTTTAGAGTCGTTCCACATGAGTTCTAAATTGTAGAAACTTCTTTTCTCCTCTGTCATTATATGAACGACTGTATGGATAAAGTCCAAAATAATCCAAGACCGAGCTTGTAAGCCTTCCTTTTTCCAAGCTTTATCACCTGTTTTTTCTTGTACCTCAGCCTCTACAGCGTCAGCTATAGCTTTAATTTGGGTATCCGAATTACCAGTACAAATCACGAAGAAATCTGCTAATGTGGTTTGAGCAGAGATATCTAAAACTGTAATATCTTTGGCTTTTTTAGTTTCCATACCCTCAATAATATGCATAACAAGGGTCTTGGAATCTGGATTTGCCTCGATGAATTGATTATTAGCAGGTTTTTCTAATTTTGTCATAGTTAATCTGTGTTCAGCGATTCGTAATCTTTGCCAATTACAACGGTAACATCTAGAAAAAAATCCGGAGATTCTTCTTGGATTACATGTAGGAGATCAACACCTAAAGCATCGGCCACACGATAGGCATTAGCCATGACTCCGCTTCGGGATATTATCATGGTGTTCTTAATATCAAAATGATCAAAATTACCGGTCTCAACCACATCAAACCCATTCTTTCTTAGAATGGAAGTGTAGGCATTAGCAATGCCAGAAACTCCACATCCATTGAGTACTTCAATTTGAATGATATCACCGATTAGTTGAGCGTTTTGCTCTGATCTTTCATTCTGTATCCTTGGGAACAAAACTCTGGTAAACACAGCAAGTGAAAGAATGACTAATAAAAGACTTAAAAAGCCAATAGCCGAGTGCAAATAAATAGTACTAGAAGAAGATTTTTTTGGCGTTTGACTCATGTAATGTTTCTAGTACCACATTCCGTATGATCTATACGGGTTAAACCTAGAATAAGTGTTGAACCCCATATTATTGGGCAGCTGTTGATACTGTACTCGCAAAAAAGCTTTATCTGAAATTTTATAGTTTAATTCAGCGTTTCGAATCATTACTCGAGGACTGAAACCTTGTTGAATTTCGCTGGCATATGATCCAAAGCCAGGTGTGTTTCCGCCAAAAGGTGAATGCAAAAAAGATACATCCACTCTCCCTTGTAATTTAGGACTAAATGCAAACTGTAGGGTATTGGTATAGGCATTTAAATTTTGAACTCCCCCTCCATAGGAAGTAAAATTCATTTCATAGGATTGAGACATTTGGACATTAATTCTCTGGAAAAATTGATTCAAACTGTGTTGAATAGTTGGAGTTGTACGATTAATGATAGGTCCTGAATAATCATACGGAGTTGGTAAATTTTTGCGTAGTTGTGCTTGAGTATCAAAAGATAAACCAAGAGCGATAACAAGTACTATTACTGAAAAAAGAGATTTCATATTAATGCTATTAGATCTTTTAATTTATACCCAAATCGATAACATTTCTAATTGTATAATAATGAATAGTCTTCAAATAATAAACCTAAACTATGGTTATTTGAAATTGCTTCTGGACCTCAAAAATAGTATATTTTTACACTTTTGAATAATGAAATAGTACCTCAATAGGATTCTCTATTACAGTAGCTTAAAAGAGATAAAATATTGATTAATAATTAAGCTCAAGAAGTAAAAAACTAGGAATGAAACTTACCGATTTTAGATACGAAATAGAAGGTTTAAATATTCCAGACGCTCCACTTAAGGAAAGAGATAGCGCAAAATTAATGGTTCTTAATAGAACTGAGCAAACTATTGAACACCGGAGTTTTTCAGATATACATGAATATCTAAATGAAGGTGATGTGTTAGTGTACAACAATACGAAAGTGTTTCCTGCCCGCTTGAATGGTAAGAAAGAAAAGACCGAAGCAGATATTGAGGTTTTTTTGCTTAGAGAGCTTCAACCTGAGAATATGTTGTGGGATGTGTTGGTAGAGCCCGCTCGTAAAATCCGTATCGGAAATAAGTTATATTTCGGAGAAGGTGAGAATGAATTAATGGCAGAAGTTGTGGATAATACTACTTCTAGAGGGAGAACGATTCGCTTTCTTTTTGATGGTCCTAATCATGAATTATATGAACGCTTGGATTTTTTAGGCAAAATGCCATTGCCACCATATATAGAACGCGAGCCAGTAGATGAAGACAAAGAGCGATATCAAACAGTATTTGCCTCAGAACGTGGTGCTGTAGCTGCGCCTACGGCGGGAATGCATTTTTCAAACGAATTGCTTAATAAAATAAAATCTAAAGGAGTTCATGTACTACCAATCACATTGCATATAGGATGGGGTACATTCCGGAATGTGGAGGTTGAGGATCTAACAAAACACCGAATGGATTCTGAGAATTATTTTATCTCAAGGGATACATCGGACCAAATAAACGTGGCACTAAAGAGTAAAAAGCATAAAGTTATCGCCATGGGAGCCAGTGTAGTGCGTGTGATTGAAACCAGTGTTATGGCTAGTGGAATGAGTAAACAGGGTACGGGGTGGACCGATAAATTTATCTATCCGCCTTACCAGTTTAAAATAACGGAGTCGTTAATAAGCAATTTTCATCGCCCAGAATCCACCTTGCTTATGTTGGGCGCGGCTTTTGCAGGCTATGATTTACTGATTAAAGCCTACGAAGAAGCTAAAGAAAATGATTATAGATTGTTTTCTTTTGGCGATGCGATGATAGTTATTTAACTAGATTGGCTTATGATTAAACTTGCCGTAATATTACCGGCTGCCGGAACGAGTAGCCGTATGAGATCGGAAACCCCAAAGCCGTATTTACGGCTTAAAGGGGCTACTATTTTAGAACATACCATCCGTAATTTTTTACGGGTAGATGGTTTGGTTCAAATTGTCATAGCTACAGCTAACCCATGGATGTCCCAAGGAAATAGTATTGCCGCATCCTTTAAAAGTAATTCTTTGAGTGTGGATGTAGTAGAAGGGGGCTCTGAGCGCCAATTTTCGATTCACCATGCTCTCCAATCTCTTGATGAACAAGTTAACATGGTGGCCGTACATGATGCAGTTAGGCCATTTATCACCACTTCATTGGTCGAGTTATGTTGTTCCGAAGCAAGAGACCATGGTGGTGCTATTGTCGCCGTTCCCGCCAAAGACACAATTAAACGAGTCGATGTAAAAGGATTCATTCAAGAAACTCCCAAACGTAGCACTATTTGGCAGGCACAGACTCCTCAGATCTTTCAGAGACCCTTGCTCGAAAGAGCGTACAAAAAGGCTATCTCGGAGGACTATTTTGGAACAGATGATGCTTCTTTGGTGGAACGGATAGGAGGAAAGGTTAAAGTTATTGCAGGTGACAGAAGAAACTTAAAAATCACTTTCCCTATAGATTTACGAGTTGCTGAAATGATTTTAGAAGAAGGATCATTTGACGTACCACAGTAGTTATGGATATTCGAGTTGGCTTTGGGTATGATGTTCACAAATTTTCGGTAGACCGCCCACTGATATTAGGAGGAATTACAATAGCTCACGAAATGGGCTTATATGGACATTCAGATGCGGATATACTTCTGCATGCCATCACCGATGCCTTACTAGGGGCATTAGCTTTGGGAGATATTGGCACCCATTTTCCGGACACTGATCCGACTTATGAGGGTGCTGACAGTGCGCTTTTGTTGGCCAAGGTGTACGAGTTAGTTGGTGATAAGGGATATAATCTAGGAAATGTAGACGCTACTGTAGTAATGGAACGCCCAAAGCTATTGCATTTTATACCTTCTATACGAGAGCGTATTGCATCTATTCTTGCAGTGGAATTAGATCAGGTATCGATTAAAGCAACAACCTCAGAACGAATGGGTTTTGTTGGCCGAGAAGAAGGTGCAGCAGTAATGGCCACCGTGTTAATAAAAAAGAACATTTAATACCACTCATTATGGTTTATTGTTGCTATTCATCCAGGAAGGGTTCGATATAATGGTAGACATAATCAACACCATGGTCCACTATATTGGTCAAGTATCTCCCGTAATGATTTATTTAATCTTATTTTTAATAGCCTATCTTGAAAATATTGTCCCCCCTATACCTGGTGATGTTATCGTAGCTTTTGGAGGATATCTAATTTCTTTTGGAAGCATAAATAGCCTTAGTCTTTGGCTGGGAACAGTAATAATGTCAGTATTGGGATTTATGACGATGTATCAAATGGGAAGTTTCTTAGCAGGACCATTGTCAACATCAACCAGCGAGTCTATTCAAAAAGGAAATGGTCTGGAGAATGATTCTTCAGATGGGTTCATTCGTACTGCTAGGAATATTCTAGCGAAACCAATTATAAGATTCGCCAATCCTTCCTATTTACAAGAGGGTCAACAGTGGATGCATAGTTACGGGCAATGGGTAGTGGTAAGTAACCGATTTCTTGCAGGAACTAGATCTGTTATAGCTTTGATTGCAGGGGCAAGTAAGCTCTCCATTTGGCCAACTGTACTTAGTTCTGCTGTTAGTTCAATGTTGTGGAATGGAGTCCTTGTATATGCTGGGTGGTGGTTGGGCGATAACTGGCGTAGGGTGGGAGTATATTTGGAGACATATAGTCAGTTTATTTTAATTTTATTGGCCTTTTTGGGGCTGATTAGCTTTGTCTACCTTCGTAGAAAAAGACAGAATTAACATTAGTAAAGCGAATTGGGGTTTTGTCCAGTTGTTTAGGATAACATCATTGGTTTAATGGTTCTTATGTGAGATAAAAAAGATTAAGATTTTGCTAGTTTAGTGTTGACAATACCAACGGTTTACGGTATTTTTAAGGTCTTTGAAAAAAAGCCAGTGTAGCTCAGTTGGTAGAGCAACGGTTTTGTAAACCGTCGGTCATCGGTTCGAATCCGGTCACTGGCTCGTTCATTGAAAATATTGAAATTGAGTAATTTAAGCGTAATTGCTTTGGCAACTCCCGTGCAAATTACAACCATGGGGAGATACCAAAGCGGCCAACTGGGGCAGACTGTAAATCTGTT
>CETK01386669.1_pt1 | contig 13330 bp, 11 predicted proteins | sample 361431 | NCBI WGS metagenome assembly CETK01 (sample SAMEA2622452, study PRJEB7988) | marine metagenome | biome: marine biome (ENVO:00000447); feature: surface water layer (ENVO:00002042); material: "saline water (ENVO:00002010), including plankton (ENVO:xxxxxxxx)" | depth 5 m | reverse complement strand
ATATTTAACACCTTTAATTTCATTATTTATTGAGCCTGTTGAATAATTATCTATAGATGTAACTACATAATCATTTTTAACTAAATGTTTAATCAAATTTGAGCCGATGAAACCCACTCCACCAGTTACTAAGACTTTTTTCATTTAAAGTGATTTTTGCAAATATAAAGTAATATGAATTATTTATTAATGAAATGGCTAATTAAGGAATTGATAAATTTGAATTTTATAATTTAAATCAGCCAATCCGTAAGAATATATCTTACTTTTTTATTTTGCTTTTTCCTATCCAATTATCCCAGACTTCTTCTTTAGTTTTAATTAAAAATTGTCTCTTTTCTTTATAAAAAGAATTATTATAAAACATATTTTCTGGATGGGGAGGGACATAGATTGCTAATGTATATGCTCCAGAAAAATAATTTTTTTTTGAAACGGTCGTAACCCATATATTATGAGCTAAAAAAAATAATAGAAAAATTTTGGATAAATTATTAGGTTTAACCCATAAAAAAACAAGAGATATAAAAAAATAGCTAGAAGCAATTGCAATTCTTAACTCAGAGTTTATTGCAAGAGGGATTGAGAAAATTAAAAATAATAGTGCTAACTCTTTTTTTTGTGTTGTAATTGTATGATTGTATTTTAAAAAAATAAGAGCAAGTATCAAAATAACAGCGTATACAGAAAAATGAATTAGACTAAAAAAATAAGGAAGAGGAATAACTTGTGTTATTATACCCTCAAATAAATGGAAAAACTTCAACAAAACACTCTCAATGAATGATAATTCATTAAGGTGAGGTAGTTTTGTGCCTTCTCTTAAAAAAGATATAAGACCAATACTCAAAAATAAGGTTTGAATTAAAGAGTAAATCAATACTTTCTTTTTATTTTTTCTGTTTTTATAAATAAGAAAAAGAGGTAATAAAAAGCTAGTCAATTTACTAAACACGGACAAGAAAAGAAATACACATGATTTTAAGGTTTGTTTATTTTCGTCAGATTTTATAGCTAACATGCTAAAAATAATCATTAATGTGTCATTTCTTTGACTAATCCAAATAATCGTATGACTTAACCACGGCAAACTAATCCAAACAATTATGATAAAGAATGCGGCTAATTTATTGTGAGTTTTAATTGTAAAATCAAATACAAGCTTAGCTGCCAATGCAAATAAAACAATGTTGACTATATGGTCAAGAACTGATGAGCTATAGAAAAAGTTTGACAAAAAATAAGAAAGAAACATGACTGGCCTAATCAAATATGTATTTAGAGTCATTTCAATAACATCTTGAAGTTTAAGAATTACTAAGTCAAAGTCATCCCATATGTATCCATAATAAATAGTATCCCCATATAATATTACTATAAACAATAAAATTAATGTGTATAGCTTCTTATAATCAAGTAAAGCAATCATAGTCAATTATTAACAAGATGATAAAAATTCTTCAATAGTTAAATGTAATCTTTCAAACATTTTTTCTGTCATTCCGTGGTGAAGTGGCAAAAGAACACCATTTTTCATTATTAAATCTGAATTTTTAAATCCAGCATTAGAACATCTATACTTTATATTTTTCATCATAGGTTGTTTTAAAATATTACCTGTAAAAACTACCCTAGTCTGAATATTTCTCTTTTCTAAAAAAATTTGAAAATCTTTTCTCTTAAATGGTGAAGATTCTTTAATTAAGATTGGAAAAGCAAGCCATGCTGTTGAAACATTTGGTTTTTCAATTGGATTCTCAAAAAACTCTTCATGTTTCTTAAAAAAGTTTATTTGTGTTTTAAAATTTTTTTGTCTTGTTTTTATATTTTTTTCTAAACTTTCTAATTGAGCTAATCCAAAGGCAGCTCCTAATTCATTTCCCTCCAAATTATATCCTATCTCTTCAAAAACAAATTTAGCATCATAGTCAATTCCTTGAAGATTTACATTAAACCTGTTTTCAATTTCCTCACTTTTATCGTCGAACAAAGATGAACTTCTACCCCATGATCTAAGTAATTTTGCCTTTTCTATTGCTTTCTGACTGTTAAGAAGAAGTGCTCCGCCATTTCCAGCACAATTAATTATATGAGAACCATAAAAACTAGTAATCGACATATCTGAATAATACCCTGTTCTATAATTGTTTAAAGTAGCTCCAAGAGTGTCAGCTGAGTCTTCAATTACAAGTAAATTATACTTATCGGCAAGTAATCTAATTTTGTCCCAATCACATACATTTCCAAGGAGATTGGGAGCAAGAATTGCAGATGTTTTCTCTGTAATTTCTTTTTCAATAAGACTTACATCGATACAATATGTTAAAGGCTCAACATCTACAAAAACTGGAGTTAGATTATTCTTAACTAAACATCCAACTGTTGTACCAAAGGTCAAGGCAGGAGTAATTACTTCACTATTTTTAGGAAGATTTAATGATTCTATTCCAATATATAGAGCTGATGAACCTGAGTTAACGTAGATACCTTCATTTTTATCAAAAAGATTAGCAATTTTTGATTCAAATTTTCTCGAGTAATTTCCCATTTGTGTAGATTCCTGTAAACATTTTAATACAGCATCTACTTCTTTTTTACCGTATACAGTTTTTGCATAAGAAATTTTTTCTTCCATTGAATTAGTTATAATTAGTATAAAATTGTTCAACCTGCATTTCACATTTTTTAATAGCATCTAAATTATTATCTTTATACCAAGAGATTGTTTGCGAAATTGCAGCATCTATATTTGTTGTTGGTTTCCAGTCTAATATTTTTTTTGCTTTTTCAATATCTAGAATCAATGCTCCTGTCTCATGGTTAATATTGTTTTTATCAAATAAAACCTCTATATCTGAACCCCATTCAGTTTTCATTTTTTCTGTAAATAATTTAACTGAGATACAGTCATCGATTTCTGGACCAAAATTAAAAGTTGTAGAATAGTTAATAGGATTCTCGTTAAGTTTTGTAGCCAATTCTAGATAGGCATTTAAAGGTTCTATAACATGTTGCCAAGGTCGTATTGAGTTAGGATATCTGAGTTTGATAGGATTATTTAATTCTATGGCATTAATAATATCTTTAACAATTCTTCCATTTGACCAATCTCCTCCACCTATAACATTTCCAGCCCTTGCTGTAGCAAATGCTTTTTTATGTGAATTAATTTTTTTTAAATTAAAAAAAGAATTCCTGTAGGATTCTGTTATAAATTCAACACATGATTTACTTGAGCTATATGGGTCATAACCACCCAACTGATCTTTTTCTGTGTATGGCCTCAATGTCTCTTTATTTTTATAAACTTTATCCGTAGTAATTATTACAGTTGAACATTTATTTCTCAAGGATCTAATTGAATCTAATAGGTTAACAGTACCCATTATATTTGTTTTATAAGTGTTAACGGGATCTGAATAAGATTCATTGACCAAAGCTTGAGCTGCAAAATGAAAAACAAAATCTGGTTTAAACTTAAGGATTTCATCTTGTAATTGGGATTTATTATTTATATCACCAATTATTGATTCACACAGATTTTCCCCATTTATTTTGTTAAATAATGACAAGTCTTTAGGCTTGAGTGAGTAACCTTTGACACTGGCACCAATCAATTTTAGAATAATCAAAAACCAGGAACCTTTAAATCCAGTGTGTCCTGTTAAAAAGACTTTTTTTCTAAAAAAATTTTTTTTTAATCTTCCCAGGTTTTCCATGGAGCTGAATTTGATTCCCATAATTCATTTAATTCGTTTTTATCTCTTAGTGTATCCATTGGTTTCCAAAATCCATTATGCTTGCATGAATTTAACTGTTTATTCAAAGCAAGATCTTTGAGAGTTGAAAATTCAAATGATGTGTTATCTCCTTCTATTAAATCAAATATTGTAGGTTCACAAACAAAGAAACCACCATTAATTAAATAACCTCCAATACTTCTCTTTTCATCAAATGAAGAGACAAGGCCATCTTTATCAACATTTAAAATTCCAAATCGACCAGGAGGGACAACAGATGTGACAGTACATATTTTTTTCATTTTTTTATGTGATTCAATTAATTTTTTGATATTTACATTAGAAACCCCATCACCATAAGTTAACAGAAAAGATCTACCCTTAACATAATCTTTAATTCTTTTAATTCTTCCGCCAGTTAATGTATTCAGCCCAGTATCTATTAAAGATATTTTCCAGTCTTCTAAGTTGTAGTTATGATAAATAGTATCATTCCTTTTTAAATCAATTGTTAAATCTGAATTTAAAGTGTGATAGTCAATGAAAAATTTTTTAATTACTTCAGATTTGTAACCCAAACAAATAATAAATTCTTTATATCCTTGTTCAGAAAAGTTTTTCATAATATGCCAAAGTATTGGCATTGAACCAATCCTTACCATTGGCTTTGGAATATTAATTGTTTCCTCTGATAATCTAGATCCGAAACCTCCTGCTAAAATTACAACTTTCATTATTCGTATATTTTTCTTATTTGATAAATTGGTCTGGATTTAGTTTCAATATAAGTTTTAGAAATATACTCTCCTAAAATTCCCATATAAATATTTTGAATTCCACCAAAGAATAGAATTAAAAATATTGTGGATGTCCATCCCTCAACAATTATACTGCTTTTAAAATAAGCAAAGACAAGAACTGATAGCAATATTAGAGATAGAATGAACATAAGAATACCGCTAATAAAAATTAATTTAATTGGTAAAACACTAAAAGATGTTATCCCGTCTAATGCAAGATTAATTAAATCTAAAGGTCTAAATTTACTTTTACCTCTTGTTCTTTTTTTGCGGTCATAATAAACACATTTAAATTTATTTTCAAGTTTTAGTATTATTCCTCTCAAATATCTATTTTTTTCATTATAAATTTTTAAATCCTCTACTAATCTATTGGACAATAAACGAAAGTCTCCATGATTATAAACAGTTTTTACTCCCAAAATAGAAAGAAAATTATAAAAACCTAAAGTAAAAAACCTTTTAAAGAATGAATCCACAGCTCTATTTTTCCTAACTCCTAAGACCATCTCAAAGCCATCATAATAATGGTTAATCATTTCTTGAATTTTATTTGGATCATCTTGTAAGTCTGCGTCTATTGAAATTATCATTTCATAATCTGCGTTGTATAAACCTGCAGTAATTGAACCTTGATAACCATAATTATTTCTAAGATCAAGAATCTTTATATTATTATCATTTGTTTTTAGATTAATTAAAACGTCTAATGTCTTGTCTGTTGAACCATTATTTACAAAAACAAATTGATATTTGTTTATATTAGATATTCCGCTTATAATATTTTTAAGCTCAGTGTATGTATGTTGTAATACTTCTTCTTCATTAAAACACGGTATTACAATTGATAAGTTTTTAAACTCAGATTTCATTTTGTTAATGTTTTAATTAGAGACTCTTTCAAACTAATTTCCGGTTTCCAATCAATAAACTCTGGGATAGTATTAATATTAGAATAAGAATCTTGAATTTCACCTTTAAATTGTTTTTGACCAAAAAATATTTTAGAAGTGGATTTTGTTATCTCTAACAATGATAATACAAATTTTTTAATTTCAATTGACTTACCAGTCCCAACCTCCATTTCAGTGAAGCCTTTATTAAATTCATCTCTTTTAATAATAACTTCATCTATTAATTTTATTATTTCGTCTACATGGATAAAGTCCCTTTTTTGATTACATTCTGAAAGTTTAATTGTATTATTTTTAATCATATTATCTATAAGCCATGGTATAAATTTTTTTTTGGAATCATATCTTCCATAAACATGTTCCAGTTTTAAATTTATGATTTTAAGATGGCTAAGTCTTTTATACCATTCTCTAATACTATTTTTCGAATGGGAGTAATTTAACATTGGATTATTAGCAAATTTTGTGTAAAAAGAATCAAATGTAATAAAGAATTTTACTGAGTTTTCAAACATATCCAAAAGCTTGATTGGTAATAAAATATTTGATTCGATCAAACTAGATACTTTTTCTTCACTATAACTAACGGCACAATTTATAATCACCTCAATTTTTTCATTTTTTAGTTCATCTAGATTATCGTATATAAATTGTTGATTATTTACAAATTCAGGGTTTTTTGATCTTAATAAAACTACAAAATTATATTTTTGATTAAGTTGTTGGTAAACATTTTTACCTAAAAACCCTGAGGCCCCCACAAGTAAAATTTTTAATTTATCTTTTTTTTTCAATTTTTAACTTTATTTATTATGAAGTTATAAATTTTTAAATAGAGTAATTAAATTATTTAACTTAGACTTGACTGCAATAAATTTAAGCATGGAGAATCATCAAATGACTAAATATTTGATTTTCCATACTTAACTCTATTTTGTCCAAGTATTAAATTTATTAAGTATAGTTTAAAGTTATTTAGAATTTCTTTATTCCCTTTTATGATATGAACATATAATTTAGCAGGAACAGCTAAAAGTCTAAGGTATAATGGTGCTCTACATGATTTTCCACCGTACGTGTATACCCCATCTGCTAAAAAATTGTAAGAAGGTAACTCAAAAGAAGGCTTCATATAGTAGGTAAATGAGATTATTGAACCTCTAATTGGCATTATTTTATATTTATTATTGTAAATTAAATCAATAGCTTCGGATGAGTTGTCAACAAGGTTTGCAATTGAGAGCTTAATAAATGAGCTTGGACCAATCTGAACTACAGGCTTTCTCATATAATTTGCTTCAAGTGCAATACTAGAACAAAAATTAACTATTATTTCACTATGTTTTATAAGAGCATAGCTATCAGTATAACTCTCTGGGTAGAGAACAGTAACTTCTTTTCCTAATAACCTATATCTATCCATTGTAGACTTATGAATATTCTTTTGGTTAGGGTGCATTTTAACGACAAAATCATACTTTTTTGAAAGTTTTGAATGTACCAGCTCTCTTATACTATCAATCTGGTCTACAATCGTATATTGTGTCCAATCTGATCCAATAAATCTATACTCATCATCACTAGAAACAAATATTGATATTAAGGGTTTTTTAAAGTCTAGAATATCCTCTTCAATATGGCCAGAAATTTGATTTTTGGTATAGGCAACATCATTTACCGCTACTCTATTTATTTTAGATAAGAAATATTGCTCAGCTAGAGCTCTAGATTCCTTAAACCATTTTAGATAGGTTATAAATGAATTTCTTTTTTCAAAATCTATTGAATGGAACATTTCATTTTTAGAATACATAGGAACTTTCCCGTTAAGAGCTGCATCAAAAATAAGATAGTTTACAGAATGTTTCTTTGAGACTTCTATTAAAGGACGTCCACAGCTTAATCTGCCATTGAAAAGAACAAAATTTTTAACATTGTTTGTTGATAAGAAAGAATCAAAATATGAGAATAGTGCATAAGATGATTCTAGCATTCTTTTTTCTACTCTCCTCCATTTTTTATCCAATAAATCCATATTGTCTAGCCTTAGTTGAGTACTAATTGTTGAATGTACTCCCATTAAAAATTCTTTTTTATTTTCTTCATCAAAATTACAATGATCAATTTTTCTGTTGAATAAATCCGATCTAGTTACTTTTACTAATTCTGATTTTGGATTTCTTTTTTTAAATTCATTAAATCCTTTCTTTGCTTTATGCTTACAAATATTGCATATACTTCTATTATTAAAAATATTGACTGAACAACTTTTTAGAGCCCTATCACACATAAATAAAATATGCTTATCGCTCTTGTTCTCTAAGTTTATCTTTTCACTAAAAGCTAGATTTAACTCAAGTGAAGGACTTTGTGCAGCTAGATTTAAAAATGAAATATTTAATTTTTCTTTTTGTTTCATATTTTATTTTAATCGTAAACAGTATGTTTTAATTTCCAGCCACCATTTTGTTTAGCCCAAAGATGACCTGATCTGAATTTATCAATTGTATTGTAAAATTTATTTTCATCAATATCTATATAATCTATAAATTCTTGAAAATATCTTTCTGGAAACTCATGATCAAATTTTTTAACTAACATTACACCTTCATCTCTGGTTATTTTTCCATTTCTGATTTCTTGAGCAGCATCATAGGTAGCCCTCCCAATGCCAAATTTTATATATGTTGTATAAAAATGAAAAGGAACAATTTTATCATCAATTTCTGTATATCTCGAATATGTTCCAATGGATCTTTCAAAAGCCGGTCTAAAACCTGTGTTATCTACAGAATAATAATAAGCTTCTTGGGGGTCCCACTTTTCAAAATAACCCAAAAAAGATACTTTAATTTGTTTTTTATGAATTTCCTCTGGATTAGGAGGTATATATACACTGAAATCTGAGTATTTAAAATTAGTTGAATTTATAATTTGTTTTATTGATTCTCCTCCAAACATGATGTCCATAGGATTATTAATACTAAAAAAAGATAAGTCCATAAAAGGGTTTTGATTCTGATCTATCGGATTACCATACTCTGCCTGATTTTCTCCATACATTACAAGTTTGATACCAAACTTGGATGCAATATTTGGGCCAATAATTTTTTGCCCATGAATAAAGGGTTGAAAAGGATGGCCAATATTAGTGAATGCCAATTTAGTTAAATAACTATGTAGTTTTCCATTAGGTGTAAATAGAATATTGTCAATGCCTCCAACTTTTGCGAGACTATTAAAATTATTCCAGCCTGCTCTTGTAAACATATTTGGCGCCCATGTTATTGTTAAAGGATTCATTTTGTACTTATACTTTAAAATATGAGCCGTAAAAGAACTATCTTTTCCTCCGCTACTTGGAACTAGAACATCATGTTCACCATTGCTACTTCTATAAGGTTCTAAAAGCTCAAACAATTTATCCTCTCTTGATTTCCAATCAATTTCTTGAGTCTTCTTTAGATTATAATTACATGCTGAACATACTCCATAATCATCAAACTGTATTGTTTCTTTCTTTTTATTATCATTTTTCATCTCAACTGAAGAGTTAGGTCGTTGATTTGAAATAACACAATTTTTGCAGAATTTTACTTCTGAAGGAAGACCGAATAGAGGTTTATTGTTTGTCATTATTTAGCTATTGATTTAAGAATGATTTAAAATATTCTATTCCACCTTCAGCACTTTTTTCAGGATGAAATTGACAGCCATGAATATTATCTTTTGAAAAACTTGAAATAATATTTGTAGAATTAATAAAAATTTCAGATTCTATGTAAAATTTATTAGTTGGAATACAATGATAAGAGTGTACAAAATAATACCAATAATCTTTATACTTCAAATTTAATTTTTCATCTTTAAAGTTCAATCTATAGTATCCAATATTTGGAAGTATCTGACACGTTTTACTTGCAATCTTTTCAACTTTACCAGAGATTAAGCCTAAACCTTTATTATGCCCCATTTCATTGCTGCCTTCAAATAATAATTGCATTCCCAAACAGATTCCAAGAATAGAATTCCCAGTTTTAGCAAATTCATTAATTGTAGAATTTAATTCTAATTCTGATATTCTATTCATAGCTTTACCATATGCTCCAACTCCAGGGAGAATAACCTTGTCACTTTTTAATATTTCATTTCTATTATTAGAGACTTTTACTTTAACATTTTTAAATATACCTAACATGTTTGATATACTTCTTATGTTTCCTAAATTGTAGTCTACTATAGTTATAATCATAATCTATCGTCTTGATTCAATATTATTTTTAAATAAATCTTTTTTTAATTCTTTAACGTTTATTTTTTTATAATGCAATGCACTTCCGATTACAACTCCACTACAATTTGAACTTTTAATAAGATCTATTACATGAGTATTTGTTCCTGCTCCACCAGAAATCAAATAAGGAACTTTTCCAATTTTATCAAATTTATTTATCAATTGCATATCAAACCCTTTCTCTAATCCGTCATTGTCAATTGACGTAAGCATTATTTCTCCTACCCCATGATCAATGATTTTTTTTGCCCATTCAAAAGGATTTGTCATAACCCTATGTTTAGCATTATCAGTAAATATTTGCCAACTATATCTATGTCTTCGAGCGTTAATTGATCCAACAATAGTTGAAGATCCCCATATACTGACCACTTTATCTAAAAATTTAATATCCTTGACAATTGCAGAATTTATTGCCACTTTATCAGCTCCAGAGTTAAGGGCATCATCAACATCTTTTATAGATTTTATACCTCCTCCAATAGTAATGGGTATAAAAAATTCTTTACAAACCTCTTTTAAAAAATCATAATTTGAATTTCTATCATAAAGAGAAGCTACAGCATCAAGTAAAATAATTTCATCTAATTTATCAAAATAATAGCTTTTCAAATATGGTATTGGATCACCTAATTTTCTCAATCCTTCAAGTAGTTTTCCTTTAACTAATTGACCATTATTAAGGTCTATCCTAGATATTATTCTTATCTTTTTCATTTCTAGAGCAACTATATATTTTGTAGTTAATTAAGTTGTATTCTGTAAAGATTCAATCATCTATTCCGGTTACTCCTATTATAAATATTTATTTATCATTTAAGACAACTTCAAATCAAGTAATAAAAGTACTTAAATTTAATTTTAAAATAAAATTTTAAAGTATTAAATTTTCGATTGAAGAAGATTGAATTACTAGATTATTAATAATTAGGTTTATATATTGATGTCTGAAGAAGTCCTTTAACGTATTTTGAATATCTAGTAAAACTTAGATATTTAAAGTTATTTATAAATTGAGATTCTTTATCGTATTTAGCTTCTATGATAATTGACTTCTCATTTACTTTGATTCCAGTAATTGGAGAGAAATAATTTAAGTTTTTATCAACTGTAACTCTAGTTTTTTGAGTATGATCAACAAAATACATTCTATTGTATTTATTAAACAAAGTGGGGATTCTAGAATCCACACAATTATATAGATTCTTATTATCTGATTTAGATATTATATTCTTGAAATTATTGTAAAAAGGCTTAATCTCCTCTAATGAGTTCAATTTTAAATTTTGAAATGCATACGATTTTTTTGTGTTCACAAACTCATTCTTAATCTTAATTTCAATGGATTTAGTTGAATTTTTAAATGTCTCCCCATACCATCTAATTCTATATTTTCTTCTTTGAGATAGTCCGTCTATATTTTCTGTTAATGATGAAAAATTATAATTATCAAAATAAATATTATTAATTAATCTAGATTCATATTTAACAAAATAATTCATGTTATGAAGAGAGTATAATATTTCATTATAATAAATCTCTGGGACTAAGAACTTTCGTTCATATCTATAATTAATCTGAGGCTCTTCCATATAGATTTCCATATAATTTTGATTCTACATCATTTGTATATAAGATTGAGTCTATCCCTTGAACTAATGAGCCTTGCTCTATTAAATAGCTACCAATTTTAGAGTTTTTAATTATGATCTTTGGATAATCATAAAAACTTTTTTTAATAAATGATGCAATATCAATAGTGTTTTGAATAAACTGATTATTGTTTGAGGCCAATAAAGACTGATCTTTTGAAACAAGTGCAATTTCATTATTTTTGAATATGTTTTGATTAACATTGACATGACTTTTTTCACCAGCACTAATTGCTTTGTCCATTACTAAATAAAATAAACTGTTTTCTACTTTAATATCACTTCCTGAACCATCAATTGCATCATTCCCTATATCAATAAACTCAGTGTTAGATATTACAATTTTTGAAAAATCTGAATCAACTGCATCATTTAAAATATTTTGAAATCTACTATCTTTTAATAAAATATTTTCAGATCTAAAAAAATTAACATAATCGTCTCCTGATGTATTAGATTTAAATAGAGTATTGGAAATATTGACTGACTTACACTCATAAAATGTAATTGCTGCAGGTTGATCAAATCCAGACTGAGTATTATTTAAATTATTGAAGACTGTATTATTTATGGTAATTTTTTGATCTGTATTAAAGAATAGCGTTCCTTGTTTATTAATACCTTCAACTAAAATAGGTTTCTTCTTTGTTCCATTAGCTTCAAAACCTCCATAAACTTTTAAATAAGCTCCTTCAAGCTTTAAATTAACACCCTCGTGAATTATCATTTTTTGATTATGGGTGACTATAAACTCTCCTTTAATAATAGTATCTTTTGTAATATGATATGTTTCGTGAGAATTAAGCTTTACTTGATCGTTTGTTTGAAGTTGATCTTCTTCCAAAAGATATAGATTTTCTAATAAAATTTTTTCTCTAATTGATATTTTATCAGCATATCCAACCATTTGATTTTTTAAACTAATATAATCTTGATCATTTAATAAAATGTTTCTGATATCATCAATTTCATTGATTAATTCATTAGCGATATCTCGCTTTATATTATCAGTGAGTATATCATTGATTAGATCATTTTCTATCTCAAACATGAATATTCTTGGTAAATCATTTTCAATTTCATTTGAAAAATTAGTTGCCCAGGTTTCTCTAATAGTAGGTTCAAATAAATCTGTAACTGGATTATAGTACCAATGAAGATTAATATCTTCAAGGGAATGTGCACTATTTGCTATTAGGCTTAATTTAATAACTGCCTTTAATTTTTCTAAATCTATTTTTTTTAAAAATTTATTGTAATCGTTTTTATAGAGAAGGCTTAATTCATTTCCTAAATCATAAAAAGAGTCATCTTCACCAAGATAATTATAGTCAATAGAATCATTAGCGATTTCGAAAATAACAGATTCTCTTCTATTATTTTGTTCAATCAAATATTTATCAAAAAAGTCTTCAGAATAAAAAATTCCATAATTTACCTTATTAAAATAAACTTTGTATGGAAAATAATTTATTCTAATTCCGTTATAAAGTTTTGAATAAATTATATTTAAGAGAGGATCGGTTATAAAATCTCTAGACCTAGGATTTAAAAAATTGACAGTTTTTTTTCCAAAGCCAGTTTTTCCATCATATTTTACTCTAAAACTATGAGAGTTTGGGTTTCTAAAGTGATCAGTATTCATCCCAAACAATTTGACTTCAGATTTAGTCTCTGATGTGTTATCAACAAATCTAGCTTTATAATATTGATTTTTACCCTCCCAAATTGATCCCCCTAAAATAAAAGAGTTGACCATAGATGATCTCTCTTTATTCATTTTAACAAAATTATTTGGTGACATGTTGACTGAAACAGTTTGTAAATTTGCCCCTCTTAATGAACTCAAAAAGATTGCTTTTGAATTCATATAGTCAACTTTTAATGATCCAAGATTAATAGTTACTATAGATCTGTATACTGGGCCTCT
>CETK01158795.1_pt1 | contig 13338 bp, 13 predicted proteins | sample 361431 | NCBI WGS metagenome assembly CETK01 (sample SAMEA2622452, study PRJEB7988) | marine metagenome | biome: marine biome (ENVO:00000447); feature: surface water layer (ENVO:00002042); material: "saline water (ENVO:00002010), including plankton (ENVO:xxxxxxxx)" | depth 5 m | reverse complement strand
GGTACATCTGTTGTATTTTTTACTTCAGGCTCATCAAACTGATCGAAAAAATTTTCTGTTTTTTCTTCTATTTCTTCGTCAAATTGATCAAAAAAGTTTGCCATATTTATTACTTCCTTAATATTTTTGCAGCTTCACCTGCACCATATTTGTCATCAAATTGTGCAGCTAGTGATGGATCTTTTTTCAAGGCATCTATTGCTCCTTGAGGTATGGAAGAAGCTGTATCTTTTGTGGAAGAAGCAGTAGCACTTACTGTGTTATTGTAAGCCGCAGAAAGCGTAGGTTCATTTCGAACTTTAACAAGCTCTTCAAAGTTTTTAGGAATTTCTACAGGTGACCAACCAAAGTTTTTCTGGAATGAAGCTATTGCACCGCCTGTATCAAAAGTTGAAACTTTATCATCATAGGATAATATTTTTTCTTTCATGTAATTACGGACGGTATTTTCAAAGGCTACAATGCTTCCTTTAACATCAAGCATTTCCATTAAACGCTCAAAGTCTTTGTTAGACATTGCGTTGCCTTGTTGTCCTTCCATACGACCTGATCGGAAGACTAATGCAAGAACACCTGCTTCAAATTGTGCAGTAGCATCACCTAGTTTTATAATCTCAGGAGATAAGGCTGCAGATAAAATTCCTGCATCAATGTTTCTTGATTTAAGCTCATTTGCTAGGGCTTCCTCAGTTAATATAAAATCTGACCCTGCACCTTCAAATAGTTCCTGTACTACACCTAAGACACTGTCTGTGCCACGGGCAAAGCCAGATAAGAACTGGGCAAAATCACCACCTACATTCCGTACTCGTTCATCATCTTTAGCTATCTGAATTACGTTTTCTGCATTACGCAAACCTTCGGTAATAGCATTCGACTGATCGCTAATTTCCATAGCGTATTTATTTGTCTGTATAGAAAGTTTAGAGAACTCACTGGCTTCAGTTTCTGATAGCGGCATATAATCTACTTCTGTGCCATCACGCAGGGTAGTTTTGCCATCAGGGTATCTCAGGATTATAGCAAAGCGTTTTTCGTCACCATCCATATAAAGACCATCGACAGCAACAACTCCATTAACACCTGTATTCTTCTCTATCTCTTGCTTCTTCTGTTTATTAGCAATGTTATTGAGGTGAGCTATCAATGGACTGTCGGCTTTGTGGTCACCGCTTTGCAATGCAGCTTCAATTACAGCTACTGTCTTATTATATGAAGTAGCACTTGTAATATATTTTTGTTCTTGATCTTCAGCTTCTGCAGCTTCTACAGTTTTAAGTAAATCATCAAGTATTTTGAAATCTGCGTCTACAGCCCCTAATGAAATAGCAACTGCCTTTGTGTTTCTAAGGTCTTGTGCAGTTTTTCCTATAAGTCCTTCGGGTTTAAGTAGTCCTTTAAAAGGTTTGTCTTTATCTAAATAACCTTCATAAATACCCTTCGCTATATCATAGTTGCCTTTTTCATTTTTAGCATCAAACTCTTGCATTGCAGCAAAAGCTTTATCTGCACTTGCAGACGCTTCGGAAATCCATGCAGAGCTTTCAGTAACGTAATAAGTTGAGCGTAGAGTTTTTAAAGCTTCAAGAGCTTCTGGCTGCACATTAATCTTATTAAGATTTATATTTCTAAGTTCAGCGTCTACATCTGCCACAGTTTGAATTTTAGAAAAGTCTATATCTACAAACTCTTCGGCACTAGGATCTACCTCTATACCAAACTGTTTCGTTTCAGCTTCTGTTACTTCGCTTTTCTCTAGTTGCTGCGGCCCGAAAGCTTCCATCATCTGTTGGGCTTCGTTCATCAGTTCAGGTTGTACGAGTTTTTCACCAGTTTCTGTACGACGAGCTATTCTACCATCTGCTAGTCCTTGAAGATCTAATGTAGTTACAGGTCTACCACCTATTGTTTTTGTTCCTGCTTTGCCGCCTACACCATCGTCTAGTCTTAAAGGTGGAGCTTGATCAATACGGGCTGAAGTTACATCCTCAACAATAGTTGACTCTTTTTCCTTCAGACGCTTTAGCTTCATATCGCTATCAGCTTTTGTCTGAACAAAAGTAGAGTCATCATCATACAGAAACAATTGCTCAGTAAGGTAAGTAACTGCGTCAGTATTATCTTCGGAAAACCCAAGGTCTTTGGCTAATGCCTCTGCTTTGCGCTTTCTATTTGCTGCAGCTTGTTCTTTAGCTTTTTGCTCTTTAGCTAACTCACGGGCTTCTTCGAGCTTACGTTTTTCTTCTTCCCTTCGTCTTTCACCTTGCCGCAATAAACCTTCTGCAACAATGTTACTTGCCGCCATAAATCCATCTTTAATTGTGGTATCAGGCTTTCGATATTTACCTGAAGCAATACCTTTACTTATTCGAGCTTTACTAGCAGCAAACGACATTTACGCTTCCTCTTCTTCGGTCATACCAAGCATAGCCGCCTGTACTTTGTCAGGAGCCGCTGTTTTATCTTCTTCAGTAGGAGCCGCCATAAACCCTGTTAAAGGCTCTTGTGGGGCTTCTGGTGCGCTGTCTGCTTCAGGCTTTTCTTCAGGATCATCATCAATGATACCCATAGCCATTTTGAGTGTTGTAGCAGTGATAGGCATTGTCTGTCGTTTGAGGCCATCTTCATACTTAATGTTCTCATTATCAGCTATCATTTTGATGTAGCGATATACTGGCCCTGCAGCCAATAGAGCCATGTCTATTTGGAATTTTCCCGTTGCGACACCCTGCAACAAAAGCCCCGTGACGATATTGGTCAAAGGGCGTTCTAGTTCCATCATAGAGAATACAAGCTCTGCAGTTTCTTCTTCCTGCATCTTCCCCATGACATACTCTACAGTAGCATCCACAGTCTCTAATTCAGGGGGTCTGTGCCAAGGATAATTACGTTTATCGGAGAGAAAGTTTTCACCAGGAATAGGCCCTGCGTTTCTTAGATTAAGCATCGTCTTCCACTTCCTTAATTTCAGGATCTTCGATCTCTAGCTCTTTCTCTAGATCATCAAAATATTCCAGAGTGTAGAGCATTGGTTCGCCCGTTACTTTTTCTAATTCTTCAGGTAATTTACCATCCATGTAGGACTTAATAGATTTAACTACTGCTTCTTGAAATTTCATTTAATGACTTCCTATGCTAAACCTGCGGTGTATTTTGCTGCCACTACTTTGGTAATTCCGCTAACCAATGTGCTAAACCAACTGCTACCGCCACCTGATTGAGATTCAGCATCCATTTCCCCAAGTAACAGACGTACTGCCAATTCTTCCTCTGATTGTGCGCCCTTGAACAAGTAGTCGAGCACTATATCAACTTCGTTCCATGTACGGTTTAAACCTTCCTGACTGAGGCCCAGAATAGATTTAACATCTGTAGCTGCAGCATCGAAGGTCAGGCCAGTATTCTCGCTCTCTACGGATCTACGCCATCCTGCATTTGACTCATCGATTAGCCATTGCAGGTTGGTTGTAAACTCTTGCCGCCTGTTTTCTAAAGTGGCATAGAACTCTTCGAAGTCGTTGATTTCTCCAGAGTTAAACATCTTAATATCGGAGTTAAGCTTTTCCATGAAAGTCTGTGCTTCTAAATCAACTCCTGCATAAAATTTCTGGAAGTCAGCTTCAGTCTCGAAAACCATCCTATTTCTAAGATTATTCTCTGACGTTTGAGTAAATAGTGCATCCACTTTACTCTTCACATTGATCATTTCAGCTTGTTGCTCATTAGTCAGATTAGTCATATTCATGTCTAAAAAAGCTTGTGAATTATGTTTAGAAGATCTTTCTATAACACCTAATTCAGCTTCATCTAAACCTGCCATCGTTGCAGCTTTTTGAATAATTTGTTGTTGTTTGTTACTTAGGTTTGTTGTCGTTAAAGTTTGAAAAAATGCAGCTTCATCTTTTGCTACTGACAAACTAGCTTCCATCAAACCTTTAGACAGAATACCCATCTTTTGAGAACCAGTAAGGCCGCTAAATGCCATGTCGGTAGTTATACTTCCATATACACCTTGCGCCCAACTTGGTATCTTAGGGTTACCATTATTATCTACAAATTGCTCACTAATCAGATCCATCTGACCTAGTATGGTAGCCTTACTATCTACATAGTTTCCTTCGCCTAAAGCTTCAGCTAGTAGCTTACCATCTACTGTGCTTGTATTAACTACACTACCAAACTTTTGAACGGCATAATCATTAAGAGCTACGCCTGTGTAATTAACTGTACCGTCTTCGTTAACACCTGTACCCAAACCTTTTTTATCTAGCCTTAGTTCATCCTTATCTACAAGCATATCGTCAGTGACGGTTCCCTCAATCGCCTTGACGTTAAACTTTTCGTTATTGAGGTCACTTAAAGCAGAATCTACAGTTAGGTCATTTAGGGGTTGTTCTGTGGGGATATTTATTTTTACATCCCCATCGACTGTAGATACCGTAGCCTTGTCCAAATCCCCTAGTGCATACTTTGAGTCATCAGGATTGAGCATTGTACCTAATGCATCAGGATCAACTTGTATTGTTTTTGCTATTTCGGAAAGATTTGCACCACGGTCTGTTAGGAACTTAGCAGGATTTTTTAGTAACTCCTGCAGGTCTTCTTGGCTTTTAATAAAACCAGAAGTTTCTAACATTTTTAGAATATTTTCTTGCGATATTTTACTGTCCATAGCCTCGGTAAAGTCATCACCTGCGTTGGCCCCATCGTTAGTAGTATTTACACCGCTTTGGCTATCATCGCCGCCGCCACCTGAACCATCAGAGTTTGCTTTTACCTTAAAATTATAAGACGCAATATCATCGTCATTTAGCCCCAACTCTTTGAGTTCGGCTGTAGTTAGGTTTGGTTTATTATTTGCGAGGCTTGTAATCTTCGTTCTATGATTGAAGTCATCAACTACATCTTTACCATATTTTTTAACAAATTCGTCTTCACTAAGTGTAAGCTTATCAAAGCCCATTTTCGCATCATTAGCAATACCACTGGCTGCGTTAGTTGCAGTATCAACAAAATTTGAAACCCCATTAGAAACGCTATTTGTTACTGCATTAAAAGCTGTACCATCATTTCCTACAACAGCGTTGCTATCATCTACTGCCTTACCAGTATCTTTATTTACTAATTTACCATTGACATATTCGTTATCATCACCTGGAGTAAAGAGATTGGCTAGATTTTGCTGAAATGTGTTAGCCATCAAGGTTATCCTTTTCTTGTTCGCAGCTACGGATACGATCACGCAGTTTTACATAATCAGCTATTGTGTTAGGGATAGCTTGGTAGCCCTCTGGCAGAGCCTCTAACTCTTGTGCCAGTGCTTCATTATAATCAGTTGAGTATGATTTGAGGGGTGGACAGTAGACTTCTAAATTAGTCCTATAAACCGTCTTTTCGCAGCCTGTCAGTAATACCGCTGCGAGTATTAAGAGAACCGTCTTCTTCATGTTCAGCCATTGCCTTATAAAAATCTGTAGCCTTTTCTTTGGCTTTTATTTCATCTTTTAAAATCTTATTTTTCTCTGCGGATTTACCTTTGACCCGACCTACGATGTACAGGATAGGCAGGGCGATAACTAAAGCTGCAATGATTAGGTCTTTGATTTTGCCAAAGATGCTAAACATCTACCCCATCCTTTTGATCTTTCCACCGTGCGAATGCAGCCAATGCTATGCCGCCCACCGCACAGATTAAAAAGATAGTTTGTAGATTTCCTGAGTAAGAAGCTAATCCCTCTAGCTGACCTGCTACTTCATTCAGACCCGTGGCTGCACCTGCAATACCAACACCTGCCATTGTTTTAGATTTAGTCAGGGGCTTCTTATCCTGTACCATAACCTTTTGAGCCATTGGTACATCAGGATCATCACTTGGTAATTGAGCATCAAGAGTAAACAAAGCTGCTTCTGCAGAGCGTCTGCGAGTAAGCCCGTTGAGGGGTTTAAGAACACCATTAACCCGTGCCTTATTCCAACGCATTAGTTGTGCAGGAACTGCAGAATAATCAGATGCATTTAGTTTCTTCAAAAGTGTTGAGCTTTTTACATTGGCTGCGCCTACGTTAAAGCACCATGACACTAGAGCATCGAATTGGTACTGGGTTAATGGTACGGTCACAAGGTTTTTAACCTCACGCTCGAAGACCTTCAGATCATCCCGTAGAAGCTGTTCTGCTTCGTCCTTTGTGATCCTCATATTCTTCTTTACGCCTTTTGTGTGACCGTATCCAATCGTGAGGACATTAGCGGCACAACGGTATGGCACAATCATGCCATCGTCTTGTTCCTTTGCTAATCCTTCGAATTTTTTTAAGAGGTTTATACCTTCTTGCGATATTGATTTAGGGTGCATATTTTATCCTATTGTGTTAAAGAAACTACCATCCCTACTCATAATTCCGCTTTCTACCGCTGCCCTTTGGTTAACTAAACTTTGTGGTGATCTATCCCCAATAGCACCACGGACATTTGCATTCGTGTATCCTAGCTGATCCATTTGGTTCAGGAGATTATTTACGTTGATAACGCTTTGATTTAACAAACCACCTTGAGAATTAAATTCAGCCATCAAGATGTTGCTTTGGTCATCCATAGCACGTCTGGTAATGTTACCATTGTCATCTACACTTTCTCGAATAAGTTTTCCTTGTGCGTCAAAAGATGTAGCGAGTTTTGTGTATTGATCTCTCAAACCGTCAGAAATGTTTATATCTTGCTGAGATAAAATATTTCTTACTGTATCAAGACGCTGCATTATATCGCCTTTTTGTGCAGCCTCATTATTGTTGGATGCATCCATACCACTTGCTAGAGATTTAATAGCCTGAGTATAGTCAGTAGCAGCCGCATTTTGAGCATTAGTTACAGTTGAAGTTCCTCTTGCTACTGTGTCTCCTACACCCCTAACCTCAGAAGTGGTATCTGCAAAACCTTGCCCCAAATCTCCACGCATACGGTTAAAACCGCCTACTACAGAATCTTGCAGTTCTGCACGGGTTTGGTTTGCTAGGGTAGTGTTAGCATCATAAGTATCACGAAAATCTGTAAAACCTGACTGTAGCCCCCCTAGATTTTCCGTAAGGGCGGCTTGACCACCTGCTAAACCCTGATAGTAAGTGTCGGCTCTTCCAGACATATCATTTAGATATTCTTGTAGTTTACCTTGCCCCCCTAGAACGTCTGCAGACAGCGTGTCACGATCTGTTTTGGCGTCTGCAAATCCAGTGGTCAGTGCTGTACTAGCATCGTTAAAACCTTTATTTAATGCACCAGTAACATCACTAAACCCCGTTGATGTCGTATCTCGCAAATCTGATACATCTGTAGACAATCCACCAAGGGCTGTATTAGCATCTGCAACCCCTGTTTTAACTGTACCTAGATCTGTAGCTATACCACCGATCTTACTTGTATCCGTTTTTATATCAGCAATATTCTTGTCTTGGTCTGCTAGATCTAAACGAATAAGTCCTGTATCTTGCAATACATTGCCGAAGCCTGTTTCCATAGCATCTGCTTTAGCTAAGTCTGAAGTATCAATTGTAGTATTAGTTACATTAACAGGCTGAAAGTTAGCAAACCCTGCATCAATCTGAGAGCCTAGTTTATCCTGTCCACCTATGAGAACTTCAGTGTCTCCCTTAACAGTGTCCGTTACATCTACTACATTACCACCATAATCTACTGATTTTGTTCCTGTAGTAACTTCACCAGTTTCAGAATCTACAGATGTAGTTGGTAAAATCATTGTACCAGTATCAGAAGTAACTGTACCACTTTCGGAAGCTGTACCTAAAGTATTTTGTATTCCAGTACCTGCTTCTACAAGAGGTTCTACTGCAGTATCAACAACTTGTTGTACTTCACCTTTGGAAGCTCCACCACCACACATATTATATTCCTTTCTTGGTTATAAAACCTATTCTGTTGTATTTTTTCTTTTGCAGAAATTTTTCAAAAGAAGGGCTGTAAGCTCCTGAAGAAGGGGCAATACATATTTCCATTGCTCCCCAATCTTTTGCCCAAGTTTCAAACTCAGCGATTGCTTTATTTAAAAACTGCAACGTAAATCTTCTATCGTTTGGATTTACATAAATAGCTAAATCAGTAGCGATACGTTTTTTGCTAAAAAAGTATTCTGATATTTCTCCGCAGAATGCCCCAAGAATTATTCCATCTTGTTCGCCCACCGTCATAAAATATGGTTTAGTTGGGTCTATACAGTTTAGGATTATCTGGCAAACCTTGTCTTCATCGAAGCCGCAGTCCTTAAATAAACTATTTTTTTGGAAGTCCTTTGCCATTGAGACTATGGCAGAAATATCCTCTTTTTGAGGAAATCTCGTTATTATCATAAGCTTTTGATTTTCCTGAATAATATGGTTAAAAGTATACCATTTTAAAGCAGAGGTTGCAAGGGGTTATCAAAGCAAAATCTGACTTGCCCTGTCAGTAATATTCCAGTTACTAATTCCACTGTCGTAGTAAAAACCTGGGCCACCAACTTGATTGTCTAGCGCAACGTGTCTTCCACCTGAGTAGTAATCAAAGTCCGTTGCGAATTGATGTTGTAAATCAGCTACAGGAGTCATATTACTTTTTTGAACTTTTATCACAAATCGTTTTCCTCCAAAAGGTGGAGTTTGAACGTTAGCCGCAATGTATAAATGATCTTTATCATGGGTCATGCCCATGCAATTTTGAACCTGCACACTGCCATAAACAGACGATGTGTAGTTAAGAACTGAGGTAGTGTTTTCTGCACCAGTATATTTACTCCATTTTGTAATTCTATTATTTGTACCACAAGTGTAAACCCAAGCATCATCTACACATATTGATGTTGATGTGCCAGTGTATCCAACACTGCTCGATGAATAATGAACTGGGCTTACAAGACCTGAACCAACGCTTGATGATTTACCAATTTTATAAAAATTATCTCTATTATTATATGGACTTGGAAATGCCCCAGTACAATAAACATAATCATTATCAGACGTAATGCAGAGTAAAGCACTTATATTACTTAAATTAGTATTTCCAACAGTGCCAAAATATTGCCCCCTTTGCAAAGTTCTAATATTACCCGAATTTACACCACCCCCAAAAAAGACGTAATTTGGGTCTAGAGCTATAGCATACAATTCACCTCCAGTGTAGTATGAATTATTTACATTAGCACCAGTTGTTTTGTTATCTCTATAGACATAGCCACTATTATCACACCAATAAACATAATTTGAATCTACAGCGATTGCACTTCTGCTTATATAACGGCTATAAGACGTAAAATTTGTAGCTGGTGCGTCTTTATTCCACCTAGCAAAAGAAGTACTAGAATACCCGTGGTTTGCCCAAATTTTTGTATCATCTATACCTACATTTTGCATACCAGAACCTGCAGCGGAAGAATAATAGGCAACTCTTGACATATCTTCGGGAACAAAAACCATTAGCCCTTGTTGACCATTTGAATTTGATCCGACTACATAGCCAAAAACTGGGCTTTCTTCTCCACTGCCTCGACCAAAACTCCGCAAAGAGCCGCCGCCTAGAGTGCCCATCATGGGTGAATGTGCGACTTGTGGTTTTTCAGGAAAAATCATTGTGACTATCTCCTATTAAGCGAATGCTGCTACTGAAGCCAAAACTGTGAATGTCGCTGAAGCTGTTTTGATTATGTTGAAGGTATATACATCAATACCAGAAGCATTCCCTGCAGTGGGTGCGCTACCGCCCTGCCACTTTGGAGTGACTGCATTACCGTCTATTGAGTAGGAGTTTAAGTAGTAGGCTGTTGAACCTTGGGCCATTAATACGGCTGCACTCATACTTTGTCCTACAGCCAACATATCATCTACATTAACTGAACTATCGCCTTGAAAGTTGATTGCTCTATTAGCAGTCTGGTTAACGTTACAAAACAAAACTGCTTGTTGAACCATATCCATTGTTAGAGTGCCAGAAGTGGTTGCACTAATAGCAGCCGTTTCAATCACTTCATCTATCTGTAGCGTACCGCCTACATCTAGACCTTTGTTTGTAGTCCACTTGTCACCAGTACTGGCGTAGCTGAAGGTAGCCCCTGCACCATCCACTGTCAGACCTGCACCGTTTGCAGCCGCTGCATCAGCCGCACCGTCAGCCACAGTAATGTTTAAATCGTCCACTGTCATTGTGGCACTATTGATAACTGTTTGGGTTCCGTTAACAGTCAAATTCCCAGATAGGGTAAGATCGGCTGCGTTCACTGTACCAGTAAAAGTTGGACTAGCTAGTGTTGCATATCCTGCCCCTGCCGCTTGTACTGCCGCAACTTGAGTTGTACCTTCTGTAGTAACTCTAGCTACCTGAGTATCACCTTGGGTAATTACATCAGCGACTGTGCCTGTAATGTTTAAGGCTTCAAGAGTTTTACCCAAAAACACAAGGTCTTTAGGATTTGTTGTAGATGCAGCTAATGACTGCGCTTTAGTATCAATCGCTGTTATAAGCGAAGAAAAGTTGTTGTTTACTGTTGGCATTTTCTAGACCCCTAAATTGAGTAAATTTTCATCTTCAAGAGCCTCGACCTTCAAATTGAGGCTTACATCAGAAGTGTTGTAGTTTGGTTCGTTTACGTTGAAGTCTGAAGCAGATGCTTCGCCTTGGACTTCGGCAAGGGAGATTTTTGAATCTCTCATTAAGTCGGCTAAAAGCCTCGCTTTAGACATGAGTGTTTCCTAACAATTTTCTTATATGTGTCTATAAACAGTTGCGTTATAGTCTGTGCCTACATCTGTGCTTGGAAAGGCCCTGTTGTCTCCCCAAACAACCCTTACTGCACCTTGACCACCCCCTCTGTATTGGTTGCCACAACCACCGCCAAATTCGCCGCCAGAGTTAAAGTTGTTAATAGAAGTTCCACCAACAGTTACATTTGCGCCATAATTTGAAAACCCATCAGAGCCACGACTACCGCCAGAACCGCCAGAACCTCCAAGTCCACTAAAACTACCAGCGTTTCCGTTGAAACCGCCGACTCCTCCTGCACCGTTTGATCCTTGACCATATAAGCCAACACCGCCGCCGCCGCCGCCGTAGCCATATCCTACCCCAATTGTGTCATAACTAGCACCGCCGCCACCACCAGCACCGCCGCTACCTGCAGTACCATTGAAAAAGCCGTTATGGCCGCCGCTACCGCCATTACCTGCGTAGCCACCTGCTCCACCGCCGCCAGAACCTATATAAGTTCCTGCACCATTTGTTCCTCTTGTATTGTTGTTGGCTGAACCACCGTTTCCACCGCCATCCCCATTATATTGACCGCCCTGAGGTACACCTGCTGCTTCTGAACCTTGTCCACCCCCACCATAAACAGTACTAGAGTTTATAAAACTCGAATAATCTCCATTCGAACCGCCACCTTCAGAAGCTGCACCAACTCGAACGTCGATTGACTGACCTGGAGTAACAGAAATATTATTTTTATAACCAAGTCCACCACCTGCACCACCGCCGTAGTTACTTGCACCACCACCGCCGCCTACGCAAACTACACTGACTGAAGTAACTGCCTCAGGGACAATCCAAGTAAATGTATGAGTGACTTGGCTTGAACTGTCTCTCAGCATAAAAATAGCTTCACCTGCGACTGGGCCACCGCCACTAGACCTAAACCCATTAGCAGACCCACCGCCAAAAGTTGCTAACATGGGGGCGTATAATATTTCAGGTTTTTTTGGCAGTATCATTCCAAACTCCTATTCGTATTTTGTTTGACTTGCCAAACATGTAAATGTTCCAGAGGCAGTTTTAATAATGGTAATTGAGTAAGCATCTATGGAGTTTGCATTGCCGCCTGTTGGAGCGCCTCCGACCCACTTAGTAGTGACGTTAGCAGTTGTTCCATCAACTTGTATTTGATTTAGATAATAAGCCGTTCCACCTTGCGTATAAATAAGTGCAGCGGTTACTGAATCATTAACTGATAAAAGCGAGTCCAAAGTGGTACTGCCATCACCTATAAAATTTACTTGGGCATTTTGAGCTTGGTTATTAATAAAATAAACAATAGCGGTTCCATCTTTCATCTGAATGTTGGTTGTTCCACCAGTGCCTGTGTCAGTCCATGCTCTTTCCCGAATAGTAGAGAACTTTGAGATTTCTGTGTGAGCATTTAACTGACCAGATAGGCTTACAGAGCCAGTTACATCCAGTGGTTTATTCATCGTCCACTTATCGCCAGTATTGGCATAGTTAAATGTGGCTGAAGCTCCGTCCACCGTTAGTCCTGCGCCATTTGCAGCGGCTGCGTTTGCTGCGCCTTTTGCAACTGTAATATTAAGGTCATCAACATCTAACGTAGTAGAGTTGATAGTAGTCTGAGTTCCGTTAACCGTAAGTGATCCGTCTATGACAACATCACCATTGGCGTCAGAATTAACTAGAGGTATCCAGTTCCCTCCATGCGCATAATACGCCTTTTGAGTCGCATGCACATGCACAAAAGCGCCATGATAGGTTGAGGCTGATGGAAGGTCTGCTAGTTGTGAGTAAACATTGGAATACAACACCTTACCAGTAGTGGTGATATTGTTTGAACCCATGTCTATGTCACCAGTAAATGTAGCACCAGATAACTGAGCATAGTTTGCCCCTGCAGCTTGTACTGCCGCTACTTGGGTAGCGCCCTCATTCTGAATGCTAGTTACTGTTACTGATGGTTGTAATGCTTCAACGGCTTTACCTAAGAGCAAAAACTCTTTTGCGTCCGTTGTGCCACTTGTATTATTTAATTTAGTGGTAAGGTTGCTCTCAACCGTTGTTGTATTAATTGCCATTTTAAATTCCTGCCAATGCTAGAGTTTCCACATCATCGATGAACGCATCGACCTGTGTTTTGTTGTAGTGGTCTGCCAAGGAGAAGGTTCCGAAGGAGACAATCGAAATTGAATCCCCTGTAGCCGCTGCAGAGGCCAAGACCACATTGGCTCCATCTGTTGCGGTGAAATCTGAAGGTGCTAATTTTATTCCGTTTAAATAGACATCACAAAAAGTTGGATCGTATACTGCAGGGAACGTAGTTAGTGACCCACTGGTATAGCTTCCTGAGTTAGTTCCAACAGTGTAATCTTTACGTTCAGCCGTTCCGTTTACAGAGCTACCTGCGCTTTGAAACCCACCTGATCCAAAAACTTTCATCTGATTTGCGGTTGTGTCGAACCATAAATCTCCTAGCGTTACATTTGCGCCTGTTGGAGCATTTGCTGATACAAAGTAAGTATCTAGAAACTGTTGTGATGAAGCGATTGCTGATTGGGCTGTAGTCGCATGACCTGCCGCTGCATTTTC
>CETK01386671.1_pt1 | contig 13356 bp, 14 predicted proteins | sample 361431 | NCBI WGS metagenome assembly CETK01 (sample SAMEA2622452, study PRJEB7988) | marine metagenome | biome: marine biome (ENVO:00000447); feature: surface water layer (ENVO:00002042); material: "saline water (ENVO:00002010), including plankton (ENVO:xxxxxxxx)" | depth 5 m | reverse complement strand
CCCTGAAGGTATATTAGGTATGAGGGATTCGGTGGAGTTACAGTACGCCGCACCGATTCGTAATGCTGCCATTATCGATTCACTGCAAATAGTAGAAGGTGTGGTCGCACGCGATAGTTGGTCTAAGAGTATAGTTAAATCGAATCGCCTAGTTTTGTATCCTGATTTGGAGTGGTCGGATGGAGTAGATTACCAATTTCTAGCATGGAACCCGAGAACAAAACGAAGAGTGTTGGTACCTTTTTCGATTTCTGGTCCAAGTAATTGGGGTGCAATGGAGCTTATAAGAATTATATCCAACAGTGACTCTACAACTTTAGAACCTGTTACCTTCGAATTATATACACTGCAAGGCCAACTAGTTAAGCGAGGCCAGTTCTTAGAACGTATTCGACTAGACTCCTTGAGCGCGACTATCTATAACCTTCGTTTATATTCTGATTTTAATGCTAACGGGCGGTGGGATGAAGGTGATTGGGTGCCTTATAGTAAGCCAGAGAGCCTACTCATTCGTAAAGCGGTAAGGATTCAGCCAGGATTTAGCGCAACCATTCGATTTAGCTTTAATTAATGAAAATCCTTTTTTTTTGTTTAATCTGGCCAGAACCAGAATCTTCTGCTGCTGGGGTACGATTAGATTACCTTATTCGATTATTTCATCGAAAAGGCTTTGAGCTCCATCTTAGTTCTACTGCAGATCCAGGACCTTATTCGGCCTTGTATGAAGACTTAGATGGGATTTATAGGCATACCTTAGATCCAAATAACAGTGCGACCGGGGTTAAACTGACTCAAATAAATCCAGATGTGATAGTTTTTGATCGATATCCAACAGAAGAGCAGTTTTCTTGGTTAGTAGTGAAAGCCTGTCCTAATGCTATTCGAATATTAGATACCGAAGATTTACATGGGTTACGTCGCGCTAGACAAATAACACTTGAAGAACTTGATGATAAGGGGCATTCGACTCACTTGTATGTGGAGGATCACACAATTAAATCTAAAGCAATCTACAACACTATTGCTTTACGTGAGATGGTAAGTATGCATCGATCAGATCTGAGTCTTGTGGTATCTGATGAAGAGTACTTCTATGCTCAGAAGTACTATGCTATACCGTCTAATCAATTATTGTATTTACCGATAATCTCGAGTAGACCACTTGTTAAACTTGGGGCAATTAATCATGAAGCTCGTAATCATGCAATATTCATTGGTAACTTCAAGCATGCACCCAACAGAGACGCTGTACACTTTTTACGGTATCTATTATGGCCGGAAATTTATGATTTGTTACGTAATCAAGGAATTAAAGGAACAGAATGCCATATTTATGGAGCGTATATGGATAGTTCAATCGAGCAGTTAAATAATCCATCCATAGGTTTTTATATAAAGGGTAGGGTGGATGATGTTTTCTCTACCATGGCAGAATATGAGGTTTTGCTAGCTCCTTTACGCTTTGGAGCTGGAGTAAAAGGAAAAATATTGGATGCCATTTCTATGGATTTACCAGTGGTAACTACTCCCATAGGAGGAGAAGGGCTTGGTGTATATCTTGATGGACTTGACTTTCCAGGTTATTTAGCTAAGACATTAGAAGAATTTAAGCGATCAGCCGTACAATGCCTGAGTGCTCCTGCATTAACAAGATGGGAATTCCCTAGCCAAAATGGCGAAATAAATGAGCGTTTAGATATAGAGTATGGGACTAGATATGTCAATCATGTTAAGAACATGATGCAACGGAATGATAGTATTATGAATCCTATAAAAGTTATGTTAGAACAAAATTCGCAGCTAGCACATCGTTACTTATCAAAATACATCCAGCTCAAAAACGAAGTTTGAGTATTTATTGAATCGCCAAATTACCTTTAAGAAATTCAGCGCGTACCTGTTTACTACTATTAGGAAATTGAGTTAAAATCTCCGCAACTAAGTCGGCTGCTTTGGTTGTATTTCCCAATTCAGAGTATATCTCCGCTGCGCTTAATAAATTGTCTGGAGTGGTTGCTTCATTTTTGTTCCATCGTGCAGCAGCCTCAAATGTTTTAGCAGCTGACTCTAAACTACCTTTGGCCAAGTAAAGTTTGGCATGCAGGTTCTTGGCTCCGACGCCTAAAATGCCTTTTGGAACCTCAAATTCTTCGATATAGAATAGTGCTTCGTCAATATTTTCTAATTGGTAGGCTGAAATAGCAGAATAATAGGTTGCTAAGTTACCTGCATAGGTTCCGGAAAATTCATTTGCAATTGCATGGAAGCCATATGTTAGTTCAAAGCTATCCCCATCTAATGCTTTTTGATAATCACCTTCGGCATAGTATCCTTCAGCAATTGATAAAAGTTGTTGTGCTTGTTCTTCTTGCGAAGTAGAATAAAATGAGTACCCAATGATTGCTCCAGTAATTACTACTATAACCATTGCAATTCCAATAATAGTATTTTTATTGGATTGTATATATTCGCTGATTTTCTCAAACCATTGAATGAGTGGGTCTTTAGCTAAATCGTCTTTTTTAGAATCTGCCATGATACATCTAATATTAATTTTTTGGTAGCCAAAAATACGGCGCTTTGTGCATTAAGCAAAACCTAAATTGTACAGATTGAATAGATTTTAATATGTTTTGCTTTTTTAGGTATAGTTGCAATGTTAAAAATATCCATTTTGATAATTTAAGATTAATTATATCGGTAACAACTTACCATCGGTCATTTCAAATATAAAATCACAATCTTTGTTAATACTCTTGTCATGGGTTACCATGAGTATCGACACACTAAATCGATTTTTAAGATTAAGTAAATGGTTAAGTATAGTGGATGAATTTTTTTCATCCAGATTACCCGTTGGCTCATCTGCTAAAATGAGGGCAGGGGTATTAATAAGTGCCCTAGCCATAGCGACTCTTTGTTGTTCACCACCAGAAAGTTGGCTGGGTCGGTGATCGATTCTGTGACGTAGCCCAAATTCATCTAATAGTTCTTTAGCCAAACGATTACTTTCTCTTTCTGATTTGCCGTTAATAATGGCTGGAATCATAACATTTTCTATTGCACTGAATTCTGGTAACAAGTAATGGAATTGGAATATAAAGCCCATTTCAGTATTTCTGAAATTGGCCATTTTCTTATCACCCCATTGGGTTATATCATCTCCTTGCCATTCTACTAAGCCTGAATCTATTTTTTCTAAACCAGCTATAATATGTAAGAGAGTACTTTTTCCACTCCCTGAAGAACCGATGATAGAGGTAATCGTTTTCGGTCTAATCTCAAGATTAACTCCATTTAGCACATTGACTACCCCATTTTCTGGGGCTGAAAAACTTTTTTTGACATCAGTAATTCGAAGTAGTGTACTCAAAATCTTCTGTATTATTCAGTCACTGAATTAAATTCTGGAAAGATTATTGGGCGAATTTCCCTGCATTTACCACTATTAGTATCAATTTTTGTCATAACAGCACTAATATGGGAGTCTCCCGCAGCTGATTTATATTTTTGATGTACTCCAGTTGTAAATCTTTTGATTGCAACCTTCACATCCATACCCAATGATCCGGCGTAAGAACCAGTCATCCCGGCGTCCGTTAAGTAGCCTAAGCCTTTGGGGAGTATTCGGGCATCATTAGTTGGGATGTGAGTATGCGTACCGACTAACACAGAGGCGCGGCCATCTACATACCATCCCATGGAAACTTTCTCAGCAGTAGCCTCTGCATGAAAATCAATAAATATGACTGGGGTTTCTTTATGAATTTGATCAATCGCCCAGTCAACGGTTTTAAATGGATCATCAATGGCTTTCATAAAAGTTCTACCTTGAATGTTTATAATTCCAATGGGTACATTAACAGAGGGAATAGAATATATACCATAACCAAATCCAGCGTTTCCAGAAGGATAGTTGAGAGGCCGTAAAATATGGTTGTTGCTTCTCATGTACGGAAACACTTTCCATTTATCAAAGGAGTGGTCCCCACCCGTAATCACATGAATGCCTAAAATAAGTAATTCATTAATTATAGCCTCATTTATACCGTGCCCTTCATGCGAATTTTCACCGTTGGCGATAACAAACTCTACATTGTATTTTTGAATCAATGATGGCAAAAAGGTACGTAATACCCCTAAACCTTCCTCTCCAACAATATCTCCAATAAATAGGGTAGTCAAAATCTTGGACACGAATTATCCTCTAACATCTTCGAGTAATTGCTCAATTTTTGAATTCACCCGTTTCATCATTTCAGTCTCATTCCGTTCAGACTTAGATAGTTGTTGTCGTAATTCAAACAATTCCTCTGCTATACTTAGAGCGGCAAGTACCATTACGGTTGATTCAGGTTGTTTGATTAGTTGATGCCGATATTCTTGTAATTTTTCATCGACATACCTACAAATATTAAGCATATTTTCCTCTTCATAGTCTTCAACCATAAGTGGGTACTGTTTTCCTAATATGGATACTTTCAGTGATTTCACAATAATTATTCAAGAAGTTATGTGCCTTCTAAGTGACGGTCAATTTTCTGGATCATAGAAGTAATTTGTTGTCGCATTGCTAGACGCTCAGAGTTGCTGATGGCTGAAAAAATATCTGTTTGTTTTCCACGCTCTACTTCAAGCTTTTTCATAAGATTTAACTGTTCTCTTTTAGTTTCTTTAAGCTGTTGTTTAAGCAGATTAATTTCTGTGTTTACTTCTTCTAGAAGTTCTTTAAAGCGTTCTGTTTGTTCTGATGATACATTCATAGAATTATGATCTTAATTCTATATTATACTTCTTATTTAGTGATCTTACAACCTTATCAATTATAGGCTCTATATCACTGAGATTCAATGTCTTATTTGGGTCTATAAAGTACAACCGGTAGGCAATACTTTTTTTGTTATTCGGTATGTTTTTCCCTTCATATACATCAAAAATACATACTTTTTCGAGTAGTTTTGTCCCCATGTTACTTATCTCAGTTTTTATTGTACCAGCTGTTATTTCCCTATCCATAACCAATGCGATATCATACTCGATGCCCGGATACCTTGGTATTTTTGAGAATGTTGGTACTCCAAAATCGCGTCTAGCTTCGTGGATTAATTGAAAATTGAACTCAGCAAAATAAACGGCTTGATCTAATTCATAAATAGTTTGTAGTGTTTTATTTACTTGAGATAGGTTACCTAAATATTGTTTTCCAATATAATAACGTAAACTGTTTTGACCATCTATTTTTTCATTAACCCTATGGTCTAATCCCAATGAAACCAACAAAGATTGGACCGACGATTTTAGGTCCATAAAAGTATTTTTAGTAGAGGGACTTAGCCAGTGGTCCTCATGTTTTTGCCCAGCTAAACCAATTAGAATGTGGGTTTGTTCACCGATTCCTTTGTGAAAAGTGCCCTTTTCATCGCTAAAGAATACGTTACCAAGTTCAAAAAATCGTAGACCCTTTGCATTACGATTTTTATTATAAGAAATAGCTTTTAAGAATCCTGGAAGCAAAGATGGTCGAAGAGTGGTCATATCTTTGGTAAGGGGATTTAAGGTGGCAATCATTTCATCTATATTACCAAATTGAGAAGCCTCAGCTTCCGATATCAGCGAATTCGAATAAATTTCGTTGAATCCTAATCCAACAAGAGTCTCGATTATTTTTTGTTTGTCTTGTTCCCAGTTTGAAAAAGGACTTGATGATAAACTAATTCCATTGCTTGGTGAAGGAATATTATTATAATCATATAGCCTACCAATTTCCTCAATTAGATCAATTTCGCGTTCAATATCAGGTCTAAAAGTTGGGATTTGACACTCAATAATTCCAGAACTACTTATTTTACTAAGAATCTCTAATCTGTTTAGTTGTTTGATAATCCATTCTTCATCGATCTTTAACCCTAATATTTGATGAACACGGGACACTCTAAGTGATAATTCCAAGATTTTCTTGGGAGCGGGATGTATGTCAATAGTTTCCGTGATAAGGGCATCGGGGATTATTTCCTGAATTAGACCAGCCGCACGCATTGCAGTTGTAAGTTGGTTGTTAGTATCTATACCTCGTTCAAATCTGTAAGAGGCATCAGTTTGTAGGCTAAGTTGTTTTGAACATCTCCTGATGACACTTGGATCGAAGTAGGCACTTTCTAGCACAATAGTAGTAGTGGAGAGACTTACTTCAGAGTTTTCACCACCCATGATTCCAGCTATGGCAATTATTTGCTCATCGTCACAAATAAAAAGACTTCCGCTGGGGACTTCTCTAACAATCCCATCCAAGGTGGTAAACTCTTGGGTATCATCAAAGCTTTTAATGTGAATAGTGGACCCTTTCAAGTTGTCTGCATCAAATGCATGTAAGGGCTGTCCCCATTCATACATGACATAATTTGTCACGTCAACTATATTATTAATCGAACGAAGACCTATTGCTTCTAATCTATTTTTTAACCAAGCAGGGGAAGGGGATACTTGAATATTATCCATCACAACGCCAACATAGCGACTGCATTTATTAGGATCTTCAATCGATATAGTGAATTTCTTACCTTGGTTAACTATCTGTTCAGGTGTAGTTACAGTTGGGATGCTAAGCGGGACTGCCCATTTTGCAGAAAGGTCACGTGCTACTCCGATATGCGAGGTTGCATCTGGTCGGTTAGGCGTTATCGCAATTTCTATTACACTATCCTGATAGCTATGAAAAAGTTGACTCAATGAAATTCCTGGGGAGGTATCTGGCGGAAGGACCATGATGCCAGAATGATCATCAGATATGCCTAGTTCATCTTCGGCACAAATCATACCTTCTGAATCTACACCACGTAATTTTGATTTTTTAATTTTTATTGGTTTACCTTGCTTGTCTAGAATTGGAAGGGTAGAATTAACAGGTGCCACTGCAACTTTTTGTCCTACTTCCACATTCTTAGCTCCGCAAACAATCTTTAACTCCTTATTTCCGTCAAATACAGTGCATATTGATAAACGATCAGCGTCTGGATGTGGGATTACTGTACGAATTTCACCAACAATTATTTGATTTAGTGACACACCAATATGTTCAATTTTTTCTTCTTCAAGTCCAATCAAAGTTAGTGTGTCGGCAATTTCTTGGACATTTTCAGGCAGGGATACGTAGTCATTTAGCCAGTTGCAGGATAATTTCATAAAGGCGTAATCAATTGAGTGTTCTTCAAGATAAGTGTTTAGGTATTAGTTGTTGCTCAAATGAATTGATTAAGAAAACGGATATCATTATCATAAAATATACGAATGTCACTTATCCCATATTTTAGAATAGCAATACGTTCTACACCCATACCCCAGGCAAAGCCAGAATATTGTTCTGGGTCTACTCCTGATGCCATAAACACATTAGGATCAACCATTCCAGAGCCCAGAATTTCTAACCATTTTCCGTTAGTTTTACTTCCCCACCAAATATCCATTTCGAGACTAGGTTCTGTAAATGGGAAGTAACTTGGGCGTAAGCGGTAGATAACATCAGAACCGTACATCAGTTTTACAAAAGTAATCAGTGACTCTTTTAAATCGGCTACACTTACATGCTGATCAACATAAAGTGCCTCTACTTGATGAAAAAGAAAGTATGACTTGGGGGACACGGCTTCATTTCTATACACCCTACCAGGCATTATAGATCGAATTGGGGGAGCTTGTTTCTCCATCAGTCGTATTTGTACAGGGGAAGTATGGGTTCTCAATACTAAATCTGGAATCGTTGGATTCTCATCTTTTCTAATAAAAAAAGTATCCTGTGTATCTCTTGCAGGATGATTAGGAGGGAAATTTAAGGCTGTAAAATTGTGAAAATCATCTTCCACTTCTGGGCCATCTGCAATATTAAATCCGAGCCTATAAAAAATATTCTTCATCTCTTGTAGCGTTTTTGTCAACGGGTGAACTGAGCCTACAGGCAAGGATAAAGACGTCAAACTTATATCATCTTTTGCAGATAACAAGACAGTATGAGTATCACTTTGAGCGACCTTTGCTTGATCGAATGTATTCTGCGCTAATTTTTTCAATTCATTTAGAGATTTGCCAAAAGCTGCTTTTTCTTTCTTTGGTATTTTCTTCATGAACTTGAATAATTCCTGGATAGAACCCTTTTTGGAAAGAAACTGAAGTCTAAAAGCTTCTAACTCGTCCGAACTAGATATTGTATAATTCTTGATTTGTTGCTTTATTTGAGCAATTTCTTGTTTCATAAAGAAAGTTCTACATGCTTATATTGGGTCATATGCGATAACACATTATACGTGTTGAAAGCAATATAACATACGAAAATAAAAAAACCGGTACACCTTACAATACAACAGATTGGGGTATACCGGTTTAAGATGATCTTAGGTTTTTTATGAATGGGCTTCCATAACAATGGCAGCAAAAGTCTTTGGATCATGAATTGCTAGGTCAGCTAGTACTTTTCGGTTAATTATCATATTTTTTTGACTCATTGCATGTATAAGTTTGGAATATGTTGAACCGTTTAATCTAGCACCAGCATTTATTCTTGTAATCCATAGTTTTCTGAATACACGCTTGCGATTTTTTCTATCGCGGTACTGGTACTGAAGCCCCTTTTCTACCGCATTTTTTGCAATGGTGTACACATTTTTTCGCTTACCCCAATAGCCTTTCGCTTGATTCAATATTTTTTTACGACGGCGACGGGAAGCCACTAAGTTTAGTGAACGTGGCATTTTATGATGTGTTTAGAGAGTTAAATTTATTGACTTAAGAGTTGTTTTACTCGAGGCACGTCAGCCGCAGCAACTAATGTACTTTGACCTAACTGCCTCTTGGTCTTACTACTCTTCTTTGTTAAAATATGACGCTTAAAAGCCTTTTTGCGTTTAATTTTACCGGATCCGGTTGTTTTAAATCGCTTTTTTGCGCCACTATTACTTTTCATTTTTGGCATAATCAATCATAAATAGATAAAATAATCATAAGTACGTAAGATACGGACTATGTTAAAGTCAAGCAATACGTAGCTGTATTATTTAGTAGGAGTAAGAATCATTATCATTCGACGACCTTCCATGTTTGGTTTGGATTCAATCTTAGCAACATCCTCTAAACTTTTAGCAAGGCGTAATAATAACAATTCACCTTTTTCAGTGTACAACATATCACGCCCTCGAAATTGAACTGATGCCTTCACTTTATCCCCACCTTCTAAAAACTCACGCGCGTGACGAGTTTTGAATTCCAAATCATGATCATCAGTATTGGGACGAAATCTGAGTTCCTTTACACTAACAGTGTGCTGCTTTTTCCTAGCTTCTTTTTCTTTTTTCTTTTTCTCATATTGATATTTTCCGTAGTCAATTATTTTACAAACGGGAGGATTGGCATTAGGTGAGATCTCAACCAAATCCAAATTATACATTTCTGCGAGTTGTATACCGCGTTCAGGAGTGGTAAGTTCGTGGCTGTTATCCGGTTTTATAACTCGAATTTGTTGTGCTTTAATTTGTCCGTTAAGACGAGGACCTTGTGGTTCGGGTTTTCCTCGGAAATATCTCTTAGCGATAGTTAATTCCTCAATGATTGTTAATGTGTATATTGAATGATACTAAATTATCGAATTTATCTCTAAATAGATAAAGTATGTATTTTTTTGAAATGGTTAATTGCTTTATTTAGCTAGGTTCAAGACTCGGAAGGGAGGTGTTTTTCATTGATCTCTTTTATTAAATCTGCTTTGAATTGATTCGTTGAAACGCTTCCGATATCTCCCATTTTGTGTCGCCGCAACGATACATAGTTATTTTCTACTTCCTTAGCACCTAAAATAACCATATAAGGTATTTTTTCTGTTTCTGAGAGCCGAATTTTTGCACCAATCTGTTCGGATCGACTATCAACAGTAATTCGTACTCCCTTATTTAATAGCTCATTGCAGAGTTTCTGCGCTTTTTCATTCTGATGGTCGGATATGGGTAGAATTCTCACTTGTTCAGGAGCAAGCCATAAAGGGAAATTGCCAGCAAAGTGTTCAATTAAAATAGAAGTAAAGCGTTCCATGGAACCAAATGGTGCCCGGTGAATAATCACGGGTCTGTGTTTCTTATTATCAGGACCAATATATTTTAAATTAAAACGCTCTGGCATAACATAGTCAACTTGGACAGTACCTAATTGCCATTTTCTGCCAATAGCATCACGAATGATAAAATCAATTTTTGGTCCATAAAAACTAGCTTCACCAGGAACTATGGTGTACTTCAATTCCATGTCGTTGGCAGCTTCTTGGATCTCTTTTTGAGCACTATCCCAGTACCTTAGATCCCCCCCATATTTTTGATTATTATCGTCTCTAAATGAAAGTCGTATGTCTATTGGCATGCCAAAGGTATTAAATACAAATTGAGTAAGCTCAATGGTATTTTTGATCTCTGATTTTAATTGATCGTGGGAACAATATATGTGTGCATCATCCTGAGTGAAACCACGTACTCTAGAAAGTCCACTTAATTCTCCAGATTGTTCATACCGATATACCGTACCAAACTCGGCTAGTCTGATGGGTAACTCTCTGTAAGAACGCAACGAAGAGTCAAAAATCCTATGATGATGTGGGCAATTCATAGGTTTGAGCATGTATTGCTCGTCATCTACTTCAATTGGGTCGAACTGTGAGTCTTTATAATAGGGATAATGTCCAGATTTTTTATATAGTTCGATATTGCCAATATGTGGCGTTATAACTTCTTGATAGCCTCGCTTGATTTGTTCTTCGCGTAAAAAGGTTTCTAGGGTTCGGCGTAAAGTTGTACCTTTGGGCAGCCAGAGGGGTAGACCGCTTCCTACCACTTTGTCGATCATATAAATCCCCATTTCCTTACCTAATTTACGATGATCTCGCTTTTTTGCTTCTTCAATTTGACGTAAATATTCTTCGAGCAATTTTTGCTTGGGGAAGCTTATTCCATATATTCTAGTCAATTGCTTGGACTTAACATCTCCTCTCCAATATGCTCCTGCTATGCTTGTTAGTGCAACTGCTTTTACAAGACTAGTATTAGGTAGATGCGGTCCTCGGCATAAATCTGTAAAAGACCCTTGTTTGTAAAAGCTTATCTCACCATCATCGAGACCCTCTATAAGATCAACCTTGTACTTATTTCCTATTTCCTGATAATGGATGAGCGCGTCGGTCTTAGAAATTAATGAACGTTCAAATTTATTTTTTTGTCTAGCTACTTCTAAAAATTTTTTTTCTAGTGCATGTAGATCTTCTTGTTGAAGGGTATGATCCCCAAAATCGATATCATAGTAGAATCCATTTTCAATAGGAGGACCAATCCCAAATTTTGCTTTTGGAAAAAGATCTTGAATTGCCTCGGCCAATAGGTGGGCTGATGAATGCCAAAAGGTATATTTACCTTCTTCATTCTCCCACGTGTGAATTCGTATATGAGCATCTTCATGGATTGTACGATCCAAATCCCATATTTCTTCGTTTACAGTTATACTTAAAGCTACACGTGCAAGACCTTCAGAAATAGATTCTGCAATAGCTAATCCAGTGACTCCTTTAGAAAATTCTCTAGTAGTATTATCGGGTAAGGTAATGCGAATTGAATCAGTAAACATGAAATGGTTAAGCCTGAGTGTTTATGAGTGCGTCCTACTGGATTCGAACCAGTGACTTCCACGATGTCAACGTGACGCTCTAACCAACTGAGCTAAGGACGCATTTAACTAAAGATACCAAACATAACTAATATGTTTCAATGCTATATCAGCATTCCGTATCTTAAATATTTATTAGCATGAAACTAATCATACTATACTCTTAAATGACGAATAAGATAGTGTGATAAATGTGAATTATTAAAAAAAAGATTTATCCGATTATGATTCAGCGACGATTTGTTCGTGAAAAAGTTCTCCAAGCAGTCTATGCATACATTCAGAGTGGGGAGCCAATTTCTCACATTATGAATACCTTAATAAATGAAAACTTAAAGGAGGATGCTGATGCTTTGCGATTTGGAGAGCGCTTATTTGCATTAACTTTAGAACAGATAGATGATTGGAACGCCATTATTGAACAACACACAAAAAATTGGGAAATAAGTCGCCTAGCTCTTATAGATAAAATTATTTTATATATATCTTTGAGTGAACTAACCAATTTTCCTGATATACCAACCAAGGTTACGATTAATGAGGCAATCGATATAGCTAAAAAATATTCTACGGCTAAATCTGGTCGCTTTGTGAACGGTATTCTAGATGCATCGCTTATACAGTTACAGAATGAACAAAAAATTTCGAAAACAGGTAGAGGTTTAATTGGATAGGAATAAGGGTCTGAAAAGCTCAATTTCATACGTGGCAATAGGGGATATTCATGGTTGTGTTAAAAGTTTAGAAGTACTTATGGCGGATCTATTGGCCCAATTTGGCACAAATCGTATCTATGTATTTCTAGGAGATTATGTGGATAGAGGCCCTCACTCTAAGGAGGTTGTGGACTATTTAATTGAACTAGAGAAAGATTATAGTTGCGTATTTTTACGTGGAAACCATGATGCGATGCTTTTGAATTATGTGAAGGATAAAACATGGCTGAAATGGTTTGAAAATGGTGGTACTGCAACTATGGAATCGTATCGAAAAGCGTTGGGTAAAGAGCAAATACCACTCGAGCACTTACGTTTTTTTACTAGTACTCGTTTATTTTATGATACCCCAGAATTTTTCTTTGTTCATGGTGGGCCTCCGATAGACCGACCTATTTCAGATTCGATACAAAATGAGTCACTATACAGTAGTTTTTTATGGAGTAGGGACCACTTAAACTCTACCTATAATCAGTGGGAAAAAACCGTGATATTTGGTCATACCCCCGTACGTAGTCCAATACAAGAAGTTAATATGATTGGGATAGATACAGGGTGTGTATATCCTCAATTTGGTAAACTAACTGCTGTGAGCCTCCCAGAAAGAGACTTTTTTCAACAAAAACGAATTGATTTTTAACGAGTAATTATGAGTCTAACCTGTGGAATAGTGGGCTTACCTAATGTGGGAAAGTCGACTTTATTTAATGCTTTAAGTAATACAAAAGCAGAATCAGCTAACTTCCCTTTCTGTACTATTGAACCCAACGTTGGATTAGTATCTATACCCGATGAACGCCTATTGGCATTGGCAAAGATAGCCCAATCGAAACAAATTATTCCCGCTACTATTGAATTCGTGGATATAGCAGGATTGGTGAAGGGTGCGGCGGAAGGAAAAGGAAAGGGAAATGCTTTTTTGTCAAATATTAGGGAAGTTGATTTAATTATCCACGTAGTA
>CETK01034606.1_pt1 | contig 13366 bp, 9 predicted proteins | sample 361431 | NCBI WGS metagenome assembly CETK01 (sample SAMEA2622452, study PRJEB7988) | marine metagenome | biome: marine biome (ENVO:00000447); feature: surface water layer (ENVO:00002042); material: "saline water (ENVO:00002010), including plankton (ENVO:xxxxxxxx)" | depth 5 m | reverse complement strand
GATAAATTAGTTCAAAATTGGAAAGTTTCTGTTTTGCTCAGAGAACTCGCTTCAAAAGAGCACCAGGATATGTGGTTTACTAAATTAATGGAAGATCCCAACTTTTTATTCGCTCATGCTCTAACTGAACCAAAAGGGGCATCTGACCGCTGGCTCGGCTATAATGCTCCTGAAGCGGCTATGGATACAAAGGCGAAGAAAGTTGACGGTGGATGGCTCATAAATGGTCGGAAGCATTACATTAGCAATGGTTATGATGCAGGGCTCTATATTGTCTATGCCAACACTTCTCCAGGAAAGGGTATGATGGAGGGTACATCATCTTTTATAGTTCCAAGGGGAACGGAAGGTTTCAGCATAACAAGATGCAATGAAACCGTGGGCTGCAGGTATATGAATAACGGCGAACTTGAGTTTATTGATTGTTTCGTACCTGATAATAATTTGCTCTACGAAGGGGCTGCTTTAAGTAAGGCAGGGGTGTATTTTAGACCAGGAAAAATAATTCAGTCTGCAAAAAATCTTGGTGTTGGGCAGGCAGCATTGGAAAAAACGGCTGAGTTTGTGCAAAACTATAGCAGAGGCGGTAAACTGCTTATCAAACACCAAATTGTAGCTTCAAGACTTGCTGATATGGCTACAAATGTATCCGCAGTTAGAAGTTTGGTTATGCAAGCGGCTTATGCTTGCGACATGAAGACAAGCGATGCTGATGCTCTATGTTGGCAGTCAAAAGTATTTGCATCTCAGCAAATATTGAACGTTTGTCAAAATGCAATGGAATTGCATGGCGGTATGGGGGCAATGCTTGATGCAGGGGTTGAAAAGCTGATGAGAGATGCAAGCATATTCTTGCACATGGATGCCACAGTCGATATTTCACATTTTAAGATAGTAAAAGCACTTTGGCCGGATACAGCAGGTGTTTACGCTGGTCCTGAAGAGTAGTCCTCATTTTGGTTTCTGTAAGTACATTTATTAAATACTACATACTCAAAAAGACTTTCTTTACATTCATAATGTGGTGGTGTAGGCATATTACTATTACGGGAGATATATGTGCCTATAATTAAAACCAGAAGTAAAATTAGTATTAGCCATGATGTCTTTGTCATACATAATAAATTGGTAGTAATTTTATGATCAGTCAACTCTTAAAATTATTTGGTGTTAATAATATTATAAAATTAGTACTAGTTTTTTTGGTATTCTCATTAAGCGGTTTAATTGCGCTCTACGCCTCTGATATACTAACAAGCTTCTTGTCAAAGTTTATAGATAATAATATTTTGATTTTAATCTTAAAAATCGTAAGTATTTTTATTTTGTACCAAATAGTAATTATTATTACAGCAATACCTTTTGGTCAGTTTTCATATTTTATAAGTTATCAAAGAAGATTAATAAAGAAGATTAAGTTATTGTTCTAAAGTATAAAAAATAATTCCTTACTCGCTATTAATGCTATATTTTTTTGTACAAATTACCATTTTTTTATAATTGGCGGATAACATTAATATTGTTAATATACCATATTTAGACAGGCTAATATATTATGAATAAAATTTTGATTAAAAATGCACACCTGATTTCTATGGATGATAATATCGGTGATCAAAAGGACACAGATATACTTATTAGTGATGGGATAATTGAACGGGTAGCGCCCGAGATTAGCACAGAAGCTGAAACAGTAGATGCAAGAGATTACTTAATTTGCCCTGGATTCATTAATGGGCATATTCATACATGGCAAACAGGTTTAAGGGGAATTGCAACCGACTGGACCTTATCGGATTATTTGTCTTCGATTCATGCCGGTTTAGCTTCATTTTACAAGCCAGACGATATGTACATCGGAAATTACGTTGGTGCTCTCTATCAGATTAATACTGGATCTACAACAATTGTAGATTGGTGTCACAATAACCCAACTCCAGATCATACGAATGCTGCAATAAATGGTCTGATTGACTCAAAAGTGAGGGCAATATTCCTACACGGATCTCCAAAACATAAACCAAAAGAAGGGATGCCTCATTACAGTGAAATACCGCATCCGCGAGATGAAATCATCCGACTTAAGAAGGGTATTTTTTCAGATCATGATATGTTGTCACTTGGCATGGCTGTTCTAGGTCCACAACAGTCAACAATTGAAGTTTGTAGATCTGATTTCACGTTGGCTCGAGATCTCAATTTATTAATCAGTATGCACGTTGGCGGTAATTTTCTAACGCCAGATGGATTTAGGACACTAAAAAAAGAAAATCTATTGAACAAGAATACAAATATTGTGCATGCAAATAATATACCGAATGAAATGTTGGATTTACTGGTTGACTCTTCTTGTACATTTTCAATTACCCCTGAAGAAGAATTGCAGATGGGATTTGGTAATCCACTTACCAAGAGGTTAATTGAAAGAGGCGGTACATTTAATTTCGGTTCTGACATTGAGTCGGCAATGGCGGCTGATATGCAAAATGTGATAAGGTTTGCACTTCAGGCGGTAAGGCATGAATTCACACTCGAAAATTATAAGAGAAATAACGCACCACCAAGTACAATGAGTGTAACAACTAGGCAGGCTTTTGAATGGGCAACTATAGGCGCAGCAAAGTCATTCGGTATAGATGATAAAGTTGGTTCGATTACTCCAGGCAAGAAGGCTGATTTAATTATGTTCAAAAAAAATAAAATAAATTTCGTTCCCATGCATGATCCAATTTCAACTATTGTTTTTCATTCAAACTCGAATGATGTTGATACTGTAATGATTAATGGATTGATTTTAAAGCGTGATGGACAGCTGATTGCGAAAGATCTTGACAAAAAGCTTGAAACACTTGCCTCAAGTGGGCACAGAATTATGCATCAATATAGGGAAATGAATGCTATGGAAAAAAAAGAATGATAAAAAAATCTTATATATATGGTCTATGTGTATTTATTTTTCTTGTTCTATCTGTGACCAATCCATCCAAAAGCGATTTTGACCAATTTATTTCAAGTTATATACGAGATTATGTGCTTCAAATCAGTGAAGATAACGATACCGCAAATCTGGCATCTGGTATTTCATTTCTTATTTTGCAATCAAACAATAATATTATCAAACATGATAATTATATCATTTTCTCTAGATTTAGGTTAGATGCATCTGTCATAAGGACGTTTGGTTATAATGCTGATGATATAATCATCATAGGGGCATTCAATAAATTTATTCCAATAAATGGCATTAATCAAAATATTATGTAATAGTAACAGAGCCACCCCAAAAATAGTAACCAAGACCCATAAAAAATAATGAATTTCCGTATAAGGAATGCTCAAACGCGACAAGGGCGAGTGAATTTGTTTTTTTGTATGTATTCGCAAATATAAGCCCACCAAATAAGGAAAGAAACGGTGCAATAAAATTAATAAAAAGGACATGAGCATATGTAAATATTATTGCACTGGTTAAAATTTGAAGTTTTTCAGGTATGATATCCTCATATCTACTAAAAAAGAAAGTGGTAAATATAAATTCTTGTGGTAGCGCCGATAGTATTGGATAAACAAAAAAAATAAGAATCAAAAAATAGGGATTCTGTTTTTGTATCGTAAATAATTTATCATTGTAAAAATAAAAAGTTATAAGGTAGATTACAATTGTCAGTAGCAGCCACCGTATCAATATGATATTGATATTTTTCTTCGTGAAGGCTTGAAAATTTAATATTTCTGTTAGTTTAGCTCTATTGTGATATTTAATATAAACAGTGCTTCCATATATAGTAATTAACCATAAGATCAAGATTACATTTCCTGCTAAACGATACACAAGAACAAGGGTTGGGATAAGGAGCCCAATTATTAGTAACTCTAAAAGCTTGTAATTCCTGCTTAATAAGATTTGTTTCATTTTTTAACTGAATAAATGTTTTATTAAATATTGTTGTATTAAAATATAAATTATATTCAAGCAATATCTGTTAATTTCATTATCTAGTTACTTATGAAAATATCAAAAAAAATACTGACCTTACTTTTCTTTTTATTCATATTTATTAGCTATAATCCTACGGACGCCAAATCTAGCGTTTACTTGAAAGATCTTGAAAAATCTATTGATTTCTATTCAAAAGAGGAGTACGAACTCTCGATTTCAATCCTGGATGATTTAATAAAGTCTGGTGGTCTTGATGATGTTCTTCTAACACGCTCATTTTTCTATAGGGGGCTCTCAAATTATGAATCCAATAACTATATTGCTGCAATAACAGACATTACAAATTCACTTTGGCTGGACCTTCTTACCGATGAAGAAAAGATCATAGCGTTGGAAACCAGATCCTTGGCACGCTCTAAGATTGGACAAGAAGATTTGGCAATTAAAGACGTTGACTCTATAGAGAGGATATCAAACATTGATGAAATTGAAGAAAAATTAGATGCTAAAAATATCGAGGATATTGCTGTTGAGGATAAAATAAATAATATTAAAAATAGGTTTTCGCTCAATGTGGGTAACTTCTTTGGTAAAGAAGAGATAGAAATTACTGATATTCCTGACAATAATTATGTATTGAGAGATACTGATTTGTATAAGAATATTCTAAACTTTGACTCTGAAGATGTTACAGATTTAAGTGAAGGCTCCGAATCTGGGGATATTGCAGACTTAAGCATTGCACAGACCGTAGTCTCTAGTAAAGAAGATGAAAATAGTGATTTTAATCAAGAGGACATTGAGAGCATTGAAATTATCCAAAACGAGAATGTGGTGATAAAGGAAGATATAAATAGAATATATAATGAACAAGTTAATTACATTCTCATCAGTAAAGGTCTAGACTTATCCTCTGCTAAAGTTAAAATAAATAGGGTAGTTAATGATAATTTCAGAGCTCTAAGTGGAATTAGGCCTCAGTTGATCGAAAAAATTCAAGATGATGGTTCAAAAATATTTGATATTATTATTGGACCTTTCGCAAACAAATCGAGGATGGACAAAATAGCTGAAAGTTTAAGAAATAATAATTATTCCTTTACTCTCGAAAGCGTTAACTAGTCAGGGTTATATAATGATGAAAAAAATTCGTTCATATTTTTTAACTGGCCTTGTGGTTTCTGCACCTGTTGCCATTACTCTTGCTGTCGGTTGGTGGTTTATAAATAAAATTGATGCAATTTTTACACCTTTATTACCAAGTAAGTTCTTACCTGAAAATCTATTGCCGTTCTCAATTCCAGGAGTTGGGCTTATTATAGGCTTCATCCTTCTGACTTTTTTTGGTTTTTTGGCAGCTAATTTTCTTGGTACGGGTTTCTTGAGATTTGGTGAGTCATTGCTAAATAAAACGCCTGTATTGAGAAGTATATACAAAGGTTTAAAGCAAATTTTTGAGACAGTTTTCTCTGAAGATGGAAGAAACTTTTCAAAAGCTGCCGTCATTGAATATCCTAGAAAAGGTGTTTATTCAGTCTGCTTTGTATCTACCGACACTAAAGGTGAGTTACTTAAAAAAATATCAAAAGATAACGAAGTTTATTTATCAGTTTTTTTACCAACAACTCCAAACCCTACATCGGGTTTTTTATTATTCTTGCCTGAAAAAGATGTCAAGATTCTTGATATGTCAGTTGAAGATGCTGCAAAGTTAATTATATCTGCTGGTTTGGTTAACCCTGATTGATCTCCTAACTTATTATATATTTATATTCGTGCGCTTCGTAGAAATCAAATAACCTTTTATATATTGATTTCTGTTCCGTGCCGTTGAGTATTCCATCAAGAATTCTTTTACTATCTTCTTCTGCCATCTTACCAATTTCACGAATTAGAGTTTCATTTAACGCCTTAAAATCTCTAAACCCGGATTGCCTGTAACCAAAAATATCACCATAACCACGTATTAGCATATCCTCTTTTGCAATTTGATACCCATCATTACTTTCTCGTATAATTTTTAGACGATTTTTTGAAACTTCATTGAGGTTGTTATCATGTAATAGTATGCACCATGACTCTTGATCATTTCTCCCAACACGTCCTCTTAATTGATGGATTTGGCTCAAACCGAAATTATTTGCATTCTCGATTACAATAATATTTGCAGCTTTAATATCGATTCCAACTTCAATAACTGATGTTGCAACAAGAATATTGGTCCTGTCTTCAAGAAAGTCATTCATTTGAATATCCCTTTCTTTCTCAGACATCTTTCCATGGACAATTGAAATCTTATGTTTCATATTGTGCTTTAAAAAATCATAGCGGTCTTTGACTGACATATTATTATTTTCGTTTGATTGAATTTGAGGGCATACCCAAAAAACTTTATTTTTACTATTACAGATATTGTTTAACCGATCCATAATTGTTGCGACTTTCGATATAGATATAATGGTAGTTTTGATCTCCTGCTTATTTGGTAGGTTTTCAAGCTCAGATACATCAATATCACCATATTTTATTTGAATGAGTGTTCTTGGTATTGGTGTCGCCGTCATCAATAATAAATCAGCTTTACCTGCTACAGATTTTCTCTGCAAAGATAATCTTTGGTGAAGCCCAAATCTGTGTTGCTCATCTATTACTACAAAGCCAAGGCTCTTGTATTTAATATTTTCCTGAAATAGTGAGTGCGTTCCAATGATGGCATGCATTTTACCATTTCTAATTTTTTCTAATATAATCTTTCTATCATCAGCGCTTGTGCTTGAGGTTAATAAGCAACATTTTATATCTAAGTTTAATGTAAATTTTTTGAAATTCTCATAATGCTGTTTTGCAAGTATTTCTGTTGGTGACATTAGCGCAAATTGATGACCAGAAAAAATACATTTCAATCCTGAGAAAAAAGATACTATCGTTTTACCGCTGCCAACGTCACCTTGCAAGAGTCTTATCATTTGATTTGGTTTTGACATATCTGCATATATTTGACTAATCGCTTTATTTTGAGACTCCGAAAGCTTAAAAGGAAGAGCATTTCTTAATTTATCAATAATTGGATTTTCTGTGGACATTGCTATGCCATTCGATTTCATACGCAGTCTTCTAATGTGTTCAATTTTAATCTGATTTATAAGCACTTCATCGTACGCAAGTCTCTTTGTTGGGTTTTCAGTAGCAGTGGCATTAAAATAATCTTTATTTGGTATGTGAATATCTTTGAAGGTTTCAATAATTCCATTCCAGCCATTTTCACGTAAAAAAGACTCACTGTGCCAATCCATGAAGGGTTCCATTTTATCTATAAACTTAAATACATTATCTATTGTTTGTATGATTTGCTTATTCGATAAACCGGCAGTCAATGAATAAAGTGGCTCAAATTCTCTTTGCGTTGAAAATTCGTCGAAAGATAGAATTAAATCAGGATGAGCGATTTGTTTCTTTGAGCCAATCTCTTTTACTTTACCTGAAATATACTTTGTATCCCCAACCTTTAACTTTGACTCAATATAAAACGGTAACTTAAAGTAAATAAGATTTAAGATTCCGGTGCCATCAAAAATATCAAATTGATGAGGCGCGTTTCTGAAGCCCTTTTTGTGTTTCTCGATTTTGCCGCAAACAGTTTGTGTCTCACCATCCTTGAGATCTCTAATTTTAGTTATATTATTTCTCTGGACTATTTTATTTGGAAAATGCCATAACAAGTCAATTATTCGAACTCTATCTTTTCCGAGTAATCTGCAGTACTTATGATAGCTTTGTTCGCCAACGCCTTTGATGATTGACAAGTCTGTGAATAATCCATTAATTACATGATTTTCCATAATAAAAATTGTAATTTTTGCAAATGAGACATAATTTATAAAGTACGCTAATATTATTTTAATTTTTATGAAAAACGAATTTCAAAATAGACTAATCTACAGATCTTGGCATAGAGGCACGAAAGAACTGGACCTCATACTTGGTAATTTTATTACTGATAATATTAATCAAATGTCGGAAGATGAGATAACCGAGTTTGAAGCGCTATTAAATTCCGAAGACCCAGACATCTACAAATGGATTGTTAAGTTTGAAGTTCCAAATGATGAGTCTCTAATTGATATTATAATTAAAATTAGAGAATATCTTAAAGTTAATCAAATTAATGTTCTCAGCTGATGCATCGCATAAAAATATTTGCATAACAGGCGCGCCACAAAGTTCTCAAACGCTCGCCCTCTTGCAATATCACCTAAATAATGATGAAAATTTAATTTATATCGTTAGTTCCAATGATGAAATTAATCGATGCTATTCATCTATAAGATTCGTCAACAAAACTGTAAAAATTGTTAAATTTAGTGAGTGGGACTGCCCATATTATGATAATTTCGGTCCATCAAGGCCTATCAAGGCTTCACGAATAAATAATATTATAAAGCTCAAAAAGTACATAAAGAATAATAATAAATTCATACTTATAACAACCATAAACTGCCTATTACAGAGAGTCCAAAATTTTGATATATACAAGGAGCGAAAGATAGAGGTCAATGAGAATATAATATACTCAGATTTCATTGATTACATAGAGAAAATAGGATACGAAAAAGTTGATAATGTAATTGAAGTTGGAACATATGCAAACCGGGGTGGTATTGTTGATCTTTTTAGCCCTAATTACAACTACCCAATCAGATTAGATTTCTTTGGTAATAATATTGACTCGATCCGATATTTTGATTTTCAAAATCAAAAAACAATTAAAACTGCAAAAACAATAAATATATACCCGTTTTCAGAGATATATTTCTTTGAAGACAATATTAATAATTTTCGGCGTTCATACATACATAATTTTAAGAGAAGGGAAAAAGACTATATCTATGAAAGCGTTACATCAGGATTGAGGCTAAATGGTTTAGAGCAATATTTACCACTTTTCTTTGAAAAATTAGAGATAATTAATTCAGCCGTTCCAAATTCGAGAATTGTAATTTCTGAGACGGCTAATCTTGATGCAGATATTGCTATGAAAAGCATAAATGAGGTTTATGCATATAAATCAAATTTGAATGTCAGCGATGAGTTCGTAAAGGATATGATGAAGCCTCTAAATCCAAATGAACTTTACGTAAGTGAAGATGAGTTAAAAAAAATATTAAAAAATAAAATTCTTCTTCTTTCAATTTCACAAAGTCCAAATATCATTGATATTGAAAACTATATTTTTTTTGATGCAGAAATTGACTCAATTAATGAACTTGATCTCGTGGGACATGTTGGAATTGAAAAAAAACAAAAAAATCTAGAAACTGTAATAAGTAAGTACCAAAAAAAATATCCAATATTAATTAGCGCGCAGAATACTAAAAATGCCGCATCCTATATAAAAAATGTTGCCCCAAAATTTGATGAGGTAAAAATAATAAATAATAAGGATGAAATTAGAGGAAGTAATAACGTATATGTTACAAATAAAATCGACGTGGGGAATATTGTCACTAAGGATTGTCTCCACCTATCTTACGATAAAATTTTCAATATTAAGAGCAATGTTAAAAATCAAAATAAAAAGAAATCTATTAACTATCTCAAAGAAATTACCTCGCTTAATGTAGGGGATTTTATTGTTCACAGAGATTATGGAATTGGTAAATTTGAAAGCTTAAAAAAAATTACAACTAACTCAGTTACTTATGATTGCCTAGAGTTGAAATATAAGGATAACGATAAGGTTCATCTTCCTGTCGAAAATATTGATTTACTATCATTATATTCTCAATCTAATAATGATAATATTGAGCTTGATAAGTTAGGTGCAGCGAGCTGGCAGTATAGGAAAGCTAAGGCAAAGGACAGAATTAAGGAGATAGCTTTTGAATTAATAAACCTTGAAGCCAAAAGAAAAATGTCAACTGCTCCAATTATAAAACCTGACAGTAGATATAATGAATTTATATCCTACTTTCCATACTCTGAAACAAACGACCAGGAAAAAGCAGAGAAAGATATTTTGGAAGACCTTAATAAAGGTATACCAATGGACAGGCTCATATGCGGTGATGTTGGCTTCGGGAAAACAGAGCTCTCACTAAGGGCGGCTTTCCTATCCGTATCTAGCGGATATCAGGTAGTAATCTTAGTTCCAACAACATTACTTGCAAGACAACACTTTGAGAGCTTTAAGGAAAGGTTTGAAAAGTTTTCAGTAAATATTGATTGCTTGAGCAGATTTAACTCCAAAAAGAGGCGTAATGAAATTCTGGAAAGTATTCAAGATGGAAAAACAGATATAATTATTGGCACTCATGCACTACTAAGCGATGACATTAAATTTAAAAATTTGGGATTAATTGTAATAGATGAAGAACAAAATTTTGGTGTGAAGCAAAAAGAGTATCTCAAGAGGCACTCTTTAAGGGCTCATATATTATCAATGTCAGCCACCCCAATACCAAGAAGCCTGCAACTTTCCCTTCATGGTATACGAGATATGTCGTTAATTTTTAGCCCACCAGAGGGCAGGCTTCCAATCAGGACTACGGTTAATTACTTTGAGCCATCATTAATTAGGAGTGCTATTTTAAAAGAAAAAGAAAGAAATGGTCAATCGTTTATAATATGTCCAAAGATAAAAGATATTTCAAAAATAGAGGACTTTGTCGCAAAAAATATCCCAGAGGTTAGATATGTCATTGCTCATGGGAAATTGAAGAATGATGAAATGAGAAAGATAATTGATGATTTTTATGAAAATAAATATGATTTGATAATCGCAACCTCAATAGTACAATCTGGTCTTGATATACCAAATGCAAATACCATTATAATCACAAATTCACACAACTTTGGTTTATCCCAGATATATCAAATAAGGGGCAGGGTGGGTCGTTCAAAAATTCAATCATCAGCGTATATCACATTACCACGTCGTAACATGACAAAGAATGCGCTGGCTAGGCTTCAAATTTTGCAAAATTTAGATAGTTTGGGTATGGGCTTCATACTTGCTTCACACGATTTGGATATACGCGGTGCTGGTAATTTATTAGGTAGCAAGCAATCAGGACACATAAAAGATGTAGGTATTGAGCTATTTAACTCGATGCTGGAGGATGAAATTAATAATATTAAGAATATACCTTCAGAAGAAAAGGACTGGTCACCCATCATAAAAACTAATAATTCTTATTATATTCCAGAAGATTATATAAATGATATAAAAGTTAGAATGAGTATATATCGAAGAGTCTCAGAGTCACGACAACAAACCGAACTAGATGACATAAAGGATGAGCTCATCGATAGATTTGGTATGTTACCTAAAGAGGTAAGTGAGCTCCTATTAATTTTATCTCTTAAATTAAAATGTAAAAGTCTCAATATAAGTAAAGTTGAATTCTCTAAAGCTGGAGTTAACATATCCTTTAATGAAAAATATTTTACTAAGCAAGACAGTCTATTTGCTTGGATTGAGAATAATCATGGCCGCGCACAAATAAAAAAGAATAACCTTCTATTCGTAAAATGCTTTGATAGTGAAACACATGAGTTTCAATCAGCTATAAATATAATAGATAGTTTAGGTAAATTTATTACTCAGCATTAATAAACCAGCTATTAATTTTATAACCATCAAGTGATAATGCTGCTGGCTGTGAAACTCTGTTGCTTGTTGCAACCCACTGGTGTGGCCAGTGAAATAGTGGTATGACATAATGCCCTGAAATCAACATCCTATCAAGAGATCTAGCTGCAGCGATAAAATCTTCCTTCTTTTTACTTGCGATCAAATTATCTATCATTTTATCAATATTTTGGTCTTTAATACCTGCATAATTCCTGCTCCCTATCTCGTCGGCGCTTTTGCTTCCCCAATAAAAGTATTGTTCATTACCTGGTGATAGAGATGCGTACCAAAAATGCTCAATTATATCGAAGTCAAAATTTTGTTTCCTTTCTTGATACTGCGTAGAATCTACCATCGTGATAATTAGTTCAATTCCTATTTTCTCGAGATTTTTTTTATAATTGAGGGCGTATTTTTCTTGCCTTTTATCAGATATTAGAAATTCAATAACAAATGGTTTCTGTGTTTTTTTATCGATAAGCTTTGAGTCTTCTAACACATAGCCATTAGATTTAAAGATTTTCAACGCATTTTGTAACTTATCGCGCATATTCTTCTCATCTAATAATTTAAAATTAGTATAGTTTACTTCGTGCATTTCGATTGCCGTCTCACCCATTAGGGTTGTCTCAAGCGGAGAAATTGAGGTGTTTACAGATGATAAATATGAATTATCATAAAAACCTACAGTCCTTTTATATAAACCGTGATAAAGATTTTTATTTATCCACTCAAAGTCAAATAGCGAAGATAGTGCAGACCTAATATTTATATTAGATAGCTTTTCCTTCCGTGTATTCATAGCTAAGCCGAGCATTCCAGCGGGTGTCTTTTTTGTAATGTTCAAAAGCTTTATATCACCATTTAATACTTTTTTTTCAGATTTTAGATTATTCCATCTTGTTGGATCCCATACCTGGTAAAGGTCAAAAAGACCCGCTTTAAACGCTTCAAATCTTGAATTATCATCTAGATAGTAGTCAACAGAGATTTTTTCAAAATTATTTAGACCATTATTTAGACTGAGATCCTGACCCCAATAATTTGGATCCTTGATGTAAGTAATATTTTTACCTTGATCGATTTTGTGAACGGTATAGGGCCCTGACCCAATTGGTACATCAAGACTCGCTTCCATAAATTGTCCATTGCCATAAATATGCTCAGGTAAAATAGGCATTAAGCCCAATATTAAGATTAATTCTCTGTCATCATCATCTTCATTAATTAAAAATTTTATGCTGCTATCGGATGTTATGCTAACCTTCTTCACTCTGGAGTAATAATTTCGATGATTAGGTCTTCCGTATTCTCTTAACTGGTCGAAGGAAAAAAGTATGTCAGAGGGGTTGATTTTATTTCCATCTGAGAAATGAGCATTTTCATTTATATGAAACTCAATCCATTTGCGATCTTCAGGATATATTATTTTCTCGGCAATTAGGCCGTATAAAGAAAAAGGTTCAGAATAATTCCGAGATAGCAGACTTTCAAATATATAATTTCGAATACCAAAAGCAGACCTTCCTTTAATAATAAATGGATTCATTGAATCATAAGTCCCAAGTGAAGCTAACTTTAGCGTGCCTCCTTGTGTTGAGTTTCTATCCGCATGTTGATAGCTGTCGAACCCAGAAATAAGACTTGGTTCACCATGCATAGATATAGATCTTCGTTCATATATTTCAGTTGCAAAAACCATAGTAACTGATTGCATAACCAAAAGGACAACAACTAGCATGAAATACGTTTTAATTTTTATGTTTAATGTCATATAAAATCTGTTATTATTT
>CETK01129017.1_pt1 | contig 13385 bp, 21 predicted proteins | sample 361431 | NCBI WGS metagenome assembly CETK01 (sample SAMEA2622452, study PRJEB7988) | marine metagenome | biome: marine biome (ENVO:00000447); feature: surface water layer (ENVO:00002042); material: "saline water (ENVO:00002010), including plankton (ENVO:xxxxxxxx)" | depth 5 m | reverse complement strand
TACACACTTAAAATGATGTACTATAAATTTGGTTGGATAATTAAATTTGCTAAGAAATTCTTGATTAGATAATAAAATACTGATTAAATAATATAGTTTATTTTTACATTATTTATGTTTACAAACTAATATTTATTGATGATTAATAATAGACTAGTTATCACCTTTACATTTTTATTCATTTCATGTAACTCAATTACCACCGATTATAATGATATTGATTTCAACAGTATAGATAAGATTATTAATAATGATATTGAGAATAGTCTAATTCCAGGCGCTGTCGTTCTAATTGGGAATGAAAATGAAATTCTTTACAGAAATTCTTATGGTGTCAAGAATCCTGAAACAAATGAATTATATGAAGATGATGATATCTTCAGAATAGCATCAATGACAAAAGCTATCACTTCCTTTGGTGTGATAAAATTATGGGAAAAAAAATTGATAGATTTAGATGATCCTATTGAAAAATATATTCCAGAATTTAAATACGCTGAAATATTAGATTCGTATGATGAGACTGATACTACATATACGACAAGAAAAAGAAATAAAGATATTACTATAAGACAATTAATGACTCATACATCAGGAATAGGTTATGACTTTATTGATGTTGATCCGTCAATTAAGGCTATCTACCATAAGATGAAAAGTAGTTTTATGCCTTACAGTGTGATGTGTTTTAGTGATGAAAACATTAAAATTGGAGAATCTATTAAAAAGCTTTCTACTGTTCCACTTCATCATGAGCCTGGTGAGGGATATACGTATAGTATAGGACTAGATATTCTAGGTTATATAATTGAAATTGTTTCTGGAAAACCACTTGATATATTTTTTAGAGAAGAAATTTTTGAACCATTGGAAATGAAAGATACATACTTCTATATTCCAAATGAAAAGTCGCAAAGATTAGTTCCAGTTCAAACATTTAACTCAGCCCTTTCATACAGCAATAATTTAAATAAAGAAAATTCATGGACAATTTTTGATGATAAAAGGTTTAATGTAAATTATCCAATTGAAGGAAGCATGAGCTTTTTTGCAGGTGGATGTGGTCTTTCAAGTACTGTAGAGGATTACTATAATTTTCTATCAGTATTTGTAAATGACGGTAGATTTAAAGAAAATCAGATAATTAAAAAATCAACAAATGATCTAATATTTAAAAATCAATTAGAAAAAAAATTTAAAACTTCTATTGGATTGGTTTTCGGAATTTCAAGTAAAGAAGATGAAAACTTAGGCGATTACTTTAAAAAAGAAGGAATCGATGGAGTACTTCATTGGGGTGGTTATTGGAATACTAGCTTTTTTGCAGATCCGCACAATAAAATAATTGGTATTATTTATAAACAGACACAAAATACTAACGAAGACACTACAAAAAAGTTTAATAATCAGATTTACAAAATCTTAAATTAAAAAATCATAACGTACAATTAGTTTAGTAAATAATTACTAATTAATGCCTCCAACATATGATTTAATAACTGGATTCATAGGTTGTATTTTTTCTTTAAATGATTCATTAATTTCACCTAAAACAGTAAGCTTTTCTATTTTGAACAATTCTCTAAATCTAATATTTATCGGTGATCCAATGACTTTATTTCCAAGCTCTTCCCATACATCAGAGTTTTTAAATACTTCAATTAATGTTGCACTATTATCATCTTGATTTATAAACCACTCAAATCTTATTATACCATCGTCATTTAATCCATAAAAAAGAGGGCATTGCTCCTCTCTAATGTAGTGCTTAACAGTCTCAATATCTTCAGTGAATGATACATCGATTACAACTGTCACTATACTGTTTCTTTTATTTAATTCTTTTTTCATGTTAGAAATATAAAAAAATTGTAAATTATTTAAATGCAAATTATTCCAAAAAATACAATTAGTTTCTTAAAACAACTTAAGAGTAATAATAATAGGCAATGGTTTAATGAGAATAAACAGTCATTTAAAATTATTCAAACCGAAATTAAAATTTTTGCAAATGAAGTTAAAGAATCATTAAATCTTTCAGATAATATTGAAAGATTAAAGATTTTTAGAATACATAGAGATTTAAGATTCTCTAAAGATAAAACCCCTTACAAGAAAAATATAGGGATGGCCTTCCATAGAACAAAACCTGAACTTAGAGGAGGCTATTACCTTGAGATATCTGCAGATGAAAGTTTTATGGCTGTAGGTTTCTGGAATCCAAATAAAGAAGATTTATTAAGAATCAGAAAAGAAATTGAAACAGATGGTGAGGAGTTTAAAAGGATTATAAAAAATACAGAAATTAAAGATATATGGGGAGAAATTAGGGGAGAGGAGGTGAAAACTTCACCAAAAGGTTTTAACGGAAATCACAAACATATAGATTTGATTAAAAAGAAACAATTTATATTTATAAAGAAATTAAAAGAAAATGAAGTTTTAGATCCTCGCTTTCAAGATCAATTAGTAAAGAGTTTTATTTCAATTAGGCCTTTTTTTGATTATATGTCTGAAATCCTAACAACAGACCTAAACGGTGAATCTATTATTTAGTTTAATATTCTTAATTTCTAGTATATTTGTCAATTGAGTATAAAAAAACCCTCAGATTTAAGAGGGTTTTTTCATTAATATAATCTACTAGATTATTCCATAAGACCCAACTGAGTTAACATATCAAGATTATCAAAGAAATCTTGCTCTTGTTTAATTTTGCCATTTTCCATTAATATTAGAGTTGTACCCGAAAGATCTATTTGTTTCCCTGTAGGAGGAATGCCAAAAAAATCTCCATCATGTGTACCTTTAAAGTTCCAATGTTTAACCAGTTTATCTCCTTGGCCAAAAAGATCAACAAATGTAAATTCAGCATCAGAAAAACCAGTTAAGTAGTTGCCATAATAGTTCTTAGTACCTTCTATTCCAACAATATTATCACCAGGTATAACGACTGTTACATCCTCTGTAAAATATTGACTATTTATTACATCCATATTTCTATCATCAAAGAATTGAGACCAAACCTCCTCATAAGTTTTTGAGTTTTGAGACAACTTATTATCTTCTTGAGGGATTTCGCAGGAAATAAGAACTAGACTAAATAGAGTAAAAATTGATAAATATTTTATTCGTTTTTTCATAATAATTGATTTGTAGTTTTCACATACCTAATTTAGAGAAATTCATATATTATCGAAAATTTAAAAACAATTAAATACTAATTAATAATGTTAAAAATATTAAAACGATTAAGAAACTATCTTATATCAGGTCTTCTTTTCTGGATACCTTTAATCTTAAGTGTCATTGTTATCAAGTTTTTTATTGAATTTATTGATAGTCTAGTTCCGCAACAATATCTTCCAGAGGCTATATTTAATTTAGATACTACTATCCCAGGATCAGGTATTATCTTAATGTTATTAGTAATAATTATTACCGGTATATTAGTTACTAATATATTAGGCAGAAGGTTGGTTGCTCTTTGGGAGAAACTTCTTAATAAAATTCCAGGTTTTCGTAACATATATAACGTATTAAAAAAAGTTTCTGATACAGTATTAAATAGCTCAACTGAAAGTTTCAAAAAAGTATTTTTAATTCAATATCCAAGCAAAGGAATTTGGGTTATCGCCTTTCAATCAGGAGATTATAAAGGACAAGCAGAATCTATTATTGGTGAGAAAACCTTAAACCTTTTTATTCCTACTACACCTAATCCAACTTCAGGATTTTTTGTTCTAATACCCAAAAAGGATGCATTTGAACTTGATATTAGTGTAGAAGAAGCATTTAAACTTGTTATCTCTGCAGGTGTTGTTACTCCAAACTCAGTTAAGATTAAGAAAAAAAGAAATTAATTCTTATTTAAAAGCAGATAGGCCAGTTATCTTTCTTCCAGTTATTAATGTATGTATTTCTTCAGTTCCTTGGTAAGTAATTAAGGTCTCAAGATTCATGATGTGTCTCATAATAGGATACTCTCCGGTTATTCCCATTCCACCAAGAATAGAGCGAGCTTTTTTTGCTACAACGCAGGCCATATCTACATTCGTTTTTTTAGCCATTGATATCTGTTCATATGTAGCTTCATTGTTGTCCATCAAAACTCCTAGTCTCCAAGCTAAAATCTGTGATTTAGATATCTCAGTTAACATGTCAACTAATTTTTTTTGAATTAACTGAAAAGAACCAATCTTTTTACCGAATTGTTCTCTTTCATTAGAATAATTTAAGGCTATATCATAACAATGCATAGCTACACCTAGAGATCCCCATGTTACAGCATATCTTCCAATATTTAGTCTATCTAATATATCTTTCATGTCAGATGTCATATGCAATAAGTTGTGTTTTGGAACCTTCATATCATCAAAAATTAATTCTCCTGTTTCGGAGGCTCTAAAGGACCATTTTCGTTCTATTTTAGCAGTACTGAAACCTTCTGTGTTTCTCTCTGCAATGAAACATGCAATTCTATCATCAGGACCTTTCGCCCAAACTAGTGCAATATCACAAATTGGAGCATGACCAATCCACATTTTAGATCCATTAACAATAAAGTAATCGTTTTCTTCTTTAAAAGTTGTCTTCATAGAGGATGGGTCAGATCCATGACTAGGTTCAGATAAACCAAAACTTCCAATAGATTCTCCTTTTGCTAATGGTAAAAGATATTTTAATTTTTGTTCTTCATTCCCAAATCTATATATGGTATTCATAACTAGAGATTGAACAGCACTCAAAACTCTAATAGATGAGTCACCTCTTTCAAGCTCTTGCATTATTAAACCATATGAGGTAAAATCAATATCAGACCCTCCATATTTAACCGGTAAAAATCCTCCAAAACCTCCAATTTCCCCTAAATCTTTAACTAAATGTTTTGGAAAAACACCTTTTAGTGCTGCATCTTCTATTATAGGAGATACATTCTCCTTAACCCAATCTCTTATTGAATCCCTAATTAAAATTTGTTCCTCTGAAAATAGTTTATCAACGTCAAAGTAATCTGGGGACTTAAAATTATCTTTCATGAATTATAGATATTCATCAAAATTAAACAATAGAATTAAATCTAGAAAAACTTTAAATTAAGAATTTTAAAATAATAAAATCTGATTGTGTAGTTAAAAGCTCTTAGATATTTGGTTTATAACGTATCCTGAACAAAATATTCCAATACCGTATGCGATATACCTTACTATAGTTGGTATAAAATTAAGCTTCCGTTTTGCATATTGTTCTGCAGCATGAAGGTTGTACATACTTCCAAAAAAAACCAGTAATATGCTTAATGTTCCAATTAATTTCCAAAAATATTCCATAAGACAAAATTAATAAATACTAATATGTATTTTAAAATATTAACCTGTAATTAAACTGGGACATTTTACCACCGTCACTCCTTCTTCTCATAATATATATACTATTACAATATGAAATTTCCCAAAAGTTAGAATTAATGTCAGTCAAATTCCATTTAGTTCCATTAAAAGACCAATTAAAATCTACTCTAATATTTTCATTTTCTACTTTAATATCGTAGTAGCCTTTTAAATCAGGAGAAAAATTTAATGTTCCCCTTACATTCCTTGAATTAATGTCTTCCCAATAAGAAAATAAATCATGTCCTTTTGTATTCGCAGAATAAAAATTTCCCCAAAAACAATATTCATCTTGTTTGGGAATGGATTGTAAAATTTGATAATTACCAATAATTTGATTCCCTGTAAGATCAGACTCCATAGAATCTTTTGAACAACCATATAAGATTAATAGAGTAAGTAACAGAAGTCTTTTCATTTTTTTTTATCCTCTTTACTCTTCAAATACATTAAATAAAATGAAATTAACATAATGCCAAGACCAAGATAACTTGACAGTGCAGTTAAATCAGATAATCCAATAAAGAAGCCAATAAAAAAAATAAACATTGCATTTTTTATTATCCAATCTCTTTTTATAAATTTCATATGTCTGATCAATATTTAAATTAGATTTACCTACTTATCTTTCGTAAGAATCATCAATTGCTTGATATGTAGCTATTTTAATGTCACTACGTCGATTAAAAGGAGCATTCATTATTTGAATCATTGAGACAACAACAATATTTTCCAACGGATCAACCCAAAAAATTGAACTAGGTCCTTGCCAGTAATATTCACCATCACTACCTATAATTCCTTTTTTTGTACTATCAGTAACTAATCCAAATCCTATACCTCGACCAAATCCATTTGAACTGCGCTTTTTTAGATCTTTCATATCACCTCCCTCAAATGGATTAATTACACTTTCAAGATGATTTTTAGTCATAAATTTAATTGTTTTGGAACTCAAAATTCTTTTCCCATTATATATCCCTCCGTTTCGTAGACTCTCTGCAAAAATTGTATAATCCATTGCTGTAGAAACGAGACCACCACCACCAGAGAACATTGAGACATTAATAAAATCAGAATAGGCTTGACCTGGATTAGCTGGATAAACAATAGGTTTTCTATTTTTGATATCATATCTATAACGAGTCAAAAACCTATCTCGTTTATTTTTCGGTACCTGAAAAAAAGTATCCTTCATACCGAGTGGCTCAAAGATATTTTTATTGAAATATTTGTCCAAAGATTGACCCGATAATCTTTCAATTATCAGACCTATTAAATCGTCAGCAATAGAATAATGATATCTTGTTCCAGGTTGAAATTTTAGGGGTAACTTAGCTATTCTATTCACAAGATCATCAAGATTTTTTGAATAAAAGAGATCAGCTTTTGCATATAGTTTATCTACAGGATCATCTGAAAACCCGTAACTAAACCCTGCGGTATGTGTTAGCAAATGATGCATTTTCATTGTAGTTGACATGTTTTCTAGATCACCTTCTACGTTTAGAACCTTTAAATCCTTCAATTCAGGCAAAAACTTTGATACAGCATCATTCAATTGAAATTTCCCTTGTTCATATAGTTGCATCAATGCTACAGCAGTGACTGGCTTGGTCATTGAATAAATTCTAAATAAATCATCTTTTAATAATGGACTATCATCATGAATATCTCTTTTTCCAAAAGCTTTATAGTAAACGATTTTTCCTTTTCGTGATACAATAGTTACTATTCCAGGAATGTTGAAATCATTAATATATGATTTAGAAATCTCAGATATTCTTTCTAATCTATCTGAAGACATACCTAAGCTTTCAGGCTTAGCTTCTTTTAGTTGAGAGTATGCAATATTACTTAGTAAACTAGCTAGGATACATAAAAAAACTTTCATGTTCTAATTTACGTGTTTTAAAAACTTCCTCATATTATTTTTTATTAAAAACCATGGATTTGTAATTGTTATCATTATTACTGGAAATAAATAATCAAACCATCCTAGATCACCATTGATAAGCTTATCTATCGTCTAAGCCCAAACACCAATATATAGTATCAACCAAATAATTTTAAATGTTCTTGTAGACATAAATTAAAAGTAATAATTAAGTCGTAAATTAAAAACATGAAAAATCTAATAATAATTTTATTGTTACCAGTTTTAATTAGTTCACAAGATAAACAAGTTAATGAAGAATTAATCAAAAAAAGTATTCAATGGACTAAGGTTGCATCAACCGGAAGGGACTATGGAGAAGCTAAGAAATTTCTTGATGAGGATTTAAATTCCTCAACATTCTCCTCAAATGGAACTCCTTTAAGAATATATGATAAAGAGTATTTCACAACACCTGTTAAATACCAATGGATTAATTTTAATACACATAATCATTTTGTTGAGATTTCTCCAAATAAAAACAGTGCTGTAGTTACTTTTAATGTAGATGGAGATTATATTTACAAAGGTGTGGAGATTGATTATGCTGTTAGGGTATCATTTTTCTGGACTAAAATAAATGGAGAGTGGAAAAAAATGCATTCTCATTGGTCATCAAGAAGTGGATCAGTAGGAATACCTATAAATGACAGGTAAATTATTAAATTATAAAAGAATTAAGGTTTTTTAGATTAAAGGTTCAATTAATGACTTATTATCATTTTTCGAGAAATTGACTTGAGTTGATACTGGGTAAAAGTCAATTTTAATATCGTTTATATCCTTATTGAATGAACTCCAATTTATCTCTGAATCCAAAAGCGGCATTCTATTGTGAATATGAGTTATGTTTCCATCAGCTTGAGTTGTTATCAAAACTGCGCAATCATCTTTAATTAGTGTTTTTATATATAATGTTTCAAACTCTTTAGAATAGAAATAATAGGGTTGCTTTTTATCACCTTCTCTTTTCCATTCATACCAACCATTGATTAAGGTATATGCTTTTGTATGATGTCTGAATGTTGGTTTAGACTTTAAAGTTTCTCTTTTCGCATTTATAATCATTCCGCTTTTCATCCATGCTGGGCAATATCCCCAGTTAAGTACCTGGGGTTTATTATCCTCATTAACAACTAATATATTAGTCCCTGGAGCGACATTATATCTTGGAGGTAAATCCCCCTCTAATCGTTTAGTATTAGAATAATTAAATCTACCGCACATTAATTATTTCTTTTTATTAAATAATGGTATGCAAGTAACTACTAAGAAAATTATAGATATTACTAACACCTCTTCTGCATTATTTATTATACCATAAATAATTCCACCGATCTGAATAATAATTCCAAAAATTGCAATTTTATGTAATGTCTTCATTATCTGTTAATTCTTTTTCTTTAATAGGGTCCTTTTCAAGTGTAGGCATAAGAGCTACTATTATTATTCCAATAGGACCCAAGAAAAATCCACCGATAAAGCCTTCTGCATCACTTCTATTTTTTTCTTTAGCTACATATCTTCCTATTAATCCAAAGATTACAGCTACAACTATTGCAACGATTAATTCCATAATAATAGTAGTTTTTTCATAATATAAAAAATTCAATAAATAAGGGTATGCATATTAAAAGGCTGATGGTAAATTTTTCTCCAAAGGTTGCATCAACTGTGTAGCCAAATACATCAAAAGGCATCCTAATTTTTCTCTTTTTGTAGTATAGAAAAATAACTATAAAACATACAACATAATAGATTATTATAGGCATTAATTCTTTCATTTCTTCAATTTTTTCAAGTAGAGTAATAAAAACGAACCCGGTATAATAATTACTGCAAGAATACGCTCCAAAATAGTTAAATCAAAGTAAATTCCTACTCCTACAGCAACTCCTATTAATACAGAACTTATAATATTATATCTTTTCTTTGTCATAGAATAAAAGTAACTATTAAGTCGTAAATTTAAATATGAAAAATTTAATTATAATAACAATTCTTTTAATAAATATGAAATCTATGTCACAAGAGAATAATCTTTTTTTTGATCATCAAGCATTAATAGTAAATAATTTACAAGAGTCAGGTGACTTTTATTTAAATATTCTCGGATTGGAAGAAATACCTGTTGGTGCTGGTCAAGATCCACCTAAAAGATGGTTTAAAACTAATAATGGCAAAGAAATACATTTAATTCAATCAACATCTGAAATTAATGAATTGCCAAAGTCCATTCATATGGCATTTAGTCCAAACAATTTTGAATTATTTATTGATAATCTAAAAAAGAATAAAATTTATTTTTCGAATTGGAAAGGTGAATCATATAAAATTCAGCAGAGAGCTGACGGTCAAAGACAAATTTGGATACAAGATCCTCAAGGATATTGGATAGAAATTAATGATATACATTCTAAACCACCCTTACAATAATTATGAAAAAGTTGTTTGTCTTCTATATTACACTATCTATTGCTTTGCTTGTTAATGGTTATTTTGGAATTTATAAAGAAACTTGGATGTATGCTGAGGCTATAAATATGTTTGGAATTTCAATTCTATGTTTTGCTAGTGCATATGAAATGTATTTAAAGAGAAAAAAGAAATGAAAAAGTGGGGTACAAAATCTGATTTAGGAGGAGCTATAAAAAAAAGAAGTAATAATAGCCTTTTTATATTCCTAATCAATTATTTCTGGTTTTTTGATAAGTACATTAAATAGAATGAAATTAACATAATAACCCAGCCAATATAGATATACCTTCCAATAAGACTATCTGCTAATGAAATAAAAAAACCTATAAAAAATACTGGCATTGCATTGTCAATTAACCAATTTTTGTTGATTTTCATATTTCTAATTTAGAAGAAATCGAAATAACCATTTACCCAAAAGTAATAGCCCATAAAAAGCCCGATAATAATACCAATTATAGAACCAATTTTTTTACTTCTTTTAATATTAATTTCACTGCTCTCCATCATCAAATCTTTTGGAATTAAGGGATGTATTATTGACACCAATATTGCAAAAATGCCAAGTATACCGCAGAATATAAAAATGTAATCAAAGGTTTCCATATATCTCTAATTTAACAAATCTTAATGAAACGTACTTATTTACCAATACATAAAGTAACACTTTTTCAGTTACCAATTCTTAATGATATTTTTAATGAATACGATAGAGCAATAAATTGTGCCAGCTAAAAAAACATAATCCGTCCAATGCTCTAAAAGTTTAAACTGGTATTCCATAAACTAAAAGTAATAATTATTTCCCAATACAGAATATAACACTTTTTGTTAAGCCTTGTTAATAGTGGAGTAGGGGTTCTTCAAACTATTCATTCGACTAATATCTACGATAGCTTAATTATACTGAACCTTAAGCGTTGAAAATAGTTAGTAAGTTTTATTCTTTAGGCTTTTTACCATCACCAACATTTTTTACAGTTCTTGTAAGTATAAACCTATTGCCATTTTCATCTAATTGCCATACTTGATAATTACCATAATCGTCTAATACATATTCCTCGCCATCGTATATTCCTTCAACATTATATATCGGAGGTGATTTGCATAAATTAGTTTTTATTTTATCACTATATTTTTCACAAAAACTAATTCTTATTGATTCTGCATTGAATGAATATCTATCCTTTTCATTTGAAAGAACAATTGTTCTCACTCCTAATACACCAATATTAATCAAACCTCCTTTTTTGAGACGTTCTGTTATAATAGTATTATTATCGATACTATTAAAATATTTATAGTTATTACCAAGTGTTATTTCTGCTGACCTAAGTAGTATCATATCATCTGCATAGAATATAGATGTACCTGGGCGGCCAATAAAATGCACTCTATGTATATTTTCACTTATGTAACTGTCTATGTATCCACCTCTTAAAGCTGAAGTATTCCCAGCTTGGTATGGTGATTGTGAGTTACTAAAGATTGGGATTAAAAGTAAAAGTAATAGTATCTTTTTCATATCTCTAATTTATTATTAAATATATTATTTAACAAAAAAGATACTGACAGAGAATGTTAATTAAAAACTAATCAGGATTACAGTTAGTAAAATTTGGTTTGGAAGAAATCCAAGATGCTGAACCTACATTAAACCTAAAACATTCTGTAACATTTGACACACTCCAACTATTTAAATTTTGATTAAAATTTGATGCTCTTCCAAACATATATTTCATTGTTGTGACATTAGAAACATTCCAGTTAGATATATCTTGATTAAATTTTGAATGATAAAACATATAACTCATATCAGTGACATTAGATACATCCCAGCCACCAATATCTTTATTAAAAGATCCTCTGTAAGTGTTTTCGGCTAAATTAAATCTAGAAATAATTTCAGAGATTACTATATCTACCCCATTATTAATTACAGTTTCTAAATCAGGAATTCCTTGATCAGCAAGAGCACCAGATGCTAGAGTGTTATATGGAAGACCAAGTTGAGCTGCAGTATTTTGATAAGCTTCAGTAGCAACGATAGTGTATTGATTAACTATATATGGATTAAGATCAGTAGCTACAGCGTTGCCTAATTCAATAAACCCGGAAGAACTATTTGGACCTGCGTAAGAAGAAATTAAAGGTTGTAAAATAGGTGCTAAACTTGGAGACTGATTAAACATTCCTGCAAATACAGAAGATGCGACACCACCATATGGAATATATAAAGGTATTTCACTATCTGAATTAATTTGAGAGAGGTCAACTGGTATAGAATAGAACATACCTTTCATATTAGTTACATTAGATACATCCCAATTAGATATATCTAGGTTAAATCCTGGATACCCAGCGAACATATAACTCATATCAGTTACATTTGACACATCCCAACTCCTAATATCTCCTACTAAACCTTTAAACTGAAATAGCCTTGATAAATTTGTGATTTTAGATGTTACAACAGTACCTACATTTTGGTTTGTTTCTACCATTTGTCTTAATTGATCTTCATTTACAACAGTGTATAAATTACCATCAAATACTTGTTGCATACCTACCTGAGCTTCATCTATTGCCTTGATAGTAATCCCATTATCAGCTAAATAGAATAGGCTTACTTCACATCCATTAGGTCCAATTATTGATGCAGAAGTATCTGTGTTTGCACACAAGTCAATATCATCTGTAATACCATCACCATCAGTATCTAGTTTTTCAAAATTTGCAATTATATTTTTATCACTATCCATAGTAATAATAATTTGATCATTCGAACTACTCCAATCACCAGACCAATTTTTAAAAGTATAATAATTATTAGTCTGATTAATAATGGTGACCCTTTCTCCAGCTTCATAGTTACCAGTTGCTGGGTTCACAATTCCTCCTTCAGGTGGATTAGAAATAACTGAGAGAGAGTACTTTACAGGATCTTTCTCACAAGAACTAAATAAAACAAGAAACGATAGTAATAGTAGTTTTTTCATAGTTTAATCTAATATTATTTCTTTTTTCTCATAAATTTTAAGACTTCCGTAATCATATCTGGTACACCTATTGACATGGCTATTACTGGAAGTAAATAGTTTGTCCAATTCATACTCCCTGTATAAAACTTATCTATTGTCCAAATCCAAACACCAATGTATAGTATGAACCAAATAATTGTAAATGTTCTCATTCACATAGAAGAAAATTAATAATTATGATGTTAATTTAATATACTCTAAAACACCACCTATAATAACACCTACTATAAAGGCAATTATAAATATTTTCCAAAACTTTTTACTCTTTAAAAATTCCATATCTCTATTTAAATTGAATGTATACAAGACAAATCATTATTATGATTCCACAAATGATTATTACTTTATTAACCCAGCTAATTTTTTTCATAATTCTAATTTATAAAAATTCAACCTATCCTGGAGGTCCGTCTCCGTGAATATGAACATCATTTAAATCTACTCCAGTTTTCTTTTTGAATTCCTTCCTAAACTCAATGTTCTTTTTCCTCCTTTCCATTAATTTTTTAATAAACTTCTTAATCATATATCTAATTTAAT
>CETK01158800.1_pt1 | contig 13401 bp, 10 predicted proteins | sample 361431 | NCBI WGS metagenome assembly CETK01 (sample SAMEA2622452, study PRJEB7988) | marine metagenome | biome: marine biome (ENVO:00000447); feature: surface water layer (ENVO:00002042); material: "saline water (ENVO:00002010), including plankton (ENVO:xxxxxxxx)" | depth 5 m | reverse complement strand
TCACAGGATAGTTATACCGAACAGGTAGCGGTAGAAGCCTACTTGATTGCAGGAAATATACTGCCCCCTATTCGATTATCGACTACCACAGAAGCAACTGTATTCTATAATTTTGAGCAGCTTGCACTCCGCGGTGCGGACGCAATGATTTGGTTATTGAATGAACAAACAGAAGAGAAAGAATTTCGGATAACCTACGAGGAAGAATCGCCCGGGGTTTATCAGCCAACGGAGGTGATTACAGTGATAGCTGGCGCAAAATATCTTCTTGAAGTCATACATCCAGATTTTCAGACCATTTCCGCACAAACAGAGGTCCCAAACGAATTTTCTATAATCAATGGCATACAGGATACACTCATATATCAATCAACCGAACAATTAGTACTTGAATTGAGTACCGAAGCAGCTGAGGATGGACAGAACTATTACATCATTAATACCGTTTCAAAAAATCCAATAGAAGAGTTATTAACACCTTTTTATAGTGAATTTCTGGATAGTCAAAATGAGGAAGAAAAAGAACAAAACCTGCAGGAATTAACCATTAATTCCTCTGGCATATTAAATGAAGGAAACTTTGAGCGAAACCAGGCAGGTAATATAGAAATCCGTTATCCTTGGCTAGCTGTTGCTTTTTTTGGTGAAAATGCTATTATTCCCTCAGTCATTGATAAAAATCTATATGATTATATACGCTCTGAATTGGTTCAATTAGGTGGCTCAACCCTATCACCAGGTGAGATTCAAAATGTACTTACGCCCATTCGTGGTGGTGTTGGTATTTTTGGCTCTATGGCAAGAGATACCGCAAACACGATCATACTTCCATTGGAATATAGTTTTCCTTGATATGTGTATTAACCCAATCAAATTTAACTCTTAATACATCTACCCAATTATTTTTTTGATAGTTTTTATAACTCTAGCTTTTTTGGTAAATCCTTTCCAAAGCTATTTACTTGCTCAAATAAGTACGGATGATGTGCATATAGCTCGAATAAAATATCGTGGTGGCGGAGATTGGTATAATGATCCTTCTTCCTTAAGTAACCTTTTGCGCTTTACTTCAGAAATGGTACCATTAGGCATATCCAAGCGTTATAGAGATGTCGAACTGGGAAGTACCAATTTATTCCAATATCCTTTTGTATTCCTCACTGGGCATGGCACTATTGCAACTAACGCAAGCGAGAGGAGGAATCTAAGACGATATTTAGAGCAAGGCGGTTTCTTATATGTCGACGATGACTATGGACTAGATGCTTCATTTAGGAAACTCATTTCCGAAACCTTTCCGGATGAAGAGTTAATTGAACTACCTTTTAAGCATCCACTATTTGAACAGGTTTTTTCTTTTCCGAAGGGAGTCCCAAAAATTCATGAACATGATAGACAAACACCAAGAACCTATGGTCTATTTCTCGACGGAAGATTAGTGTTGGTCTATACCTATGAATCCAACTTAGCAGATGGCTGGGCAGACAAAGCTATCCATAACACTCCGGAAGACAAGCGTAGAGAAGCATTACAAATGGGTACTAATATATTGGTCTATGCCCTGAGCTCCTCACCATAACAGTCAGTACGCTATTTTGAGGAACTAAACTTAAAATTTATGGCGTAGTTTAAAATCACACTTAGCAGAAAAAATTCCTTATTCATTCTTTCTCCTATCTTTTTTCATTACGTAGTGAAATCTTTTTGGACTTTGGTTTTCCCCTTTTTTACCAACTGGATCAGGATATAATTCTTCAGAATCTCGCTGCTCACGATCAGTTATTTTCTTTTGAATTTCACTTTGAAGTCCTACTATTTCTTTTTTATTTGACAAATCAGCTGATTTGAACTGCTCAGCAAGCTCCGCCCTTTTTCGCTTAAAGTAACTAATTTCCAATGCTTTTAAACAACCTTTAACACTACGATATGGATCTTTATCTTTTTTAAATTCAACACCTGTTTTTTCATGATGACGTGTAGATGCAGTGTGAATTTCTAAAAAAATATCTCCCACAAGCTCTGGATAAGGCGATTGCTGTCTACTGTAATGTTCTACCCCAAAGGATTGTTCGGCTTTATATCGCTCTATGATATCGAGATAAAATAATCGCAACTCCTGGTCTTCAAATAGTTTTTCATTGGCTAAAGCACCAACATAACCTACCATTTCTCGTCCAAAACTAATCATGATTCGAATTAACTCCTTTTCATAATGAGGCTTTGATACTTTCTTATTAGACATTGTTCCAAACTTACCTCCTTTAATATCCATTTCATCCAACGGTGAAAATCGTATTTCATTTTCTGCGCTTTCGGTAGAGTGTTCATATCCTAGAACCTCCGGCAATGCGTGACCTAATTGACTATCAACTCCGTTAAAACCGTATCGATTTACTGACTTTTTATTTCGTTCTCGTTGCTGAGCGCGCTCTTTTTGAGCAGCCCTGTCACGAAGCACACGTTCTAGCTCTTGGAAAAGTTCATGATCCGTCCCTTTTCGATATTTTTGCGTCTTTTGATGTAAGTGTTGTATATATATCTGCCGCTGGATGATATCAGGTATGTGTGCAACTGCTTCTATTAATTCATTAATCACTTTAGCTAATGAAATAGGGGCCTCTAAACGTCCCTCGGTTGCTGCCTTAGCTATTAAAAAGTCGACAAAATCTTGGGTATTCTTGTGTTTAATATCATCAAAAGATTCTTTTCCAAATTGTTTGACAAAAGAATCCGGATCTTCTCCGTCTGGTAATTCCAATAATTTAACTTCTAGACCTTCTTCCAAAGCAAGTAGAATTCCTTTTTTCATAGCATTTTGCCCCGCTGCATCTGAATCGTAGATCATTGTTAGGGTATCTCCAAAGCGATGCAAAGTGCTCAACTGTCCAGTTGTTAAGGCTGTGCCAGAACTAGCGACTACATTTTTTATTCCGTGATGGTGCAAAGTTATTACATCGGTGTACCCTTCTACCAAAATCATTTCTTTATGCTTACGAATCTGATTCTTAGAAAAATTAACTCCGTAAACGACCTCACTTTTATTGTATACCTTGGTTTGAGAAGAATTAATATACTTTGCTGTTTTTTCATTACTCAACACTCTACCAGCAAAAGCAATCACTTTACCCGTAGGATTGAAAATGGGGAACATCAAACGTCCCCTGAAGGTATCATACATTCCCTCAGATTCAGTACGCTTTTTAGCCAGATCTCCCCCTAGTAAATAAGCTAATTCAATACCGGCTTCCTCCGCTGCATCTAACAAAGCCTGTCCTGAACTAGGTGCATAACCTATTCCAAATTTTTTTATAATATCAGCTCCATAGCCTCGCTGTTCTAAATAACTCCTGGCCTTTTGCGCTTCTTCCAACTCTATCAACGAACGATAAAAAAATACTCCTGCAAACTTAAGTGCATATAAAATACCTTCCTTTTCCTGCTCAAACACCTTCTCCTCATGAGTACTTTGCTCTTGAGGTAGGTATACCCCATAACGGTCAGCTAAAGTTCGAAGTGCTTCATTAAAATTCAGTCCACCTTGGTCCATAATGAATTTGAATACATCCCCAGATTCTCCACAGCCAAAACATTTAAATATCCCTAAACGTGGGTTAACATGAAAAGACGGAGATTTTTCGTTGTGATATGGACATAATCCTATAAAGCCACTTCCCGAGCGCTTTAATTTTACGTAATCAGAGACCACCTCTACAATATCGACTGCGTCCCGAATTTCTTCTTTTTTAGCATCACTTATCATACCTTGAAAATAGGAGTTTAAAGTCAGGGCGAAAATATATTTTTCGAAGTATTTTGAAAATCCTCCAAATACCTTACCAGTGCCTCATTTGCATAAACCAGTATTATTCATGTTATCCTACTTAGCATCCCAAAAACTATCGCTTCAATCTTTATTGATCTTAGGTCTATTCACTTTTTTAAGTACGGTAACCAACGCGCAATGGTCTGTTCATCTCGGGTTGATGAACTCCCAAATCGCGGATCCTCTTGTTTCGTATCAAAGCTATCAGGGAAATGGTCTCAAATGGCATCTAGGGTATAATTGGCCAAAGGAAACAAGCTCGTCTACCATCGCTTTGGAAACCGGGCGTTCGCGTCTAATTAACCGGCATAATAATTATTGGGACAGTCGCAGTCTTAGTTTTATTTTGCATTCTAAACTTCCAGCTACTCCGTTTTTTCCCAAGCTGAACATCCATAGTGGATTAGAAGCCCAATTGCTTCAAATTGAGTCCTTCTTTTTTATGGAATCAAACGCATACAATGGAAGGAAAAGTGGGTTCGGAGCCATTCGTATTCCACTGCTTATTTCAAGTAATTATTTTCTTAACCAAACCCTCCCCATAACATGGACTTTGAATTTACCGGTGCTACAATACACCCTTAGACCTGGCTACAGTGTTTTTGACCCTGATGAACTATTTAATAAACAACCTACGTTTGGAAATATCCTTAAAACAGGCCAATGGAGCCCCATAGCAAGTCTCGGACAATGGCAATGGGAGCTTAAATGGTCTCCTAAATCACAAGTAAAAGAAAACAATTATGTCGTATTTGTTACCCATAAATACCATAGAATTCCCTTTCCACAGGTCTTTAAAAGTAGCACCATTCAGTTAGGTGTTGGAGTATATTTATGAATTGGTTCAAAGGGATTATGATTTACCAGGGTCTGAGACCCACTGGATTCTCAGGCATTAGATTCATGGAATTATTGTGCCTAACCTTTTTTCTTGGGGGACTTATTTCTTGTGAAAGTTTTATAGGGAGCAGGTTTGATGACACCCGAGATACCGTTACAAATGAAGAAGTCTTTGACCATTTTTGGCAGGAATTTTCTGATTACTACCCTTATTTCCAACACAAAAACGTGAATTGGAATCAGTTTTACGAGATTTATCGCCCATCAGTAGACTCGGTTAATTCACAAGAAGATTTATTTGACTTACTAGAACAGATGATTTATCAATTAAGAGATGGGCATATTGTACTTGAAAGCCCCTTTAATAGATATCAATATTATGATTGGTACCAAAGTGATTACAACAGTAATTTGATCAATGCTAACTATCTAAATTATCAGCTTCAAGAGGGCCAGACTGGCGTGTACAGCTATGGTCGTATTCAGGATATACTTTATGTTCACTTAGCCAGTTTTAAGGGACAAAAAAAGCCTTATAAACAGCTCGCACAGATAATTGAAGCATCTAATAATAATACAAATGGAATTATATTAGATTTACGCACCAATGGTGGGGGAAGTGATGTCAATGCGCATTTAATTGCTAAAGAGTTTATAAATAACTTTATCCGAATACGCTGGATTAGATATAGGAATGGTCCAGACCATTACTCATATAGCAGGTGGATTTCTAATGAATTAACACCTAAGCAGCATAACTATAAGCATCCAGTAGTATTAATCACTGACCGCAGTGTCTTTTCTGCTGCAGAAGATTTTGTACTAGCATTACGTCAGTTACCGAATGTATTCGTGGTGGGCCAGTTTACTGGCGGTGGATCTGGGAATCCAATGACTAGAGAATTACCAAACGGTTGGATCATAAAAGTACCCCGTTGGCAGGTAGGTGATCCGCTGACCAAAGAGCTATATGAAGGTATTGGATTAGAACCAGATGTTATTTTGATGCAACGTACATTAGATACCACCTTGGGTATCGACCGTGTTTTAGAATTTAGTATTAATTACATCAATAATCTTAATGACAACTGACACATAATTAAGATCACCATTAATTACTGGTAGACTTTCAATTATTATATGAGATATCCAGACTCATTTTCATCAAAAATAAGGACTACATTTTAGCATAAAGCATACTATATTAGAAACCTGATATAAAGGTGTATACCATAAGCTAGGACAAAGCGGTAAATGACACATTCAAACTGCAAAATTATATACCCATGAGCATACTTGTTGGCAACCAAACTAGATTAATTGTACAAGGTTTTACTGGAAGCGAAGGAACCTTCCACGCAGAACAAATGATTGCCTATGGAACTCCTGTAGTAGGTGGCGTAACACCTGGAAAAGGGGGCCAAAAGCATTTGAACTTACCAGTTTTTAATACCGTAAAAGAAGCAGTTGAGTCTGAAGGCGCAAATACCACAGTTATATTTGTCCCCCCAGTATTCGCTGCTGATGCGATTGCTGAAGCTGCTTTCTCTGGAATCGAAGTGATTATTTGTATTACTGAAGGTATTCCCATCAATGATATGATTGTCGCCAAACAAATTGTAAAAAGTCATGGAGCCATACTCATTGGCCCAAATTGTCCAGGTGTTATAACTCCTGGTGAAGCTAAAATTGGCATTATGCCAGGCAACATTTTCACTCCTGGAACAGTTGGAGTAGTTTCCAGGTCAGGTACACTAACCTATGAGGCAGTCGATCAGCTTACCAAAATTGGATTAGGTCAAAGTACGGCCATCGGCATTGGTGGAGATCCTGTAATCGGAACTACTCACCTAGATGCCGTCAAATTATTTCAAGATGACCCTGATACCGAATCTATCATAATTATAGGTGAGATAGGCGGATCTGCTGAAGAAGAGGCTGCCGCATACATTGAAGCTCATGTTAATAAACCCGTTGTAGCCTTTATAGCAGGTTCTACAGCGCCACCAGGCCGTCGAATGGGGCATGCTGGTGCCATTATTTCGGGCGGGAAAGGAACCGCCCAAGAGAAAAAAAGAGTCTTATCCGAAGCTGGTATTACTGTAGTAGATAGTCCAGCCGAAATCGGAGCTACATTGAAAAGTCTCCTCTAGATAATCTTTCTTGGACAGCTCACTAATCATAGATGAGTCCCATCTGGCAAGTAGCGGTATCGATTCGAGTTGTGTTGGCATTCAATAACCATGGAGTATGATAGTGATGCATGCATACTGAAGCACGGTTGTTCACTCGATTTTGATACTTAGGTAGTACGCCAACAGCATCACCAAGTCAACCTGATATAGCTGCGGGGAAGTATTTTGCACTGATGTGAACAATGGCTATAAATTTGTAACTTCATTACTCTATACCGTGTAAAATATAAAATCTACTAATCAATATAACTATTTATAATGTCCCTAATTATTGATGTAAATAATGTGAGTAAACATTTCGGAAAAGCTACAGCTGTTAATAAAGTTAGTTTTGAAGTGGAAAAAGGGCAAATATTCGGCTTGTTAGGACCTAACGGAGCTGGTAAAACGACTACTATTAGAATGATTAACCATATCCTAAATCCAGATACTGGGTCTATATCAATCTTAGGTGAACCGGTTAATCCTCAAAGTCAAGAACAAATTGGGTACCTACCCGAAGAGCGGGGTTTATACAAAAAAATGAAAGTGTTTGACCAACTCATGTATTTAGCACAACTCAAAGGGTTAAGCTACACAGATGCAAAAAGAGCTATTGATTTTTGGCTAGATCGTTTTGAGGCCAATACATGGAAAAAGAAAGAAATTTCAGAACTCTCCAAAGGCATGTCTCAAAAAATTCAATTTATTGCCACCGTTGCGCATGACCCGGAAATCTATATATTTGATGAACCATTCAGCGGTCTAGACCCTATTAACTCAGAAATGCTGAAACAGGTTATTTTAGAGGAGAAGAAACGTGGGAAAACTATTTTATTTTCCACCCACAGAATGGAACAGGTGGAGCAAATGTGTGATAACATTTGTCTGTTTAATCAAGGTAACGCTGTATTAGAAGGCAGTTTACAATCCATAAAACAGAGTTTTGGAAACAACACTGTACTCTTAGATTTTATAGGTGATTCAGCATTCTTAAATGAATTAGAGGGGGTTCGAATCAATAACCGCTCCACAAATTTTGCTGAAATACGTTTATTAGAGAATTCTACTCCTCAGGCTATATTAGAAATTGCAATGAAACATGCAGAGATACAGCGATTTGAAGTTGTTCAGCCTAGCCTTCAGGATATTTTTATTAGTACCGTCAATGATACTAAAATCGCAACATAATCAACGAATTAACCAAAATAACTCCTATTAAAACATAATTGATCGAACATGGTAAATTATTCGAAAATCTGGCTCATAATTAAACGAGAATACAAAACGAGAGTACAGACTAAATCATTTTTGTTATCTACCCTTCTTACTCCACTTTTGATACTGGGTTTCATGGGCTTTATTATTTTTATGACCTTATCCGATAATGAGGCTCCAAAACAAGTCGTTGTAATTGACGAGACTGGGCGAATGTTTAAACCGCTAACCCAGCTCGACGCTACCAGATATCAACCCATCAGTGCCAATCAAACTATTGACCAAATACGTGAATTAGTTATGGAGGATGAACTTGATGGATACGTATTATTTGAACGAACTTTTTTAAGTGAAGGAACCCCAGCAAGCTTTATTCATAATGGCTCTGGCGGTATCACCTTTTTCGAATCTCTTCAATCCGATGTCAGAGACGTTACGCGTCAAATACGTTTAAAAGATAATGATGTCTCAGAAGCTGTAATTGCTATATTCGAGGAACGACCTGCGGTAGAAAATAGACGTTTAAATGAAGAAGGCGTTGATGAACAGAGTAACGCCTTCCTCAGTAGTATTGGCGGGATTCTTATTGGTGTATTTATATTTATTGGCTTATTTGGCTATGGGGCCGTATTAATGCGCAGCGTTATCGAAGAAAAAACATCCCGAATCGTGGAAATAATAACATCTTCCGTTAAACCTATAGAGTTGATGTTAGGTAAGTTACTTGGCGTATGTTTGGTTGCACTAACTCAATTCAGTTTATGGATAGCTACCTATGCAGGAGTATCCATTCTTGCAGCACCAGTTGCTCAATTCTTCATTAATCAACGAATGGGCGATGTTCAAAATACCTTAATTGCAAATGATTCATCCGGCACGGCAGCTACTGCACCGGCAGATATAGATTTAAGTTTTTTGGAGCAATTTAGCATTGACCCAGTATTCATACTCTATTTTTTCGTTTTTTTTGTGCTTGGCTTCTTAATGTACAGTTCTATTTTCGCTGCCATTGGTGCCGCGGTGGACTCAGAGCAAGACTCACAACAATTCATGACGCCTGTGATGCTACCCATCTTATTAGGTTATATGCTCAACTTTAGAATTGCTGAAGCACCAGATTCTACCTTCGCTATTGTGGCTTCGCTGTTTCCCCTGACCTCCCCCATTAACATGGTTACCAGAATGCTGGTATCTTATGTATCATTTTGGGAAGTAGCACTTTCTATTGTTCTACTGATTCTTAGTTTGATTGGTATGCTATTACTGGCGGCACGAATCTATCGTACCGGCATTCTTATGTATGGAAAGAAACCAACCTTCAAAGAGCTATTTAAATGGCTTAAACAAGCCTAAATCAACTCCTTATCATTTAGTATGACCTAGCATTTATATTTTTAAACCTTAGTCTAACATCTTTACTCGCCTTTTTGTGCTCGATGGCGTGCAAATAATGCTTTTAGTTCTGGGTGTAGGTGAGGGTTGGTTGAATAGCCATTTCCTGAGTGGATTGTTTCAGCTCCGTGGATATCACTAAATACACCCCCTGCTTCTTTAACAATGGGTAATAAAGCAGCGGCGTCCCATAAGTTAAGTACAGGATCAAACATAATATCCGCTCTTCCAATAGCTACCATCAGATGTCCATAGGCATCTCCCCATGTCCTGTGAAGTTTTGTTTTAGCCATTAACTCCTGAAATTCTTCTTCTTTACCAACATCTTGAAACCTTTTTATTTCTGTTACCAACAAAGTGGCCTCTTGCATATCGGCTGTTTCACGCACGTGACACGGTTTCCCGTTAAAATAAGCCCCTAAGCCTTTACCAGCTACACAGCATTCATCTAACGCAGGTGCGTTAATAACTCCAACCATGGGCTCTTTATCAATCATTATTCCTATTAAGGTAGTATAAAAGGGAATTCCGTGAATAAAGGATTTTGTCCCATCAATAGGATCTAATACCCACTGAATAGATGCGTCTGGGCGGGTAATTCCATACTCTTCACCGATAATACCATGATCCGGAAACCTTTTTTCAATTTCTTCTCTAATCATCATTTCAGTTTCACGATCTGCAATGGTAACAGGTGAATCATCCGCTTTTGAAATGATCTCTATTTTTTTTTTGAAATAATTGAGAGTATGAGAACCTCCAATTTTGGCAATTTCTTCAGCTGCTTGAACCAAGGTATTTAGTTCTGTCATAATACTAAGTAATGATTAGATTTTGAATATGAATGAGGTAGAATTGAATAATCTACTACCTTATATAATGACAATTAATGCTTAGATACTTAATTATAATGATACTGCAAATTTAGGTGGAATGGAACGTTCATTTTTTTTAAAAGCTAAAATACTGAGTCAACATATATTTTTAATGAAGAGTCAAAAATTAATTTCCTAAATGTCTACTAAGGGTTTTACTCTTTGATTATTTTGGCTAAACTATTTACATAATCTTACATTATGTAACACTCACTCTTTGTAATTCACAGGCCTTGTTATCTTCAAATAATATACTCTCAAATAATACAAAAGCTAAACATTCGGTAAAAGCTCAAACAGACATTGCCCAAATCCTTGAAAACAAGCATCATATACAAGTCTATAATCGCTTTCCTATTACGATTACTCGAGGACAAGGTGCTAAAGTTTGGGACAGTGAAGGCAAAATGTATATTGACTTATTGGCTGGTATTGCGGTGAATAATGTAGGTCATGCTCATCCAAGAGTAATAAAAGCCATACAAAATGCAGCTATTTCTCCTCTCCACTTTTCAAATTTCTATTATTCAGAGCCCCAGTCTCAACTTGCAAAAAAACTCACCGAAATTACAGGTTTAGAACGTGTTTTCTTTTGCAATTCTGGAGCAGAGGCCATGGAAAGCTGTCTTAAACTAGCAAGAAAATGGGGTCATAGCCAAGGAAAAAAGGGTTCTATTTTATCATTAAGTAATGGCTTTCATGGTAGAACGCTAAGTACTCTTACGATGAGCTCAACCAAATATCATAACGGCTATGCACCACTTCCTAGCGGATTTAGTCAGGCCAGGTTTAATCAAATTAAAGATGTAATTAAACATATAGATGATGATACAATAGGTATCGCTTTAGAGTTAATCCAAGGTAATAGTGGAGTTCATCCCGCAGAGTATGCTTTTGTACAGGATTTGAATCAAATCTGCAAAAAACATAATATTTTACTCATAGTAGATGAAGTTCAGACGGGAGTTGGGCGAACTGGTAAAATGTGGGCCTATGAACACTTTGACATACAGCCAAACATGGTAGCCATCGCCAAAGCACTAGCAGGTGGTATACCTATTGGAGCAATGATTACCAGTGAACAGGTAGCAGACACGTTCTGTTTTGGTGATCACGGAACCACTTTTGGTGGGAATCCATTTGCCTGTTCAATTGCTCTGGAAGTGTTAGCTATTATTGAAGATGAAGAACTCTTAAAGAGGGCTAATGAACTTGGATCCTACTTTATGTCTAGATTCAGATTCTTAGCTGATAAACACTCATGTATTACTGATGTGCGTGGATTAGGACTCATGATTGGGGTGGAATTTAATCAACCAACCCGACCCATCGTAAATAAATGGGCTGAATTAGGAGTTCTTAGTAATGCAGCAGGAGATAATGCTCTTCGGATTGTACCTCCTATAACTATTTCCAAAGAATTAATCGATGTGTCGATAGAAAAACTAGACATTTTACTCGAACAGTTTTAGCTTTTTTTACTAAACAGGCATGAATCAATCTTTCTCAAATAAGCTTTTTAATTATTAAAATAGCTTTTGGTTACTTTTATCAACCTATTTACATCTGATTCTTCTATCTGAAAATGAAAGGTTGCACGAATTGTAGATGGACCAAAAGGAACCATTTTTATTCCCTTTTTCCCAAATATATCGAGCACTTCCAAAGCCGTTCGTTCTCCTGTGTCAAAAAGTATAATATTGGTTTGTACGCTATCTAAATCAATAGTAAGTGAGCCTGTTTCATAAATTGCCTGAGCAAATGCTTTGGCATGCTGATGATCCATAGCCAACTTGGGCCGGTGATGCTGAACAGCATAGTCAGCGGCGGCGGTTAATATACCTATTTGCCTCATACCCCCTCCCCACATCTTACGGAATCTTCTCGCTTTAGCGATATTTTTACTTGAGGAAAGTAACATAGACCCTACTGGTGCTCCTAGGCCTTTACTAAAACAAATCGAAAGAGTATCGGCTAATTGCCCTATTTCATGGGCTTTTTGTCCAGTAGCCACCATCGCGTTCCAAATACGGGCGCCGTCCACATGCAGGTATAATTTATGCCGTTGACACTCCTTCCTTATAGATCTAAGTTCATCCAACGAATATACTGTTCCGCCCCCCTTATTCGTGCTGTGTTCAACACATACAACCTTAGTTTCAGGTTCCCAGTCATATGTACCTCTGACAGCAGAAGCTATTTGGGCAGCATTTAATTTTCCTGATTTACCGTGAAGCGGTAAAAGTTGTACTGATGATAAAAAAGAGGCTCCACCTGTTTCATACTGAAATATATGGCCTTTACTTTCAATTAATACCTCATTGGAGGGCTGAGTTAGTACTTTTAAGGCTAACTGATTACTCATAGTTCCACTTGGCACATATAAACCTGCCTCCATGCCAAAAAGAGTGGCCATTTTATATTGAAATTTGTTTGTTAACTCATCTTCTCCAAATACGTCATCTCCGACCTCTGCCTCCAACATAGCATTTTTCATTTGCTGTGTGGGCTTGGTTACGGTATCACTGCGCAGGTCTATTATTTTCATAACTGTATTAATGAACAATATTATTTTATTTTATTTTTGTAGTTTATGGATAATGCGAATAGAAGTAAACAACTACTACATTGTACCGGTTGGTTAATCATACTTGACAATAAGTGTTTTGGCTTTTTATGAATGTGTCGAAAAGATATGACATTATTATAGCTGGTGCAGGCCTTTCGGGTTTGAGCCTTGCTTGGTATTTAACTAAAGAAAAATATTCTGGTCAAATTTTAGTTATTGATAAATCTTTTGCGCCGATTAATCACAAAACATGGTGTTTTTGGGGTAAAAAAAATCATCCCTTTGCTGAAATTGCTCATCGCACTTGGAAAGATACTTACTTTTCTGCACTAGATTTTAGCTCCAAGTTATCTTTGAAAGATTATCTTTATTTTTGTGTAAAAGAAAGTGATTTCAAAGAAACTATTCTAAGTACTCTTCGAAAAGCGCCAAATGTTGATCTACTTGAAGAAGATATATTGGATTTTTCATCCAACTCTTCAAAAGCCGTCCTTATTACAAAAGATAACA
>CETK01158593.1_pt1 | contig 13427 bp, 5 predicted proteins | sample 361431 | NCBI WGS metagenome assembly CETK01 (sample SAMEA2622452, study PRJEB7988) | marine metagenome | biome: marine biome (ENVO:00000447); feature: surface water layer (ENVO:00002042); material: "saline water (ENVO:00002010), including plankton (ENVO:xxxxxxxx)" | depth 5 m | reverse complement strand
ATCTTCTTTTTAGCCTAAGCCTTTTATTCACTACTTCTGTCTCATTTTCAGCTTTGGCTCAGTCTATATCGACCAGCGGGGATCGGAGTATTCAAGAGCTGTATGAATCAGCAGCAAGTAGTATTCCGCTAAGAGGCATAGGGCCGGCGGCGATGGGGGGACGAATTTCAGATATTAAGGTGGATCCTAATGATCTGTCGACCTGGTATGTTGCGGCAGGTTCGGGAGGTGTATGGAAGACGGTTAATAATGGAACAACTTGGGAAGCTATTTTTGAACATGAAACGTCCTATTCGATTGGAACCATTGAGATTGATCCTAATAACTCGAAGGTAATTTGGGTAGGTACCGGTGAGAATGTGAGTGGTCGTCATGTGGCTTGGGGTGATGGGGTGTATAAAAGCGTGGATGCTGGGAAAAGTTGGAAGAAAATGGGACTGGATGGATCGGATCATATTAGCCGAATTTTGATTGATCCTAACGATAGTGATGTGGTTTTGATTGCAGCGGAGGGTCCTTTGTGGTCATCTGGTGGCGTTAGAGGTGTTTTTAGGACGACGGATGGTGGTGAAAATTGGGTGCAGGTACTCGATATTGACCAGAAAACTGGTGCAACTGATTTGGAGTTTGATCCATTAAATTCGGCGGTAATATATGCAGCAACTTATGAGCGTCGTCGTAAAACCTGGGCTTTTTTAGCTGGTGGGCCAGGTTCTGGAATTCATAAGTCAATAGATAATGGGCGCACATGGACGAAGCTAAGTAGTGGATTACCAAAAGCGGTTATGGGAAAAATTGGCTTAGCAGTAACCCCAGCAGATCCTAATTTGGTATATGCAACAATAGAATCAGATCCAGCAAATAAGGGATTTTACCGTTCAACAGATAAAGGAGAAAGTTGGGAAAAGCGTAATAACTATACCTCGGGGGGTACGGGGCCGCATTATTATCAGGAGATTGAAGCCTCTCTAACTAATGCAGACGTGGTGTTTCAAATGGATGTATTTTATCAGGTGACTCGAGATGGCGGAGCAACCTTCAACTATCTAGAAACGGGTCGATCTAAGCATAGTGATAATCATGCCTTATGGATAGATCCTACAAATCATGAGCATATGCTAGCGGGTTCGGACGGTGGATTGTATGAGTCTTTTGATGAGGGGAAAACCTGGAGATTTTTGTCTAATTTACCCATAGCCCAATTTTATAAAATTGGAGTAGATAAAGCAGAGCCTTTTTACAATGTAGCGGCTGGAGCGCAGGATTTAGGAACCCTAATTGGGCCTTCGCGCACCTTGAACGGAGAGGGCATTCGGAACCAAGATTGGTATGTACCACTAGGGGCCGATGGGTATGAAGTGGCTTTCGATCCTACTGATCCAAATATTGTATATATGGAAATCCAGCAAGGGGTGTTGTATCGTTTGGATCGAAGAACTGAGGAATTAATGGATATCCAGCCTCAGCCTTCGCCGGGTGATCCAGCTGAACGATTTAATTGGGATGCGCCTATTATTATAAGTCCTCATGACAATAAAACACTCTATTTTGGTTCCCAGCGAGTGTGGAAAAGCGTGAATCGTGGAGACTCTTGGACGCCCATCAGTGGAGATTTAACCACTAATACCAATCCGTTTGAACTTCCTATGCAGGATCGAGTGCCAGGAATTGGTGCGTTGTATGACAATGGGGCGATGTCTAAATTTGCCACTCTGACGGCAATAGCTGAATCACCGGTACAGTCGGGGATACTTTATACCGGATCAGACGACGGTATTATACATGCCAGTGAGGATGATGGGCAAAGCTGGACTCAGGCGGCCGAGCTCCCAGGTATGCCACCCATGTCATTCATTAATGATATTGAAGCTTCCTCATATGACAACCGAACCGTATTTGTAGCAGCTGATGCGCATAAAGAAGGAGATTATACACCTTATATATTTAGGAGCACTAATGGGGGTAGATCATGGAAAAATATTGCTGGAGATCTTCCTAAGGGGGTAATTGTATGGTCCATTAAGCAAGATCCAGTACGGTCAGATTTGCTGTTTATTGGCGCTGAGAATGGAATGTATTTCTCATATAATGCTGGAGAAAATTGGATCAAGCTTAATGCTTCTGCTCCAACCATATCTTATCGTGATATTGAATTACATGAGCGCGATCATGATTTAATCGGGGGAACCTTTGGTCGAGGAATATACATATTGGACGATTATTCTCCACTTCGGTATATATCCGATTTGGCAGAGAATCAAAGCCATACTATTTTTCCTGTTCGTGATGCTTGGTGGTATATCGAACAAACACCACTCCAAGCTAGTGGAATGCCTTCTCAAGGCTCTGCAGCGTACCGTGCACCCAATCCACCCTATGGAGCGACCATTAGTTATTACCTATCTGACCTGCCTAAAACGCCAGCTCAGCAGCGACAATCTGAAGTAAAAGTATTAGAAGCGGAGGGTAAAGATATTCCTTTTCCTGGGTGGGAAACACTCCAGGCCGATGCACTCGAGGATACGCCAAAAACATTGTTACTTATTAAAGATGCCTCAGGGGAACCAGTTCGATGGTTAGAAGGCGAACAAAGCCGTGGTTTTCATCGGACGACCTGGGATCTGCGCTTTCCGGCACCAGATCCCATCAGTTTATCCATACCAGGATTTCGCCCGCCTTGGGCAGGGACTCCACAAGGGCCACTAGTCGCGCCAGGAATGTATAGTGTAGAATTGTACGTACTAAACAATGGAAAATTGGAAACCCAAGGAAGTGTGCAGGAGTTTATTGTTAAACCGATACCTGCTCTAGAAGGTCGAGATTTTGAGGAAACATTTTCTTTTCATAAAGAGCTTAACGACCTATCTCGTGAAATGAATAGTGCTGGAAGTTCACTTGGTGAAGCCTCTAACCGCCTTCGCCACATAGAAGTGGCATTGGTGCAAACATCAACCCTAGCCCCGGAGCTTTTCGAACAATTAGCTGCACTCACACGCCAGCAAGCGGAACTCATCACTCAGCTCTATGGTGACCGGATACGCCGTTCAAAAGATATTTCGGTTGAACCCGCTATAATAGGCCGTTTGAATCAGGTACTGTATGGACTTTCTGAAACGAGCTTACCTCCGACCCAAACGCACCATACAAATGTGATTTTGGCAAGACAAGGATTTGAGCAATTTAAAATATCGCTGCAGGATTTTTGGTCTGAATTAGAGAAGTATGAAACCCAGGTACAGCAAGCAGGAGCACCGTACACTCCGGGACAAAAGTTAAGGTGATTCGTTAAAGAATTAGATTGGGTGTGAATTACTGTTTGGATAGATTTTTTAACACCTCCCAATGATCGGGAGTCATGGATCCAACGTCAAAGACAGAGATACCTTTGGCTCCTCCACTTATCGCTTTTTGTGCAGCGGTTTGAAGCTCTTCGGGACTTAGTGCGGGAATAAATAAACCTGCTACAACATCGAAACGTCCGTGTGATTCACGGACACCTTGTTCGGCTGCAAATTTAATCCATTCAAGATTTTGTCGATAAAAATTATGGTACAGCATGGGTAGGGCGACATCTAAATCCCAACTGGCCCAATCTTGACGAACCATTTGCCGCGACATCACTGGAAAAGGGAATACTGCGGCGCTGAGTTGTTTATTGCGTTCGTGTACTTCTTGGGCAATTTCATTCACTAAGCTGGTCACCGCATTCAAACGATATTGAAGCCATTCGGTACTAAGTTCGGGATGCTCCATATCCATTGGGTCTACACCAAACAGCTTTTTGAACCCCTCTCTGGCAATGGGGTGATATCCGTAATCATATTCAGCAAACTGCCGGTCTTGTACCAAATCATATTTTGGTTGTAGGTCAGCTCCTAAAATAACGTCTACATAGCGTACATAATCTAGATGTACCGATGTTAGGCCTGGAATATCGGCATAGGAGATCATTTTGGAAGTAACATATTGTCTTGCTCCTGGCGAAAAAGGAGATAACCATTGATAGTAGTTAACATAAGCTCTGTAATCATATGAATTATCTCCGTTTCGATTCACAGCGTACCATTCAGGATTCTTTGCAGCGGTAGTATCACCAGGGCGATTTAAGGTCCACACCCATGCATGGATATTAATGGAATAGTCTTGTGCCCACTCAACTACTTGAATTGTTTCCTCAATATCAGCGGATAAGAATAAGTCGCTAAGCCCATGCTCAGAAAAGTTAGCCAATTTCTCTCTCCATTCCGCTTCTGTTTTGGCAATGCCACCGCCCGTCCAAGCTGCAACCATAAATGAGCCTACTTCCGGTTGAGTATCTTCTCGAACAGCAGAACAACTAAGTAGGAATAGACTAAGTGTCATTAAAAGTAATTTATTTTTCATACGAACTCCTTATGTATCCATCTTGGTTTATGCTCAATTTAGTGCCCGAGCGGTCTTCTAGTATGATTTCAAATCCAAGGTTAGTGGGTAAAAATTCAGCGTCATAAAAATATCCATTGACCTCAAAATTAGAATCTTCATTAACTAGAAATGAGCCTGACTTATTCGAGGTGTTGTTCTGTAAAGCAAGTTGTTTTCTGTATAGATGAAAAAGAAGCTGATATGCGCTGGTCATTGATTGATCCAAATAGGTGTTCTTGGTACTATCTACAGGATTATCGATAAAAAATACATACCCCCAATGTTCGGGTCTATGCATATCAATAGCCATTTGTGGGCTCCAGACCCAATTGTTTTCGGGTAAACGGCGGCCATTATTATCGGTTCTTTTTTCATAGGTATTACCATTGAGTTGGTAGTCCCACTGTACTCGCGAAAAATTAACTCGCCAGACGCTCCCTTCGCCAAAAGTATGTCCCCGATCTATAGCATTGATGGGTGCAATTGGGATGGCTAATTCAACAGACCAGCCATCATCGATGTCCTTTGGATTATTTAGGGTGCCTTGTATATCAATACCAATTTTAGTCCCTTTCACGTCCCATTCGTCCAACACAGGGCCATTTCGCCTGTAGGGTCGGGCTAAAAATAAATCCCATAATGTTCCCAAGGCATTGATTTCGAACTCAACATAATAAGGCTGAAACTCATTAGGCTTTATGAAGACTTCAAAATCATTGTTATAGAAAATTACTGCATCCCGTTGCTCTATATCACCCCAAACATGCTCATCTTCCATCTTGGCATATATATACAAATAGTCCATATCCCACAACATTTTTACGCGTGTATCATAGTAGGGTGTGTCCAGATCGGGACCTTGAATGTCCATAAATAGATCGGTCCACTTTGTATCATTCCAGGCCGCCTCATTGGCTAATCCATCTATTGAAATAGGATACTGCGTTTTTGATGCGAGATAACTTTTTGGAATAGTTAGATTCAATTTTTCTGTAGTTGTAGGAGTGCTGCATCCAAAACAAAGTCCTAGGACAGTAGCTACCATGATATCACGATTTGTCATTTTTATTACCAATCCTCTGCTATGGCGGGGGTCCCTGGGAAATCAATACTATAATTCACGTAGATAGGATCATAGTAGTGCCCGTTTTCCTGGTAATCTGGATTCCATTTTTTAAGTCCGTTCGAGTCTAATACATACAGATAAGGAGATAATAATAGTCGTTCAAGATGCCATCTTCCGGCCTCTTCTGATGGAATTTCCTCTCCATTACCATAGACCATGAGTCCGCCATCGGCATATACTTCATGTTCAGGGCTAATATCCATGTACTCATGACTTACATTCATGACTTTGTGGCCAATTTCATGAGCAATGGTACGGCGCTGCCGATCGGGTCGCTCAAGATTCGAAAGGCTGATTACCCCTCGATAAGGTTTAGGAATAGTCCCAGGATAGGAATAGGAAGGAAAGGATAAGCCACCAGTACGAACGGTCTTCATAATCCAATTACGGCCTTCTGAAACGGTTAAAAAGGGGTAAAAAACATCCTGAAATACAACAAAATAAAGAGTTCGATGACTGTCTTCCTCCACTTCAATTATATGCTCTAATGCATTAGAAGCATGTTCTGTAAGCTCAGCGGGGTGCCGCTGGCTGTGTTTATATAGGTTGATGTATCCGGTATTTGGTATGCCAGGGACTTTATTGGCCTGAATTGAAAGATACGATGGGTTTATCTCACCTGTTTTTATCCACAGCACATTTACTTGTACACCTGTGGGTGCATAAATTTCCTTTGCAGCTTGTAAACCTGTCACGATACGGTGCAGTGTTATTTTTTTAAAATCAGGATCTAGGTTGGATGGAAGGTAGACCCCCACATCCATGGTTGGTTTACCTAATTCAATATCTGCATTTAAGGTAGTGTAATCGATTGTATCAATGATAGACCAGGATGCTTTCTTGACATTCAGGGATGTTGTTTGATCTTCATTGTATGGCTGCTTAGACGAACACTGAAACAGAAATGTAGCTGATAGTAAAAGAAAAAAGGGCGCATAATTCAGCTTTTGCGGTATAATAAATACCTTTTTTAAATACGTTGGGCTATGATACATAATGAATTGAATATATAGGATAGGAATTATTAGTAATAGTATAAACTGATGTATAAAAACCACCCAGAGATAAAATGTTTTTTTGGATTTTATTTAGTATTCGAGAATACTATTCCATCGCAGCTAATATTCGCTCTACCAACCCGTTCATCCCGGTGCCTTGAATCCATCGAGCGACAATAACCAAATCGTTTTTAGGGTCTACGTATACCATATTATTACCCGCACCCAAATGCCATAAAGCTGATTCAGGAGCTGCTGGCATAGCTTCGCGATTTGGATTTAGGAAGTAGTTCATATACCCATAATTTGGTCGGACCTGTGTGGGATTTTTTGACATTCTTATCCATTCCTTGGATACTAGCTGCTCGCCTTTCCAACTTCCTTCACGCAAAGTCAGTAACCCAAAGCGCGCCTGATCCCGCGCACTAATAAACATCCCTCCGCCCCAATGACCTCCACCGCTTACGCTTTGCATCTGTTTTCCATCTATCAGTACCCAAGAGTTTTCGTATCCATGCCAACGCCATGTGGGAGAGGCTCCAATTTTGTCCATGACGCGTTCTTTGAGTACTTGGGGAAGGGGCTGCCTCCATATGTTTAAAGTAGCAAGAGCTAGTAGGTTTACTCGCACATCGTTGTATTCCCATACACTTCCCGGCGTATGACGCTCACGAGTGATCCATTCACTTCGCTCTCTGGAGGGACGATCGGCCCAATCGGGTTTCCCGAATAGAGTTCCTTCCCAGTCTGAGGTTTGTTGCAGTAAATGTTCCCAAGTAATTTGGGTATTATGATCCGAATGAAAGGGCTCCAGAAAATAGGCCTCACCCACTTCGGATCCTTTATCTCTGTTGTATATGTCGTCTATGACCAATATGGGCCCCATATAAGGGGCTACTTTGTCGTGTATATCTCGAATGAGACCATCATCCCAAGCCAGTCCTACGGTCGTGCTCAAGAAACTTTTGGTTACGCTGTGTGTCATATCGACCCGAAATGGGGTTCCCCACTCGGCCACGATATATCCATTTTTCACAATAATTCCAGTCATTTCTCCCCGGCTTTTAAAAGGCCCTATACCCTCACCAAATGGTTCTCTTCCAAAGGTACCATAATGGTTGATTTCCATATTCCGAGGATTTTCACTTTCCATAGAAATGGCATAATCGATGGCTTCTTGTAACTTTACGGGATTAAAGCCAGAGGCTTCTGGGCTCAATATATCCCACTCCCCCCAATTACCTGGATAGTAAGGCTCGGTAATGGCGGGGTTTTGAGCATTTGTTGGAACCCAAAAAAGAAAAAGAAATATGGAAATAGGAGTTAGGAATCGCATGGTATAGGTTCTAATATTTAGCAGGAGTGCCGGTGGGTGCCAAGCTTTTTTGGATAAAGGAACGTATATCGTCATTGGCATTTTTCAGATCCTCTCGGCGCAGGTACATCATGTGACCGCTCCGGTAACCTTTGAATTCGAGACGATCTTTCATTTTTCCGGAAGGATCAAGATGCCACATAGTATATTTTGCGTCGTAATAGGTGGTGGCGCCGTCGTAGTAGCCGCCCTGAATAAGTACATGTAGGTAGGGATTTTGCGCCATGGCACCACGTAGTTGTTCACCGGTTCTGTTGCCACTTCGATCCCAAGGACTTACTGGGCCAAACATATTGTATTTCACATCGGTGTCATAGTTGAGTTTTTGCTTAAAGTACATATTAATGGCTGGGGTAAAGGAATGAAGCCATGAGGTAAGCTCAGAGTTAAAGTCAGGACGAGTTCCGGCATCCGAGCGATCGAGGCCTTTGTAGCGTGAATCTAGTCGCCCTACAGTGTGGCCTTCGTGTCGTAGTAGGTCTTTCCAAAAAAAAGAGGTGGGTATATCTAGGTTGTGTTGTCTGATAACTTCTTGAGCTAGCCCAGAATAACGCGCAAATTGAGTGATAGCATGTTCTTTTTCATCAGCACTCATCCAAGCCCCTTTAGCAAGGATCGGGATGAGTTCATTTTGGGTAAACTCTTCTGATGTCGCCAATACATCGAGTAGGTCTTGGGACTGAAGATCTTCTGGAAGCTGCTCATGATACCACGCGGCGGCGGTGTAATACGGCAAGCGGTTGGCTTGACTAACAGGACCGGATCGGTCGATTCCTAAACCAGTAGGAGATACCAAGATGACCCCATTAATGTACATCCAATGACGATTTTGAAGAACGTTAGCTAATCCTGAAACACGGGTAGTCCCGTAACTTTCGCCAATTAGATATTTGGGAGAGGCCCAACGGTCTACTCGGCTTACAAAGGTGTTAATCCATTCGGCCAGATATGCGATATCTTGATTTACCCCGAAGAATTGTTTACGGTCTGCCTCTGGATGCAGAATTCGCGAGTAGCCGGTATTCACGGGGTTTACAAAAACTATGTCCGCTACATCTAAAATGGAGTAGGGATTATCCTGATATCCATAGGGTTGAATGGGATAGCCTTCTTCATCAATATTTAAAACACTTGGTCCGGTATATGCCAGGTGCATCCACACTGAAGCTGAGCCGGGCCCTCCGTTAAAGGATATTACCAGAGGTCTTCGCTCGTAGGATTCCACATCGGTACGCTCATAGAAAGTATAGAAAAGGGAGGCTTGTACGACACCATAATCGTCCCATACCGGCTGAGTTCCGGCAGTAGCGCGATAGGGCACTTTTTTACCATTGATTGTGAGGGTATGATCGGTTACCGATGCTGATTCCGCGGGGAGGATTCGAGAGGCAGTTATTTCCGGTTCATGCGTACCTTCGTAAGTATTGGGGTCCAACCAGATTGAATTATTAGTCATTTGTTGAGCAAATAACGGTAGTTCTAATGCTCCAATAATGAAAAAAGTTAGGGTCATAAAAAACACCCGCGAATTGCACATTTTTAAACTTATCATAGTCTTTGTTAATTTTACTTTCGTTTATTCGAATGTATTTATAAATAATTATAGATTCTATCTGATATATTTGATTTTACAATTTGTGCACAAATCCTAGTTTGGATTATTCTTATACCTTTGTTCTTTAATTCCCTTGTAACCATGTCTTATAGGATTATTTACGAGAAGCGGCCTCTTTAAAATTTTTTTATATTTATTAAGTAAGAGTCGATTTTTTCAGGTTGAAGATATACTGCTATAGCTCTTTTCCCCAATAGTTGCTTTTTCAAGGCTTATACGCGTTGGTGGGTGTTAGAGAGTAATGCATGCAGTAAATAAACTCTGTGTTTGAATTAATCATAATTTTAAGTGAGCTTGATAAAGCATCCTATCTAATAACATACAAACAAAGATAAATTTCATAATTTCTATAACTTAAATTAATATTTATCGTAATATTTAATAATAATAGTTAGTTTGAATACCCTTTAGGTTTTTAGTTAAATGACCGATAAATATATTATTTTGTAGAAGGGTAATTAGAATTGTTATTTCCATGGATAAATGGGCAAAATGGTTTAGTAGAGTATTTTTTTCAACACTACTTTTGATTGTGTCGAACTATGTCTATGCTTCTGATAATGACATATTCACTAACTATGTACTACAAGATAGCGCAGTAATTGAATTACCAAATAATTCAGGGGTTATTGGTAAAAATTTAGTAAATGGCTCAGAAATCGACAATGTGACGAGTGTACCTCAGTTGCAAATAGAGTTGAAAGCTACTGGAAAAACAAAATTTGAGATTAAAGACTTATTCTTTGATGGAGGCAATTCTCCCGCTTCTTTCTTAGGAGGTCAATTGACAATCTTAGACTCGGATACTATTCCACCAATGAAGCCGCTTCAACTTACATCTGAATTAGTAGATGCGAAAACGGTACAATTAGATTGGTTTACGGGTCAAGATTTAGATCTAAAGGGATATCGGATTTATATGCTTAAAGGGAACCTTGATAGCGAATGGACTGAGGATGAGCTAAAAAAACCATGGAAATTGGATGGAGTCGTTTTAATTGATTCACTTATAGTAGACTCTCCGGCTCCCATTAACCAAGCTCTGAGTAAACAGATACAAGAACTAGAAGACTTGACTCACTATCAATTCTGGGTTACGGCTTTCGATTCCATTAATAATGAAAGTCTAGGTGAGTTTATAAATATTAGATCGGGAGATACAGAGCCACCCAAAAAACCTGATTTCGTAATTGTTCAACAAAATGAGTCTCAGGTTTATTTAGAATGGACTGCACAAGAGAATTCCGATATAGAACGGTATGTTTTATATCGCTCTGAAAATCTCTTTTTTGATGGCTTAAAGGAGAATAATATCATATTGGAACGAGTGACCGCGACACCTGGAAATGTAGAAAAAATGGTGTTGTTTAATTGGGATACAAACACCCAAACTCATCAATTACTCTTAGACAAGAGAGAATTTCCCGATTCTATAGACGCATCTTCAATAGACGCACTTAAATTATTAGATATTTATGAAGGACCAATTTCCTATGATAATACTGGGTCTGCTTGGATAACTTATTATATACCTGAAGAAATAAGTGAATCAATAATTGAAGCTTCTGATTATGTCGATAAATTTCGAAAACTTAATGGCGCATATGGAGTAAGTGTTGACATAGGTTTTGAGAAATTCAGTTCAAATGAAACTTCATTTGAACTGATAGGCATATTTGGCTCAGAACAACTCAATTATACAGATTCTGATATCATAAATAGACATTCATATAATTACACTCTAGCTGCAATTGATTCTACTAATGGCGATCCACTTGTTCATTTTGATCCCGCATTGAAAAGTGAATTTTCTGATACTGTAAATGTGACCACACCTTTCCTTACATGGCTTGTGAATAAGACTGGAGAAGGTGATTATGAATTTATACAAGAAGCTATTGGTAGAAGTGAGCCAGGAGACACCATCTTTGTAGGTACTGGGGAGTATCAAGAACAACTAAGAATTAGTCACCCTCTTACCATACGAAATACGGCTCATTTTGAAAAGCCACGCATTATTAAACCAAATAATGTCGATACATTAATTCAGTTGAATGCTCAAAAATTCACTGCTAGTGCTTGGCCTCTCAATCATGGGGTACATTTTTTGGGATTAGATATTACTGGAACTAATGATGGAAAAAAATCTGGAGTTGGGATTCACCTCAATTATGGGACAAGCATGAGGTTAGAAAAGGCATACATTTCTCACTTTGATCAAGCTATTATAGGATCTCATAGTTCTTACTCTGTTTACAACTCAATATTTAATGAAAATTCAAACTTATCAGAACATAAAAATCACTTATATACTTCAACACAAAAAGAGGATACGATTAAATATGTTCATGTTAATATTTTAAATACAAAAAGTTATATAACGGATTTAGTTGGCGCAATAAATTTTGAATTTCAGAATAGTATTATAGCTGACAGAGACGAGCTCCAGGTAGGAGAAAAGGGATTTCAAGGGTTAGGAGTTAAATTAACAAATGTCGCTATTGACACTAATTTGGTAAGACCTGATCGTGATGCTGTTGAAGCATCACATATTAAGTTATTAAACAATCAAAATTCTTCTTTAATACATATCAATAATATTGACCAGATTTTGTTTAATTCATTAGTTGTGTCTGAAGATTTATCGAATTTTCGTCTGCAACCTCAGTCAACTGTTATTGGAAGCGGCAATCCTTCTGTTGATATACCGTTTGATTTTTTAGATCAAAAAAGAGACTCATATAAGAATGATTTAGGGGCAATAGAACATCCAAATGTTACCCCAGATTTATTTGCATCTCCTGATGTTAATATAATGCAAATAGATACTAGTTTTAATGATGGTCTTAATTCTGCAATACAGATTGATATAACCTATCCTGATTCACTCCTTTCAAAATTAGACGCTATTTATTTGTACAAGTGGTCAAATCAGGATGAACTACTTCAAATTGATACACTAAAAACAGGGAGATTTATTGATTTTGATGTATTTGTAGGTGCTACTTATCGTTACTCTGCTCAAGCTCGGATGTATGATATATATTTAGGAGACATTTCTGAGAAAAAGTCAATATTTATTAATGAAATTGCACCTCCTCTTGATGTAGAACCACCTACTTCTCCTATTAGTTTAACAGCAAAACGTTTAGATACAAGGGTATTTGATTTTGAGTGGAAAGTAGATCCTTTTGATGAATTGTCGCACTTCAATATATACAGAATATTATCAACTGAAGTTGCAGTAGAAGCTTTTGTAGATACAATAGATGCAACCTGGCTATGGTCGGGGGGTATTTATCCATTAGATGAATTAAAAAACGAATCTATTGAGCTTTTTGACTCTTTATCAATACCTCTTGAAACATTTGAACAGGCAAAAAAGGATTCTATTGAGTTATTATTTAATTGGGTTGATGACAAAGATCTAAGTATTCAGACTTCATATACCTACTGGGTAACATCCGTTGATTTAGCAGGGAATGAAGGGGACACACGATTTGTAAGAATACAAACAGGAGATGATAATCCCCCATCTCCACCATCCAATATTATTCAAACTATTCAAGATGATAAATTGGTGCTTGAGTGGGAGTCTACTCCGGATGATGATGTAGAGTGGTATAAGATATACAAAGGACTAGATTCAACCGCAGTATCACTATATGACAGTGTAGAAGCAGATCTTAGAATATTTGAGGATAAGATAACTGATTTTAGTATCCAGACATTCTACCGAATTAGTGCGGTGGATTCTTCTATATCAGATCCTTTATTTTCTTTCGATCCTGCTCTTGAAGGAGAGCTGTCAGAATCAACGCCTGGATACATTATCGATATAACGGGCCCATCAAAACCAATCATTGAATCGGTATACAGTGCTAATTCCCTGGTCGAAATTGACTGGGC
>CETK01054022.1_pt1 | contig 13442 bp, 12 predicted proteins | sample 361431 | NCBI WGS metagenome assembly CETK01 (sample SAMEA2622452, study PRJEB7988) | marine metagenome | biome: marine biome (ENVO:00000447); feature: surface water layer (ENVO:00002042); material: "saline water (ENVO:00002010), including plankton (ENVO:xxxxxxxx)" | depth 5 m | reverse complement strand
TAGATTTAGGATTTTTTACCCTTCAATCCTCTGAGATAGTTAAAGTAGCCTTACCTATTTTTTTAGCAGCATATTTATATAACAAAAGGTTACCAATCAACATAAAAGACACATGTATGACAATAGTTTTAATATTGTTCATCGCAAATATGGTTAGAGTTCAGCCCGATCTTGGAACAAGCTTGGTCATACTTGCAGCAGGTATCTATGTTTTATTCCTTGCCGGACTGAGTATCAAATTAATAGGTATTTCATTTGCTGGTTTTATTTTATCATTGCCATTTATTTGGAATAATTTTCTTGAGCCATTCCAAAGACAAAGAATTCAAACACTTTTTAATCCAAATGCAGATCCGTATGGCTCAGGATGGAATATTACTCAATCGAAAATAGCTATAGGTTCTGGTGGAATACAAGGTAAAGGATACCAAGATGGCTCTCAGGCTCATTTAGATTTTCTACCTGAAACAGAAACTGATTTTATATTTTCTGTTATTGCTGAAGAATTTGGTTTTATAGGTGTTTGTGTTCTTTTTTCTATTTTTATTTTTATCTTTTTAAGATGCTTCTATTTAGCAGCTAACGCACGTGATAGATTTTGTAGACTTACAATAGGAGGACTGAGTTTAATTTTCTTAACAACTGTTTTTATAAATCTATCAATGGTTGTTGGCATTATTCCGGTTGTAGGAATGCCTTTACCTTTTATTAGTAAAGGAGGATCATCTTTAATATCATTTTATATTGCTTTTGGCATTATAATTTCAATGGCAACACACAAGAAACTTATGCAAAGATGAAAAACATTATCTTTTTATTTTTTTTAATCATATATCCCATGAATGCTGACTATTCTTCACACCCTGTTTCTAAAAGTGTTATCGATGAGCTCTCAAACAAACATGGATTTAGTAAAAATTATGTCAAAGATGTTCTAAAGAATGCACAAAAGCAACAAAAAATATTAGACTCAATATCTAAACCAGCAGAGTTTAATTGGACCTGGCAAAGATATAAAAATTTATTTATTGAAGACAACCGAATTATTAACGGAAAATCTTTCATTAACGAAAATATTGAAACTCTTCTTAGAGCTGAAAAAGAATTTGGAGTACCCAAAGAAATCATAACTGCGATACTTGGAGTTGAAACGAGATATGGAAAAATACAAGGAAGTTATAGAGTTCTTGATAGCCTTACTACCCTTGGATTTGACTATCCACGAAGATCAAAGTTTTTTAAGGACGAGCTGATCAAATTTTTTTTATTAACGAGAGAAAATAATCTAGATATTTTTTCTGTCAAAGGTTCTTATGCAGGCGCAATGGGCTATGGGCAATTCATATCATCAAGTTATAGAGCATATGCAATAGACTTTGATAATGATGAAAAGGTAGATCTATTTAACTCCGTTGATGATGCAATAGGAAGCATTGCAAATTATTTATATGTCCATGGGTGGAGAAGAAATGGAAATATAGTTAAAGAAATTTCCTTCAATAATGTGAGAAGTCCTTACAAACATATTGGCGATTCAAGCAAATTTATACCACTCAAGTTCACTGAAGGCATAAATATGGAATATGAAGTAAAAGAGGGAGATACATTTAGTGAAATTGCATCAAAAAATAATATTTCTGCAAATAAATTAAAAAATTTAAATGATATTAAAGATATTAATCTTATCAAAACAGGTGATATTATAATAATTAGCAAAGAAAAAGACTTGCATTTTATAGGCGATGAAAATTTTATTGCAATAACAAAGTATAATATAAGCCATTTCTATGCTATGGCTGTATATTATTTAGCGGAAGAATTTAAAAAATGAAAAAACTATTATTTCTTTTTATACTTACACCATTCATTGTTTATAGTCAGAGCTTTGTTCCAAATGCCCCGGAACTAGATCTTAAAAGTTATATTTTAATTGAACCAAATACCAATACAGTCATTGCTGAATTTAATTCTAGGGATCTTATAGAGCCAGCAAGTATGACTAAAGTTATGACAGGATATGTAGTTGCCGATCAAATAGAAAATAATCTAATCTCCATTGAGGAAAAAGTTCTTATAAGTGAAAAAGCATGGAAAATGGAAGGCTCAAAGATGTTTATTGAGGCTGGTAAAAGAGTTACGATTTTAGATTTATTAAAAGGAATAATCATTCAGTCTGGAAATGACGCTTCAGTTGCTATAGCTGAGCATGTTGGGGGTACTGAAGATGGTTTTGTTGATTTAATGAATTCCTATGCGGGATCAATTGGAATGGATGATACATATTTCAAAAATTCTACAGGCCTTCCAGACGTTAATCATGTCACTTCTGCTAGAGATTTAGCAATTCTAACTTCAAACTTTATTGAAAAGTTTCCAAATTTATATGCTTTATATAAAGAAAAAGAATATACCTATAATGAGATTAAACAGCTAAATCGTAATAAATTATTATGGAGAGATGAGTCTTCTGATGGTGTAAAAACTGGCCATACATCCTCAGCAGGTTATTGCCTCATAGGCTCAGCCAAAAGAGGCGACATGAGATTGATTACAGTTGTTGCTGGGAGTGATTCAGATAATGATAGATTTTTATCTACTCAGAGATTATTAGAATATGGCTTTAGATTCTATGCAACGAAGCAATATTTTGATGCTAATAAAGAATATACAACCTCTAAAGTGTGGGGGGGTAAAAAGAACGAAGTTAGTCTTGGAGTAGATAAAGATGTTTCGATTACATTACCTAGAATAAATTTTAAAGATTTAAAAGTTAACTACGTTGTAAAAAATAATGTTCAAGCTCCAATAGAAGTTGGTCAAAAAATTGGATCTTTTGAAATAATTAGTCAGAATAAAGTTATATTTTCCTCAGATCTAGTTGCTCTAGAGAATATTGAAGCTCGAGGATTTTTTGGAAGACTGTGGTCAAAATTTGTTATGTGGATCTTTGGTTTATTTAATTAAGAATCAATGACAGGAATTCAGGGCGTTCTTAATGGAAATTTTAATTTATTAGAGAAAATTAAAGTTTCACCTTTGAGCAGAGCTTACACTTTTTCTGACAGTGTTTATGAAGTTATACCATTTTTTAATAATAATTTTATTGCCTTTAATGATCACATTAAAAGGCTTAAAAAGAGTTGCGATTCACTCTCGATTAACATTAATTTAGAAGAAGTTAAACTTGAAATACTCGAATTGTTCGATAGGAAAGATTTCTTCGATGGTTATATCTATTATCAAATTAGCAGAGGGGTTGATGAGATAAGATCCCATATGCACGATGACAATATAAGATCTGAGAGATTTGGTTATATAAAAGATCATAATTTTGAAACTCAACATTTATCAGTAATGATTTTTGATGATTTAAGATGGGGTAGGTGTGACATTAAAACAACTTCTCTCCTGGGAAACGTCCAAACCATGAATGAGGCCAGGAAAAATGGATGTGATGAAATTATTATGCATAAGGACAATATTCTTACAGAGGCAGGTGCCTCTAATATTTTTTTCGTCATAGATAATAGGGTTTTCACACCTTCACTATCGAATAATATTTTGCCCGGCATTACTAGGCAACTATTGATTGAAATCATGCATGAAAATTCAATTGAACTAAGTGAGGGAAAATTCAACATTTCTGAATTAAAAAAATCTTCATGCATTTGGTTATGCAGTTCGACAAAAGGCTTAGCACCCGTATGTGAAATAAAAAATTTAGACGTTGAATTAGATGTTGATAATAAAGTTTTCTTAAAATGCAAAAATTTATTCGCAAGTAGATTTTTATCTAGAAGTTAATTTAATAATTACGTTGTCAATCATTTGCCAAAATTGTTCCTTTTTTAATCCAGCCATTCCCTTTGAAGCTAAATCCATATTCAGAATATTTTTTTGTATTAAAAGCAGCTTATCAAATTTAATATTATTGATAAAACTCATGTAAATCGATATTTTTGAATTAAAAACCCCAGAATTTGATAAACTCTTTTTAAGATTTTTTGATTGAAATGCAGAAACCGAAGTATTTACTACTTTCCCAATGATCCATACTAACAAGGGGGCATAGTGATCCTCGTTAAGCTTTATTAGATTTACAATTCTCAGAGATTTTTGAGTATTGAAGGAAAGTAAGGAATCTTCAAGTTCATAAGGAGAAAACTCTGCACTATCATTTAAGAAATATTTTTTTGTGCTGTTCTCGTCTTTATAAATTAACTTTATGAAATTTACTTCATTTTGTTGAGCGATTAAATTACCAGTAAAAGTTTCAGAAATTTTTTTACCAAAAAAATTTAGACTTTCTGAATCAAGAAAATTTAATTTGTTCTTTAGCCATATTTTTTCTTCATTTGATTTAAGCTTATTGCATTCAATGATTAATGAATGTTTGTCAAAAATTTTTACCCAACTTGCTTGATTAGAAATTTTTTGAATATTCGAGGTAATTATTATTTTTATATTTTCTAATTTATTAATATTTTTAATATTACAAATGTCGATAATATATTTTGGAATTTTTCCGCTGTCATGAATAATTTCGATCAGTGTTCTTGAGCCAAACAAAGAACCAGCAGAATTATTAACTATAATGCCTTCAATATCTTTAAATTCTTCACTTGATATAATTTTTTTTTCTGTAAATCCCTCTTTTTTAAATTGCCTAAATAAATCGTCTTTTACGTTATTTTTTAGAACAATTTCTGATCCATAGATAAATAAAATATTCGGAGATTTTTGAATGTATTTATTTAATGCAAGGGCACTACATTTCAATTAATGATACCTCTATATGAATTTGATCTAAGATATCATTCATTTGCTGATTCTTTAAATATTGTAATTTTTCTTTATCAGCAAATGGGTTAAGTTCATTTGATTTAAATCTTTTCATTGACATAAAGTTTTTATTATATTTTTTACTCTTGTAATCAAATGTGACTTTTACCTTTGATCTAATCTCAACTTCACTAGCCCTCAATGCAGGACCTGAAAAAATATCATATCTATCAAATTTAAACTCTTTAAAATAAAGATTTATAATTTTGTTACTACCATTACTATTAGTTGAGTTGAATTTTAATTCGGCTCCAGACTTCATTATTTCTGGGATTGTTGTATCGTAATTTATTGAATATTTATAATCATTTATTTTTGAAAAGCTTACTTGATTATAATTACAAGCAGCTATCAAAAATATTAATGACAAATAAAAGATCCTCTTTTTTCCGATTTTTATTGGGCACATATTATTTTTCATACAACAAAGTTAATTAATTTTTCTTTAACGTAAACTACTTTTTTTATTTCTTTTCCACTTAAATATGAATTAACATTTTTAACATTTGCTGACCTGTTTTTAATTTCGTCTTCTGAAATATTAATACTTAGATTAAGCCTTCCCCTTACTTTACCATTTACTTGAATAATTAATTCAAAGTTATCTGATTCCAAAAGATCTTTTCTTACTTCAGGCCAAGATTCATCAATATTTTTAATATCATTTGGCAATTTAAAATCATTCCATAAGTATTCACAAATATGCGGACATATAGGATATAAAGTTTTGAGGATAATAATAATTGCTTCATTTAAACAAAAAATATTTGAATCTGATGCATCTTCTTTTTTAAACTCATCTGGTATTGAGTTTAGTAACTCCATAATAGATGCTATTGCTGTATTAAATGAGTATCTGGCTTCATAATCATTATTGATTTTATTTAATGTCAAATAAGACTTTCTTCTCAGTTTTTTTTCTTCGTCTGATAATATTTGCGGTTCAGTAATTTCTTCAAACTTCCTTCCGCAAACAAGTTTCCATAATTTTTTAAGAAATCTAGATGCGCCTTCAACAGATTCTTCTGACCATTCTAAACTTTGTTCAGGCGGAGCTGTAAACATCATATATAAACGGATTGTATCAGCGCCATATTTGTCAATAAATAATTGTGGATCTACAGTATTTCCTTTGGATTTTGACATTTTTGATCCATTTTTTAGAACCATACCTTGTGTTAAGAGTTTTTTAAATGGCTCGTCTCCTTTTACAAGTCCAATGTCCCTCATAGCTTTATGAAAAAATCTCGAGTAAAGCAAATGAAGTATTGCATGCTCAATACCTCCAATGTAAAGATCAACAGGCAACCAATAATTCGTATTCTCATCAAACAAACTATTTTGATTATCAGCAGAAGTAAATCTTGCGTAGTACCAAGATGAATCCATAAAAGTATCAAAGGTATCTGTCTCTCTTTTTAATCCTGGTGAAAAATTTATGAAATCATTATTTTGACTGAGTGGTAATGGCGCAGATCCATCTTTTAACGCTGGTAATTCAATTGGCATATCTTCCTCATCAACAACTTTTGGCTCACCATCTTTATATACAATTGGTATTGGACAACCCCAATAACGTTGCCTGCTAACTCCCCAATCCCTGAGTCGATATTGAACAAGCTCTTCTCCAACATTCTTATTTATTAATTCTTCTATAATCTTTTTTGAGGCTTCATCAGAAGTCATATCATTAAAAATATTTGAATTAATTAATGTTCCTTTTTCTGTAATTGGATAATCATTATTTTTTGTTTTTACAACTTGTTTGATTTCAAGATTATATTTGGACGCAAACTCAAAATCTCTTGAGTCGTGGCATGGAACACCCATTACTACACCTGTTCCATATTCTAAAAGGACAAAGTTACCAATCCATAGCGGTATTTTTTCACCAGATAAGGGATGTAATACTTTTAATCCAGTATCAATACCCAATTTTTCTGCTTTTGCCATATCTGCTTCTGCAACTTTAGTCTCTTTACACTTTTGAATGAAATCTTTAATTTGAACATTATTGTTTGCAAGATCTATAGATAATTCATGATTTGGAGATAAAGCTAGAAATGAGACTCCATATATTGTATCTGGCCTTGTAGTGAAAGTTTTTAAATATTTTTTTGAACCATCTATCTTATAATTTATTTCAGCTCCATAGGATTTACCAATCCAATTTTTTTGCATAAGTTTTACATTTTCTGGCCAATCTAAACTATCTAGAGAAGTTTCTAATTCATCCGCATATTTTGTAATTTTAATAAACCATTGATCAATTTCTTTAACTTCGACATTCGCTCCAGATCTCCAGCCTTTGCCATCAATTACTTGTTCATTTGCTAATACTGTTTCGTCAACAGGATCCCAATTAACAAGAGATTTTTTTTTATAGACTAATCCAGCATCATAAAATTTTTTAAATATTATCTGTTCCCATTTATAGTAATCAGAATTACAAGTCCTAAGTTCTTTTGACCAGTCATAGCCCAGACCAAGAGAAATTAATTGTTTTTTCATATAATCTATATTCTGATCTGTCCATTTTTTCGGGTCGATTTTATTTTTTATTGCTGCATTTTCAGCAGGTAGCCCAAATGCATCCCAGCCCATTGGTTGAAAAACATTAAAATTTTTCATTTTCTTATATCTAGATATTACGTCGCCAATTGTATAATTCCTTACATGACCCATATGTAATTTTCCCGAAGGATAGGGGAACATTGAAAGGCAATAGAATTTTTTTCTCCCGTCTTTTTTTGATTTGTATCTTTTCTGATCAATCCATTTTTTTTGAATAGATTTTTCTAAAATTGAATGATTATAAGATTCCATTTTTAATCTTTGTTTTTATTTATATCTTTTTCTACAACACTATCTCTTTTAATTTTTACAGAATCATCACCCTCAATAACCTCTATCTCTCTGAGATCAGAGTCTTGTAGAATTTCAATAAGTTTTTTAATTTTTCTTAAGTCCATAGTTTATTTCTTTGATTCAATAATATTTTGTAGTGCTAATTCATAACCACGAATACCTTTTCCAGAGTAAACTTGTTCAGCAATATCAGAAAAATATGATTTTTTTCTAAAATCCTCTCTAGATAAAATATCAGAAATATGAATTTCAAAAAAAGGTATGTTTACTGCAAGTATTGCGTCTCTGAGTGCGATACTTGTGTGTGTAAATGCGGCAGGATTGAAGATAATAAAGTTAATTTTTTTTTCAGTTGCAACGTGAATATGTTCAATTAATTCATGTTCCGCATTGCTCTGAAAAAATTCAATACTAATATCGTTCAATGAAGCAATATTTTTCATATTTTCTTCGACTTGCTCCAGTGAATCAGTTCCATAAATCTTATCTTCTCGAACTCCCAGCAGGTTAAGATTTGGCCCATTCAATACAAGTACTTTCATTTGTGAGATTTTAGCAGACTTTAAAGATTTTTTAGTGAGGCTTTGTATTTTTGAATTGGATAACAAAAACCTTGATCTGCACATCCTTGATAAGATATTACTAATTCTTCATTTGAAGAGATATCTACAGTATTTATGGAAATCAAAGCATTTTCTCTAATTATTTCAGTATCTCCAAAAAACTCATCTTCATAAGCAATTATTGTTGTATCCACTAGCTCAAAACTAATACTCTGATCTTTCTGCATAATTCTATATGAATCTAGATACATGTAATAACCCTGTTTGATATTCCATTTAATATGGAAAGAATCTCCATTATTTATAATGTTAATTTGAAAAGCTTTTTGAGGTGATAGGACCTCATCTTTATTATCAAAAAAACTTTGTCCGTAAATCATCATCGTAAAAGATGAAATATAAAGCATTAAATATTTTGATATTACGTTCATAGCCAAATAGGATAAACTTCATTAAATATTAAGTGAAGCAATATTTTGTAATAGTATAGATAAATGATAAGACAGACTCTTGTAAATATTTTTTTCTTTTTTCCTGTTTGGATTATTAAAACTTTATTATTTTTCAATAAAACCAAAATAAGAAAATATATATTTGATCAACAGTCAAAAGCATTACTAGCTTTGCTTCCAAAGTTTAATTTACACGAATTATCGGATAATGAAATTGCTTTAATCAGAGAAAAAATTGAGAAAAAAAGAAAAAATATTAGGCTGTCTTTAAAACCAACTAAAAAGGTTGTTAAAAAGGATATCATTATTGATCAAATATCGAAGCTTAAGTTAAGAGAATACACTCCATATTTTGTCGATACTGAAATAGTTATGTTATTTTTTCATGGCGGTGGTTATGTTTTAAATTCTATTGATGTTTATGATGATTTTATAGCGTATATGTCAGAAGAACTTAGAATAAAAATTTACGCATTGGAGTATAGCTTATCTCCAGAATCAAAATTTCCACAGGCTTTAAATGAATCTTTATTATCAATTGATTGGCTCAATAAAAAAGGCATTGATATGAATAAAATAAGCCTGTGCGGTGACAGCGCGGGCGCACACTTGGCTGCTTCGACTTCTCACCAACTTGCTATTAATAACGAAAACTTTCTTCATAGCCAATTTTTAATATATCCAATGTGTGATCCTGGGTGCAATAGTGAATCACATCATTTATTTGGCGATGGATTTTTTCTAACAAAAAAGTCAATGGAATGGTTTTGGCAAAAATTTTCAAATAAATCAGACGATAATAAAAATCCTCTATTTAATTTACTTTTATTCAACAAGCGGCATAAAATTCAACAGACAATATTAGTTACAGCTGGATTTGATCCTTTGTGTGATGAGGGTGAAGCATATGCCTTAAGACTGCATGAATGTGGAAATGAAGTTAAACAATTGCATTATCCAACCTTATTTCATGGTTTTGCAAGCATGAGTAGACTACAATCTGCAAAAAAAGCAGTAAAAAACTTTTTGATAGAGTATAAAAAAATATTATGAACAAAATTGTTGAAGTAAAAAATCTAAGTATCAACTTTCAAGTTAGAGAAGGTTCATTCATGGCAGTTGATAACATATCTTTTGATATAGAAACCAATAAAACTCTTGCTTTAGTTGGCGAATCTGGATCAGGGAAATCAGTGACTGCAATGTCATTAATGCAGCTTTTACCTCAACCACAGGCCTCTTACTCAGAAAATTCTTCGATAAAATTTGAAAATAAAGAAATTATTGGATCGTCAAAAAAAGACTTGCTTAGCATAAGGGGAAATATTATTTCAATGGTATTTCAAGAACCTATGACATCTTTAAATCCTTATCATAAAGTAGGCAATCAAATAGCAGAGTCAGTTTTGTTACATACTAACCTATCAAAAAAAGAAGCGAAAAATGAAGCTATGAAACTTATGAATCTTGTTGAGATTGATTCTGTTTCGAGAAGATACGACGCTTTTCCTCATGAATTATCTGGAGGCCAAAGACAAAGAATAATGATAGCAATGGCTTTAGTTAATAAACCAAGATTATTAATTGCTGATGAGCCTACTACAGCTTTAGATGTAACAATCCAAGCTCAAATTTTGGATCTTATGTCTAAGTTAAAAAGAGAATTGGGAATGTCGATATTATTTATAACTCATGATTTGGGTCTGGTTAGAGAGTTTTCTGATCAAGTATGTGTTATGCAAAATGGTAAAATTGTTGAAAAAGGAGATACAAACATTGTTTTTGATAATCCTCAACATCCCTATACTCAAAAACTACTAAATGCTGAACCAACGCCCAAAGATGATATTAATTTAATTGAAAATCCTTTGATTGATATTCAAAAATTAAATATCTTTTATGATATTCCAGGTATAAATTTCCTTAGAAAAAATAGATTTCATGCAGTAAAAGATGTTTCACTAAAAATCTTCAAAAATACAACTATTGGTCTTGTTGGTGAATCAGGTTCTGGGAAATCAACTCTCGGAAAAGCAATAGCAAATTTGATTAAATATGAAGGAAATATTTTTTATGATGGCAATGAAATTAAAAGTGCTACAAAAAATATTAAAAAACATATACAGATAGTCTTTCAAGATCCTTATGGGTCATTGTCGCCTAGAATGACCGTTGGCGAAATTGTTGGTGAAGGATTAGATGTGCATTTTAATTTTGAAAATAAAGAAAGAACTAAAAAAATTGATAAGGTTTTATCAGATGTTGGAATTGAGATAAATGCAAAAAATAAATATCCTCATGAATTTTCTGGAGGACAAAGACAAAGAATAGCTATAGCAAGATCATTAATAATGAATCCAGCATTTATGATACTTGATGAACCAACATCTGCCTTAGATAGATCAATTCAGATTCAAGTGATAAATCTTTTAAAAGATATCCAAAAGGAGTATGAACTGACATACCTCTTTATAAGCCATGACCTTAAAGTAATAAGATCAATGTCTGATTATATTTTTGTTATGAAAAATGGTTCTATGGTTGAGTCTGGTCTATCAAATGAAGTTTTTGAATCACCTAAGAAAGAATATACTAAAAAACTGCTAAATGCCGCTATTAGGTACGCATCAAATTGATATTATATGGCTAAAAGAAAATACTCAAAAGACTTGGTTGATGGACCCAATCAAGCAGCATCTAGGTCAATGCTTCGAGGTGTTGGATTCACAACTGAAGACTTTGAAAAATCTTTTGTTGGAATTGCTTCGACTGGAGCTAAAGTTACCCCATGCAATATGCACATAAATGAGTTAGCTAATATTGTCGAAAATTCAGTCAATAATTCTGGCGGTAAAGGAATACTTTTTAACACGATTACAGTTTCTGATGGTATTTCTATGGGAACTCAAGGTATGAAATATTCACTTGTTTCAAGAGAAGTAATAGCAGACTCCATAGAAACTGTAGTTGGCTGTCTTGGTTATGATGCCTTAGTAGCAATTGGCGGATGTGATAAAAACATGCCTGGATGTTTAATAGGGATGGCAAGATTAAATAGACCATCAATATTTATCTATGGAGGTTCAATAAAGCCAAGCGCTGAAAATACTGATTACGTAACAGTTTCTGAAAAAGTTGGCGAGTTTTCAAAAGGTAAAATAACCGAAGAGGAGTTAATTCATTATGAAAAAATTTCTGTTGAGGGGCCAGGATCATGTGGGGGAATGTATACAGCAAATACAATGGCATCAGCAATTGAAGCATTAGGAATGAGTTTGCCAGGAAGTAGTAGTCAAGATGCTGTATCTCAAAATAAAAAACAAGATTGTTCTGATTCAGGTGCTGCTATTATGAATCTGCTTGAGCATGATATTAAACCATCAGACATTATGACAAAAAAAGCATTTGAGAATGCGATAACAATTGTCATTGCATTGGGAGGGTCAACAAATGCAGTTTTACATCTTCTTGCTATAGCACATTCAATTGGAATTCCTCTCACTCTAGATGATTTTACTAGGATTGGAAAAACTACACCGGTTCTTGCAGATTTAAAACCATTTGGATCACATTTCATGTCTGAACTAAACGCTATGGGGGGCATACAACCATTAATGAAATCCCTTCTAGAAGCTAAATTATTACATGGAGACTGTTTAACTGTTACAGGAAAGACTCTTGAAGAAAATCTAAAAAACATATCTTCATACGATAATGATGAAATAATAAAAGAAATTAGAAGCCCTGTTAAAGCTAATAGTCATTTAAGAATTCTATATGGAAATTTAGCAAAAGATGGAGCAGTGGCAAAAATAACTGGAAAAGAAGGCACAAGTTTTAAAGGATCTGCAAGAGTTTTTAATTCTGAAGAAGATGGAGTAAAAGCAATCTTATCTAATGAGGTTAAAAAAGGTGATGTAATCGTAATAAGGTATGAAGGACCAAAAGGTGGTCCAGGAATGAGAGAAATGCTTAAACCTACTTCAGCAATTATGGGTCTAGGCCTAGGAAGTGATGTAGCATTTATTACAGACGGAAGGTTTTCAGGAGGCACTCATGGATTTGTTGTCGGACACATTTCACCAGAAGCTGCAGATGGTGGACTTATTGCTCTCATAAAAGATGGAGATATCATTACTATAGACGCAGAATTTGATAAATTAATTCTTAATGTAGATGAAGAAGAAATAGCAAAAAGAAGAGAAAATTGGACAAATCCAATCAAAACTCCTTTAAAGGGTGTCTTGGCAAAATATGCAAAAAGTGTAAAATCTGCAAGTCTTGGAGCCATCACAGATTAAATTTAATGAATATGGAAAGAAAATTCCCTAGCACTAGGTTAAGAAGATTGAGAACTAGCAAAAAACTTATCGATCTAGTGTCTGAAAATACAATTACCTCAAATGACTTAATTCAACCTCTTTTTATTAAGGAAAATTTAAGCGGTACTGAATCTATAAAATCAATGCCAGACATTCTTCGTTATGGTAAAGACGCAGTAAATAAAGAAATCAAAAACATTATTAATTGTGGCATAAATACAATTGCTCTATTTCCAATTATCAAGCCTGAGCTTAAGAACTCTTCTGGAAGTGAAGCAATAAATAAAGACAATTTTATTTGCAGCATGATTAAACAAATCAAGGACGAATATCCTGAAATAATAATTATTGCTGATGTTGCATTAGATCCCTATACTGATCATGGTCATGACGGT
>CETK01145742.1_pt1 | contig 13449 bp, 16 predicted proteins | sample 361431 | NCBI WGS metagenome assembly CETK01 (sample SAMEA2622452, study PRJEB7988) | marine metagenome | biome: marine biome (ENVO:00000447); feature: surface water layer (ENVO:00002042); material: "saline water (ENVO:00002010), including plankton (ENVO:xxxxxxxx)" | depth 5 m | reverse complement strand
TAGCCAGCTGAGCTATATCGGCTTGTATTTTATTGACTGCAAAATAAATGCTTTTTTTCCCCCAAACAAAGCAAAAAGATATAATTTTTATTAAGCCCTAGGATGTGATTTTTTAAAGACTTCTTTTATTCTCTCCATGCTAGTATGACTGTATACTTGTGTAGATGACAAACTAGAGTGGCCTAATAGTTCTTTAACAGAGTTTATATCAGCACCTTCATTAATTAAATGAGTAGCGAAACTATGTCTTAGAACATGAGGAGCCCTTTTAATTTTGGGTGAAACTAACTTGAAATATTCATTTACAGTCCTGTAGACAAATTTTTCATTTAATTTATTACCTGATTTAGAAATGAATAAATAATCATCTTTATTTAAACAAGATAATTTTGATTTTAAATCTATATACATAGTTAGGAATTCTTTGAGTTTAGGTAAAACAGGTATTATTCTCTCTTTATTTCTTTTACCCATGACTTTAATTATAGATGAATCTAGGTTAAAATTAGCTGATTTAAGATTTATTAATTCTATCCTTCTAACTCCTGTAAAGTAAAAAAAAGATATTATTGTTTTTTGTAAAACTCCCTTATAATCTTTAGCAAATAAATCTTGATCGAAGAGTAAGTTTATTTCTTCCTTTGAAAAAGGAACTTGAATTTTGTTAGACTGTTTTAGTGGCTTATGACCCTGAAGAGGAGAAATATCTATGGTTTCTGTTTTGACAAGGAACTTATAGAATGTTTTTAAAGATGAAATTTTTCTATTTATGGATCTATTTGATATTTGATTGTTGGATAAATCAATAATCCATGACCTAACAATCTTGTAATCTACTTTTTCAATTTTAGATTGACCTACATTTTTTGATATAAAATCTTTAAAATCACTTAAATCATTCTCATAAGCATATAAAGTGTTCAAAGAATAATTTCTTTCAACTTTTAAATATTCAATAAATCTTTGGATAAGATCCATACACCAAATTTACGATGTATGTAAAAAAAAGTTATAAAATCTAAAGATTTTCTTGATCTTTAAGTCTCTGAATATGTTGAGCTTTTTTAATTTTAGTCCTATGGACCACTGAAGGTTTAATAAACTGCTTCCTGTCTCTAAGAGACCTCATTACACCAGTCTTATCGAATTTACGCTTGAACCTTTTTAAAGCTTTATCGATATTTTCTCCGTCTTTTATAGGTATTATCAGCATTAAAATTTATTTTCCGATGGCAAATATAATTATTTGAATTAAATAAGCTTAGTATTTTTTACTTTTAATTGCTTCTAGATATTTACTAAGCTCCTCCTTGACTTTAGGGAAAAGTATGAACAAGCCTATCATATTTGGAAAAACAAGTGCTAAAATCATAGCATCAGAAAAAGCCCAAACAGATGACATATCACCTGCAGCACCTATTACAATAAATAATAGAAAAAGTAATTTATAAGTAAGGTCAGAAATTTTTCCTTTGCCAAATACATACATCCATGATTGTAGGCCATAGTAGGACCACGAAATCATGGTAGATAATGCAAAAAGTACAACAGCTATTGCAAGAAAAGGTCCAGAAAAAGAAATATATTCAGCAAATGCAGCTGATGTAAGTCCAGCTCCTTCAAGCTCTTGTCCCCTTACAAGAACAGCGGATGAACCTTCTACTAAATTTCCATAAGTAAAGAGCCCATTATCTCCATTAAAAATTATAATTACAAGTGCTGTCATAGTACAAATTACAACTGTATCTATGAATGGTTCTAAAAGTGCAACTAATCCCTCGGATGCAGGATAGCTGGTTATTACAGCAGAATGCGCAATAGAAGCAGATCCTGCACCAGCCTCATTAGAGAATGCACCTCTTCTAAAACCCTGGACAAGTACACCAATAAAACCACCAACAGCAGCTGTTGGTGCGAAAGCTCCATTTATAATCATAGAAAAAGCATCATCAACAAAGGAGATGTTAGAAAAGATTATATACAAACATGCAAGAACATACATCCCTGCCATAAAAGGAACAATTTTTTCAGTAACAGAAGCAATTCTTTTGATACCACCGATTATTATTATACCAACAACGATCATCATAATAATACCTACAATAGTTCTCGCAGAGCCTCCACTTAGACCAAATAAACTAACCATCTGAAGTGCTGCTTGATTTGATTGAGCAGCATTTCCACCTCCAAAAGAGGCGCCAATACATAAAACTGCAAAAACAACCGCTAAGAATTTACCAAATTTTTCAAACCCTCTCTCTTTTAGTCCTTTTGAAAGATAATACATAGGCCCACCATAAACTGTTCCATCAGATCCCACATCTCTATATTTTACTCCAAGAGTACATTCTACAAATTTTGATGACATTCCAAGAAGCCCACATAAGATCATCCAAAAAGTAGCACCAGGTCCTCCAATTGCAATAGCCATTGCAACACCAGCTATGTTACCATTACCAACTGTTCCAGAAACAGCGGTTGCCAATGCTTGAAAATGACTTACTTCTCCACTATCTTTTCTTTTTTTATCTAATCCATCATAAGTACCCATGACAGTTCTTAGAGAAAGACCAAAACCTCTAATATTAATAAAACTAAAGTATAAAGTAAAAAAAGCTGCACCACCAACCAACAAGTATATAATAGTTGGTATTCCAGTTCCAAAAAATTCATGAAGAATTAAGCCTTCCCAAAAATTTGATATTGGTTGAAATGCTTCATTTATTCTCTCATCTATTCCTAACTTATCTTGTATAATCATAATTTATAAATCAAATGGTGTTTTCTTTTTATGAATAATAGCATCTTTAGCCCAAAAAAGGGCAGCAAATGTCAAATATAAAATAAATCCTATCAGAAGAGTAAAAATTGATAAATAAAAAAAGAAATATCTTAGATATTTGACTCTTATACCTGTTTTTCTGCTTATCCTCTCACAGACATTTAAACCATATTTTTCAAAAAAGTAAATCAATTATTTTTTTTTAAACCTGACCAATCGGAGATTCCTCCTAACAAGTTAAATAAATTACTAAAGCCAAAAGAAGCCATTATTTGACAAGCTTGAACACTTCTTACACCCGAGTGACAGTAAACATAATAGTTTTTCGTTTTGTCTAAGTTGTCAATACCGCCCATAAATTCCTGAGGATTTCTTATATCGAGTAAAATTGAGTCAGGAATATGTAACTTATCATATTCTTCTTTTGTTCTCACATCAAGTAGAATTGATTCTTTATCAGACTTAAGTTGGGATTCAAAATCTTTTGAGGATAAATTTTTCATTTTATTTCGAAAAATAATGATTTCAAATAGTTTTAAAAAAAAAACTTGATGTTTAGTTGTTTTAATTTGATTCTATTTGTGTAATTTGGGTGTAAAATAAATCTACTATGCAATATTTTCAAAAATCTGATATTTTTCTAATAGGTGCGGCATTTATCTCTTTTGTTTTATCAGTTTCATTATGGTTTTATGGATACAAAGATGAAGGGTTATTTGTTGGACTATGGGTGCCATCTATTCTTTCTTTTGGTTGTTATTTCAAACAGATGTTAAATAAATAATATGGGTGATACTTTCATATTTATTATGGGTTTAGTTTGTACCGGTGCAGTTGTTGCTGCAACTTTTCTGTCAATTAATGAATTAAAGGATGTTAATGAACCTCAATTAGAATCAATGAATATGGCAGAAGGAACAAAGAAACATCTAAAGCTAATATCTACTGCAATATTTATTATAATTGCTTTTGTATCTGTTGGTTTAGTTTGTTTTTATTTTATATTTGCCTAATGAATTTAATTAATACATACTGGTGGTGGAAATACGAAATCTAATTAATCGTGAATAAAACTGTTATGTAATAGCTTGTCTCACGACAGGCTTTTTTTTTGCTATGAAAAAAATAAAAATAAATACATACTCTAAGAAAATTATAGCTGATACTATAACTCCTGTAGAAGTATACTTAAAGATAAGAGATAAATACCCAAACAGTATTTTGTTGGAGAGCAGTGATTACATGCAAGCTGGAAATAATTATTCATTTATATGTTTTAATCAGACTGGATCATTTAAGGTTAAGAATCATATAGTGGATCAAAAATTACCTGGGTCAAATAATGAAACTATTAAAATGGATGGTAAAAAGAGTGTTACAGATTACTTAAACCAGTATTTAAATAGTTTTAAAACTGATAAATCAAATTCAAAATTTATATCAAACGGGCTTTTTGGTTATATGTCACATGAATCAATAAAATATCAGGAGGATATCAATTTCAGTTCATCAAAAACTGATTTAGAGATTCCAGATATGTATTATGGATTTTACCAAAATATAATTGCAATAAGTTTATTCAATCATGAAGCACATATTTTTTGTAATTCCCATGACAATTCAAACAACTTATCTGAAGTTGAAGATATCATTAATTCAAAAAGCTACTCAACATATAATTACAAGAATCTTGGTAAAAAAACATCTAATATTAGTGATAAGGAGTTTCTTAATTACGTTATTAAAGCCAAAGAACACTGTAAAAGAGGGGATGTTTTTCAGCTAGTTTTGTCAAGGAGATTTAATCAAAAGTTTGAAGGAGATGAATTCAATGTATATAGATCTTTGAGATCAATTAACCCATCGCCATATTTATTCTTCTTTGATTATGGAAATTTTAAAATATTTGGCAGCTCCCCAGAGGCTCAGATAATAATCAATAAAGGCAAAGCAGAAATTCATCCAATTGCTGGAACATTCAAAAGGACAGGTAATGATCAGAGTGACGAAGAAAAAGCAAAGGAATTATCTATGGATCCAAAAGAAAACTCAGAGCACATTATGTTAGTTGATCTAGCAAGAAACGATTTAAGTAGAAACGGAAGCAACGTAAAAGTTGAGAAAAATCGAGAAATTCAATTTTACTCTCATGTTATTCATTTAGTATCTAAGGTTACCGCTAATTTGAAAGATAGTTCTAAAATTTTTCAAGTTGTAATGGATACATTTCCTGCAGGAACGTTATCAGGAGCTCCAAAGCATAAAGCTCTTACATTAATCGAAAAGTATGAAAAAGTAAACAGAAATTTTTATGGTGGGGCAATTGGATACATGGACTTCGCGGGAAATTTCAATCATGCTATTATAATTAGGTCCTTTTTTAGTAAGAACAATGAGTTGAGCTATCAGGCAGGGGCAGGTATAGTTATAAAATCCCAGCCAGAAGATGAACTCCAAGAAGTCTATAATAAATTAGGTGCACTAGATAATGCTCTAAAAAATGCAGAAACTATAAAATGAAAAAAATATTTTTAGTAGATAATTATGATTCCTTTACTTATAATCTAGCTCACTATTTGGAAGAACTTGGGTGTAAGGTAATTACAAGGAGAAATGATATGTTTGATATAGATGAACTAAATGAATATGATGGAATATTAATTTCTCCAGGTCCAGGCATTCCTGAAGAAGCTGGAATGACAAAAGAAGTTATTAAAAAATATTTCAAAGAAAAAAGTATTTTAGGTGTATGCCTTGGTCAGCAGGCTATTGCAGAAGTTTTTGGAGGAAAGATTGAAAATATGGAAGAAGTTTATCATGGAGTTGCTACTAAAATTAATTTTGAAAAAAATGATAAGATTTTTGATAATATTCCAAAATCCATTGAAGTTGGAAGATATCACTCATGGATTGTAAAAAAACCTTTGCCTAAGGATCTTATTGTAACATCTGTAGATGAAAATAATCAAGTTATGTCATTAAAGCACATTAAATATCCTGTTCGAGGTGTACAGTTTCATCCAGAGTCAATTTTAACTCCTTATGGAAAGACCATAATTAAAAATTGGATAGAAACACTATGAAAGAAATTTTAAATAGATTAATTGCATATAAATCACTAAATGAAAAAGAATCCAAAGATATTCTAATTAAGATATCAAATGGAGAATTAAATAACAGCCAAATATCTTCTTTTCTTACAATATATATGATGAGAAATATTACATTACAAGAGCTAAAAGGTTTTAGAGATGCTTTAATTGAACTTTGTATTAAAGTCAATTTGAAGGAATTTGATACAATTGATTTGTGTGGAACTGGAGGAGATGGTAAAGATACTTTTAATATATCAACTTTGGCTTCTTTTGTAACTGCTGGCTCGGGATGTAAGGTAGCAAAACATGGAAATTATGGTGTTTCATCTGGATGTGGTTCAAGTAATGTTTTGGAATCGCTTGGTCTTAAGTTTACTAACAATAATGATATTTTAAGAAAAGCAATTGACAAGTCTGGAATATGTTTTCTCCATGCACCTCTTTTTCATCCCGCGATGAAAAATGTTGCTCCGATCAGAAGAGAACTTGGCATGAAAACTTTCTTCAACATGCTAGGCCCACTTGTAAACCCATCAAAGCCAAAAAAACAGATTGTAGGTGTTTTTAATCTTGAGCTAGCAAGAATATATAATTACTTACTTCAAAAAACTGATACAAAATATAGTATTATTTACTCTTTTGACGGATATGATGAAATATCTTTAACAAATGATACAAAAATATATTCCAATAATTTAGAAAAAAATTATACCTCAAAGGATTTTGGACTAAATGATATAAAACCAAATGAAATTAAAGGTGGGTCTGATATTCTTTCTTCGTCAAAAATATTTATGAATGTTCTAAATGGTTTAGGGACTCAAAGCCAGAACAATGTTGTTTGTGCTAATGCGGGTGTAGCTATATCAACTTCAAAAAATATAAGTATTTCTGAGGGATTTGAGGCTGCAAAAGAATCATTACAATCAGGTAAGGCACTTAAATCATTCAACAAATTAAAAGAAATAATGAAATGAAAATTTTAGATAAGATTGTTGAAGATAAAATAGAGGAGTTAAAAAGTTTATCCTCAAAAATTCCTATTTCGTTGTTGGAAAAAAGTAGTTTATTTTCTAGACAATGTATTTCCTTAAAAAATTCAATATTAAACAGTTCAAGTGGAATAATATGTGAGTTTAAAAGAAAATCTCCATCAAACAACAATATTAATTACAAAACAGGTATATCAGATGTTATTAAAGGATATCAAAATGCCGGTGCCGCAGGATTATCAATTCTTACTAATAAAAAGTATTTTGATGGAGATAATAATGATATAATTAATATAAGAGAAATTGCAGATATACCAATTCTCAGAAAAGAATTTATATTAAGTGAATATCAAGTAATTGAAGCTAAATCAATTGGATCTGATGCAATATTACTAATTGCATCTATACTTAAATCAGAGGAAATTATAAAATTAAGTTCATTAGCAAAGAGTTTAGATCTAGAGGTATTAGTTGAGATACACTCTTTAGAAGAATTGGAAAAAATATCAGGTAATGATATTGACATAATTGGAGTAAATAACAGAAATCTTGACACTCTAGAAATAGATATTAAAAATAGTGAAAAGCTATTTGATCAAATTCCTAACAAATTTGTAAAGATATCTGAAAGTGGTATTAGCGAAGTTGAATCAATAATAAGACTAAAAGAAGTTGGTTATCAAGGATTTTTAATTGGTGAAAATTTCATGAAAGCTGAGGACCCAATGATTTCGGCTCATCATTTTATTAAAAAAGTTGAAAATGAAGTTTAAAGTTTGTGGATTATTTAATGATGAAAATATTCATCAAGTAGCTGAGTTGAATCCTGACTACATTGGTCATATCTTTTGGGAAAAATCCGTGAGGTATGTAAAAAATACTACTCCAAAACTTAAAAAAGAAATTAAGAAAACTGGTGTTTTTTTTAACTCTAACATAGATAATGTATTTCAAAAAATTAAAGAACATGATTTAACATGTGTACAATTACACGGTGATGAATCTATTCAGTTTTGTAAAAAAATATTAGACAGTGGAACTCAAGTAATAAAGTCTTTCAGGGTAGATGATAAATTTGATTTCTCTATTTTAAAAAGTTATTATGACTATTGTGATTTATTTTTATTTGATTCCAAATCTGAGCTTCCTGGTGGAACTGGTAAATCATTTAATTGGAAAAATTTAAAAAAATATAACTTGAATAAAGAGTTCTTTATTAGTGGTGGAATTGGGATTCACTCAATTGATTCACTATTTGAACTTTTTAAAATGAATCTTCCTATATATGGTATAGATGTTAATAGTAAATTTGAGGATGATATGTATTTAAAAAAAATTGATGAATTAAAAATTTTTATAGAAACAATAAAAAATGAAATATAAAGTTGACAAAAAAGGATTTTATGGAAATTATGGGGGAGCTTTTGTTCCTGAAATGCTTTTTCCAAACCTTGACGAATTAGAAAAAAATTATAATAAGATTATAGATGAACCTGTATTTCAGCAAGACTATAATAACCTTTTAAAGGATTATGTTGGAAGACCTACCCCATTATATTTTGCTGAAAGAATGTCTAATAAATATAATTGTAAAATTTATTTTAAAAGAGAAGACTTATGTCATACTGGAGCACACAAAATAAATAATACAATTGGACAAATTTTATTAGCAAAAAGATTAGGAAAAAAAAGAATTATTGCGGAGACAGGCGCAGGACAACATGGAGTTGCTACTGCAACTGTGTGTGCACTAACAGGAATTGAATGTGTAATATATATGGGTGCTATTGACATAAAAAGACAAGCTCCAAATGTAGCTAGAATGAAAATGTTGGGGGCAAGTATTGTTGCTGCTGAATCAGGCAGTAAGACCCTTAAAGATGCTACTAATGAAGCAATTAGAGATTGGATAAATAATCCTGTCACAACTCATTACATTATTGGATCAGTAGTAGGGCCTCATCCTTATCCTGACATGGTTGCTAGATTTCAATCTATAGTTTCTGAAGAAATTAAGTATCAATTGAAGGAAAAAGAAGGAACCGAAAACCCAGACTATTTGATAGCTAATATTGGAGGTGGAAGTAATGCAGCAGGATTATACTACCATTATTTAGAGGATAAAAAAGTTAAAATTATTTCAGTAGAAGCAGCCGGAGAAGGTATTAAATCTGGAAAAAGTGCTGCAAGCTCTGTACTTGGAAAAACTGGTATCATTCACGGAAGTAAAACTCTTTTAATGCAAACTAAAGATGGTCAAATAGTTGAACCTTATTCTATTTCTGCTGGTTTAGACTATCCAGGAGTCGGCCCACTTCATGCTCATTTACTTGAAAGTAAAAGAGCAGATTTTATGTCCATAACAGATAGAGATGCCATGCTTGCAGGACTAGAGGTATCAAAACTAGAAGGAATTATTCCAGCAATTGAAACTGCTCACGCTTTTGCTGCATTTAAATATTTAGATTTTAAACCTAATGATATTATTGTTGTTAACTTCTCCGGAAGGGGAGATAAGGACTTGAATACTTATATTGACTATTTTAATTTATAATGAATAGAATTGATAAAAAATTAAAAGAAGAGGGGAAATTGTTGTCCATATACTTTACAGCAGGATACCCATGTCTTAATGATACATTAGACATTATTGTTAAACTTCAAGACTCTGGTGTAGATATGGTTGAAATAGGACTTCCTTTTAGCGACCCACTTGCTGATGGACCAACCATTCAAGATAGTTCTGACATTGCTATTAAGAACGGCATGAGCACAAAAGTTTTATTTAATCAATTAAAAGGAATCAGAGATAAAGTTTCAATTCCTTTAATTATAATGGGCTATTTTAATCCTATTCTTCAATATGGAGTTGAAGATTTTTGTATTAAGTGTAATGAGCTTGGGATTGATGGACTAATAATTCCTGATTTACCAATTGATTATTATGAAGAAAATTATAAATTGATATTTGAGGAGAATCAGCTTTATAATATGTTTTTAATAGCTCCCCAAACTTCAGATGAAAGGATAAGAAAGATTGATTCAATATCTAAAGGTTTTATATACATGGTGAGCTCTTCAAGTATAACTGGATCAAAAAATTCATTTAGCAATGAACAAATAAAATACTTTGATAGAATTGAAAAAATGAAATTAAAAACACCCAGGATAATAGGATTTGGAGTTGGAAATAAAGAAACATTTGACGCTACATTAGATTATTCAAAAGGTGCAATAATTGGGTCTGCATTTATAAAAAATCTTCATGAAAATGGAGTTGACTCAATAGATTATTTTATTAAGTCAATAAGATAAAAAATGGATAGTAACAAAACCTCAAATTTTTTAAACATAAAAAATATCTTTGAGTCTATCTCAAGTGAATATGATTTTATGAATGATTTAATGACTTTTAAAAATCATTCTAAATGGAAAAAAGAGATTGCTGAAATTGCAAAGTATTCATCTCCAACAAAAATTTTAGATATTGCAACTGGAACCGGCGATATTGCAATAAACCTTAGTAAAATCAATGGTTCAAAAATTGAAGGAGTTGATGTCTCAGAGAATATGCTCAAAATTGCTCGTAAAAAAATTGATAAGTTAAAGATTGATAATATATCTCTCAAAACATGTGAAGCTGAGAATCTATTTTTTAACGATAATCAATTTGATATTATCTCAATAGGATATGGAGTTAGAAACTTTAGTGATTTAGAAAAAGGATTAAGTGAGAGTTATAGAGTTTTAAAGAAAAATGGAAAGCTAATAATACTTGAAACTTCAATTCCTGAAAATCGGTTAATTAGATTATTGTATACTTTTATAACTAGTATATATATTCCATTAATTGCTTTTATTTTTTCTGGAAAAACAAAAGCATATCTATATTTATTAGAATCTACCAAAAATTTTCCTGCTAAAAATAAATTTTTAGAGATTCTTTCAAAAACTGGATTTAAAGAAGTTGAAACAAGAAGAAAACTTTATGGTGCATCAACCATCTACATTGCTTCAAAATAATATTAAGTTTATCTATGAATGATCTCTCGCTACCACTTTCCAATCTTCTGTAATAAAACCACTATTGACAGTAAAAACCTTATTGTACTTTGGTACAGTTGGACATATATGGGTTGGGATAGCATAACAAATATCTCCTACAGCATATTTATTAGACTCTTCACAATAAATAATAAGATGTTCTTCGCTATGACTAATTTGTTTATTTAAAGAAATATTCAAAAATTTAACCCTAGGAAAATCCATTTCGGCTGCTACTGACTTATGTCCTAAATTAATGCATATTAGATTTGGTCCTGGTTTACTAATTATATTTCCAATTAAAACTGCAGCATGTTGAAATTTTAAATCTTTGAAGGCTGATGAATATCTAAAATCCCAGAGAAGAGGAGTACCAGGAGATACTTCAATATTATTTCTTTTAACATGTATTGGGAAACTTGGGGTGCCACCTGCTATTATTGTGTCAATTATAATTCCATTACCTTCAATCTTATTTTTTAAGTCTAATATAAATTTAAACTGTTTATCACATTCAATTTTTCTGTCTTCAAAGTCAGTATGACGAATATGACCATCATAAACATGTAGACCTTTGGGTTTAATATTTGACAACGAATTCATATATGTATATAAATACGCCGCTTCTTCATTTGGTATTATCCCAGTTCTATTCATTCCATTATTTATATCTAACCATAAATGAATTATAATATTCTCTTTAACTGCATATGAATTAATATTTACAATTATTTCCTTATCATCTGCTATTGTTGAAAATTTAGAATTTGGATATTTTTTAATTAACTCAAAAAATCTTTGAATATTTCTACCTGTCGGTTGCATTGCTAATAAAATATCCTCTGCATTACAACTTCCGAGAAGGTCAGCCTCAGAAATAGTTGCACACTTAAATTTGGAGATACCATGCTCCTGCTGCATTTTTATAATTTCAGCAATTTTATGAGTTTTAATATGAGGTCTTAATATGTTAACATTACCCGCAATCTCTATCATCTTTTTTATGTTATTCTCAATTCTATTGGGATATAAGACTAAACATGGCGATGAAAAATCATTTATATTTTTTATTTCAAACCAATTATTACTCATCTTATTTATTATAATACTTTTAATAACTTAAATTTATTTAAATATTCATCTAAATTATTATCAAAGTCAAAAACTAAAAAGTACCCACCTCCTCCAGATCCACATAGTTTCATATAATATTTTTCCGAAGATAGCCCCCTAATCCATAAATCTTTTAGGTATTCTGGAATCATTTCACTCATGTTATTATATGTTAATAAAGATAAATCTATAATTGAATCTTTAAATTCTTTATTATCATTTATAAAATTACTGATGCATTTATTTGTTGTTTTGATAAATGATTTTTGAAATATATTTTTAAATTTTTTTTGAGTTAATTTATAATTAAAAATCTCAATCATCTTTGCAGTCGATGACACTGAAACTGTATCTAGAAGATAAATTTTAAAATTTTTAGAATTAATGTTATCGATAATTTTAGCATTATTGTTTCTTAATAAAATTGGTTTTTTAAAGAATGATGCTAATGGATCAAATCCTGACGATTGTCCATGGAATTTTGATTCAATCAAAGACATTGTTTTTTTCAACTCAAGTAAATTAATTGAATCAAATTTAACTTTAGAATAATGACATATAATTGAAGATGTAATAGCAGCACTACTTCCAAGTCCACTACCTATTGGAATATTACTACTAAAATATAGTCCTGAAGAGATATCATCTTTAAGTTTACTTAAATTCATAATATTTTTTAGATAATCTTCCTCAACTAAATATGCATATAAATCATCTAAATTACTATTAGATATTTTTTGATCCTCTGATAAATCTTTTGATTTAGAAAAAAAACCAAAGAATTTTTTAAAAGGTATAGATAGTGCATCTGAGTCAAGCATTATACCATACTCGCCAAATAATAATATTTTTGATGTAAAAGAATTAGTGTCCATTATTTAATTTTAACTGATCCTTTACCAAGGCAATCATATATGCACGTTTCAGACTTACAAAATTTTAGCAATTCATCTTCAATGAATTTTTGTATTTCAGACTTAATTTTGTTTGGATAAAGCAGATGAACATTTGAGCCAGCATCAAGTGTAAAACAAACGGGGGTTTTTGTATCTCTTCTGTACTCTAAAATTCTTTGAATAACTTCTAAGGTGTTTGGCTTCATTAAAATAAAATATGGACTTGATGATAACATTAAAGAATGAATCATTAATGCTTCCGATTCTACTATGTTTATAAAATCATCTAAATGTCCTGATTTTAATACACCTTTAAGCCTAGTAATATTATTATACGCTTCGCTGTATCTTGTCTTTGAAAATGGATTTTCATTCATTAATTTATGTCCAATTGAACTTGATATCTTTTTAACTCCTGGATCAATAATAAGAATTGTATTTTGATATTCTAGAAATACCTTGTCTACATCTTTTGATATATTAATTGCATATAAATCAGAACTTCCAGGATAAGATTTTGATTCACC
>CETK01145102.1_pt1 | contig 13522 bp, 16 predicted proteins | sample 361431 | NCBI WGS metagenome assembly CETK01 (sample SAMEA2622452, study PRJEB7988) | marine metagenome | biome: marine biome (ENVO:00000447); feature: surface water layer (ENVO:00002042); material: "saline water (ENVO:00002010), including plankton (ENVO:xxxxxxxx)" | depth 5 m | reverse complement strand
TAAATATATTTTTTTACTATGCAACTTAAATACAATCGTCAACAAGGTATTGGCTCTTCAATAATGAAAATTTTGATTAAGCTAATTTTACTTTTAATCATAGTAGTGCTTGGTATTTTTCTCATTGAAAAAATCAATTTTCCTAGTCCTGAAAAAAATTATAAAATAGATATCACTGATGATATTAAAAAGCTTAAATAAATATATAAGCTTATTAATCATAACTCTTTCCTTTTCAACTTTGTATGGGGAGAACGAAATTGATATTTGGAATAAAAAAAAACAAGAAGTAATTGAAGATAATAAGAAGGAAGAAATAAATTTTGAGTCAACTATTAATCAAAAAGCTTTTAAAGATAGACCAAATAATCAAAATATAGAAATTGATAATGAAATTTTAAAAAAATCTGAAGACGTAAAAATTTTTGGGATATATGATCCAGCAGATAATAATTTTGACTTAAATATGTGGTCAACTTCAGATGCAGATAATGTAAGATCAATCATTAAAAGAATAAATAAAATAAATCTTTCCAATACTTCAAAAAATATATTTGAAAAAACCCTTTTCTCTTTTGCGTATCCACCTCGAGGAATGGATGAAAAAGAATTTATCAATTATAAAATAGATTGGATGATTGATAAAAAAAGGACTAAATTAATTGAAAAATTCTTAGAGCAAAATAATGAATTTCATAATAAAAAAAAAATTATTCAATATTTAGTCGATGAAAATATTTCCAAAGCAAATATCAAAGAGGGTTGTAAAAAAATTGGCTTTATAGATAAAAGCATTAAAGATTCATATTTAGAAAAATTTAAAATTTATTGTTTAGTTTTTGACAATAAAAAAAATGAGGCTCAGCTTTTATACGATATATTAAACGAACAAAAAAAATCAGACAAGTTTTTTGATGATAAAATCAAATATCTTTTAGGAATTACTCAAAATACAAGCAATAAAATTAGAGAAGATAATTTACTTAATTTTTATCTCTCTAGCATAACAATTAAAGACTTTAGTTTTGAACCAACAAGTAAAACTAAAAAAGAAATTTGGGAATACTTAAATGCAGCTAACCTAATAAAATTTGAAGACATAGATAATAAAGAAAAACTAAAAAATTTAGAAAATGCTGCCAATAAGGGTCAGTTCAATAAAAAAAATATTTTTAATATATATAAAAAAATCCCCTTCGACATAAACACCCTAATTAATGCAGAAAATTTATATTCTAACTTGGACGGGACAGACTCTAGGGCATTAATTTATCAAAAATTCTTATTATCCGAAAACGGTAAAGAAAAAATCAAATATCTGTTTATTCTTAAAGATTTATTCAAGAAGGATAATTTAGCAGAAGTTTATACTAAATTTTTAAGTGAAAATTTGAAAGAAATCAAAAAAGACGAAATACCAGAGTCTTACAAAGAAATAGTTGCTGAAAATATAATAACTGACGAAGAATTTCAATTAGGAAAAATAAAATATGACGATAAAATTTTACATCAATCAAGATTATTAAAGTATTTAAGCCAAGCAGAAAATAAAAAAAAAGTTCAGAAAGATTTTGATAAAATATTGAAAAAAATTAAAAAAAATAGAAAATATTTTTTTTCAGCAAAAGATCTAGCATTAATTGAGACTTTTCAAAATGATGGCTTAAAAATACCTGAAGGTTTTAAATACCAAGAACTCAAAAAAAAGTACGAGATTCCCCCAAACCTTTTACAACTTGCTAAAAATAATGAAACTGCCTTTTTAACTTTAAAAATTGTCGAGATAATTGGTGAAGACGAACCTTATCAATTAGATCCGGAAACTATATATTTTATAGTCCATCTCCTTAATCAAAATAATTTGAAAAAACTTAGAAACGAGATCTTATTATCGGCACTCCCCCAAAGAATTTAATTTATACATATGACAATCAGAAAAATTTTAATTGAACCAGACCCTATTTTGAGGAAAAAATGTGAACCATTAGAAAAAGTAGATGATAGTGTAAGAACGTTAATGAAAGATATGTTGGAAACCATGTATAAAGCTCCAGGAATAGGTTTAGCAGCAATACAAGTTGGAATTTTAAAAAAAATTATAGTGATTGATATCTCAAAAGATGAAAAAATAAAAGATCCTCTATTTTTAGTCAATCCTGAAATAATTTATCAATCTAAAAATACTTCTACATACGAAGAAGGCTGTTTGTCTTTACCAGGACAGTTTGCCGAAATTGAGAGACCTGCTGAGTGCACTCTCAAATATATAGATTACCATGGCAAAGAAAAGGAATTAAAAGCTGAAGGTCTATTAGCAACTTGCATTCAACATGAAGTTGATCACTTAAATGGAATTTTATTTATTGATTATCTCTCAAAATTAAAAAAAGATATGATAATTAAAAAACTTGTTAAACATAAGAAAGAAATAAGCAGAATAATAGTTTAGAGTCTTACTAATGAAAATTATCTTTATGGGTACTCCTGAATTCGCTGTGCCAATTTTTAAATCAATTTATAATTCTAAACACAAAATAATATCTGTTTACACTCAACCACCAAAAAAAAAATTGAGAGGACAAAAAATTATGGAGTCCCCCGTCCAAACGATTGCAAAGAAATTAAATATTGAGGTGAGAACTCCTTATGATTTAAACAATAATCCTAAAGAACTCAATTTTATAAAAAATACTTCTCCTGAAATAGTTGTAGTTGCAGCTTATGGGCAAATATTACCTCAGAGCATTCTTGAAAACACCAAAACAAAATTTATTAATGTTCATGCCTCATTGCTTCCTAAACTTAGAGGTGCGGCGCCAATTCAAAGATCAATTTTAGATATGCATTATGAAACAGGCATATCAATAATGAAGATAATACATAAATTAGACGCAGGACCATTTATGCTACAAGAAAAAATTAAAATTGAAAAAGAAGATGATTTTTCAACTTTAAGCATAAAACTTTCTAATCTGGGATCAAAAATGATAATAGACTCTATTAACCTGCTTGAGTCAGGTAAAGCTGTATTTAAAGAACAGAATGAAAAAGATGCTACGTACGCAAAAAAAATTAAAAAATCTGATGCTGAAATTAAATGGGATTTAGATGCTGAAAAAATATTAGCTAAAATAAAAGCTTTAAACCCTCACCCCGGAGCTCATTTTTATCACAATGGAAATAGAATTAAAATTTTGAAAGCAGTAGTTTCAGATTTACAAGGAGAAGTAGGCAAGGTTTTAGATGATGAACTGACGATTGGCTGTTTAAAAAATTCATTAAAGATTAAATTTATTCAAAAAGAAGGAAAAAAAATTTTAAATACAAAAGAATTTTTATCTGGCTATAGAATAAAAAAGAGCGAAATTTTAAATTGAAACATAATTATCAAATCATAATTGAATATCTGGGAGTTTCATATGTAGGGTGGCAAGTACAGAAAAAAGGTAGATCTATACAAGGTGAAATACAAAAAGCTATTACCAAAATATTTAAAAAAAAAATTAAAATTATTGGTGCCGGAAGAACAGATGCTGGTGTTAACGCATGGGGACAGTCAGCAAACTTTTTTTTAGAACAAAAAATTAATGATAAATTTAAATTTTTAGCAGCATTAAATTTTTTTTTAAAAAAAAATAATATTTCGATTGTTGATCTAAAAAGAAGAAAAAAAAATTTTAATTCAAGGTTTGATGCAAAAAAAAGGAATTACGAATATATAATAATAAACGGAAGCACAAAATTATCTATATTTAAAGATAGAGCCTGGTTAATTAAAAAAAAATTAAATATTAAGAATATGAAGGAAGCCATCAAACTTCTTGTAGGTTCACATGATTTTTCAACATTTAGATCTTCATCTTGTTCAGCAAAAAGTCCGTTAAGAACAATACAAAGTGCTAAAATTAATATTCATGGTAAAAAAATAATTATAAATTTTGTTTCAAAATCATTTTTACAACAACAGGTAAGATCAATGGTTGGTTGTCTAAAATATGTAGGAGAAAACAAATGGGATATAAAAAAGTTTAAAAATGTATTTAAATCAAAAAAAAGAAAATTTTGTGCTCCACCAGCCCCACCAGAAGGTTTATATTTAAAGAAAGTTTATTATTAATTTAAATAATCTCTAAGTACTTTAGGTTTATTTTATTCGACTTATACTTATTAATAAAACTCCAAGACTTTTTTGAGTACTTGAGACTTTTTGATTTATTTTTTTTCAAGTCTAAAATGTTTTTTATTAATTGATTTTTGTGTTTATAGTTAAGTGTACTTTTATCAAAATTGTGTTGTGTTTCATCGCTGCAGATGACTGGAAGTCCAAAAGACATATAAGTCAACACCTTACCTTGTACACCAGTTGCTACTTTTAAATTAGCTAAACCGCATATTGCATTTTTAATATAATTTTTTAAATTCTTTTTTTGACCTAATACTTTAACTTTTGAATGCAAAGATAACAAAAATTTGTCTAACTTACTTGTTTTTCCAACAATGTGAAATTCAATTTCTGGATTTATCTTTAAAATTTTAGGAAAAATATTTTTTACGAAGTCATAGCAAGCTAATTTGTTGGGTAGATAATTTAAATTACCTACGAATAAAATTTTAAAATTATTTTTGGAAAACTTAAAAGCACGCTGAATTTTATTAACTGATTCTGGTATAAAAAAAATATTTCTTTTATATTCTTTATTTATTTCTTCAATTTCTTTTTTTGAAAATAAAATTATTTTGTCAAAATCAGTAAATAATTCTCCTTCAGTTCTCTTTATCAAAAAACTTTCAAGCAAGTAAATATAAGCCAATGGATTAAAAATATTTAAATTTTTATAAGTTTGACGGTAATTCTTTGAATAGAGATCACCCATTTCGAGAATTGTTTTTCCTCTAAAGTTCTTTGGATAGTATTGAGCCGATCTGATGTGATAAAAAAATAACAAGTCATATTGATCAGCATTTTCCGCAATGTACTCTTTCAATTCTGAAGAATAAAATAATCCAAATTGCATTGGCTTAAGTCTTAATAAAGAAATCAAACAAAAAATTATTTTAGATAAAAAATTTGGGTATTTAAAACCAGTCCCTTTTTGTGGAGTTTTGTTTTGTATTTTTTTACTTAAGTACAAGACATCTATTTTGTTCTTTTTCTTTAATATGTTTATAATTTTTAAAGATCTAATGACATCCCCTGAAAGTCTTCCAGAATAAGGATTCCTTGTGCTTATAAAAAGAATTTTTTTTTTCATTCTCTATGAGATTTATAAAATTTTGATTTTTTTATACGCCATCTAGACTCAGATTTTACAATGTAACCTACGCAATTTTTTGATCCACATCTACAAGGATAGTCTTTAAAATCTTTATCAAAACTAAAACCATAATCATATGATAGCTCCTCACCTTTCTTAATATTTTTTATTGCGTAGACCCATATTTTAAGACCAAAGCCTGTCACTTCACAGTTAGGATCACAAGAATGGTTAATCAAACGAGCAGTATTAAATTTAAAATCTCCATCCAGATCATATTTTTTATTTAAATTAAATAAATAGATAGCTTTGTCATTGTCAAATTTTGGATTTTCTTCTGCCTGTTTCCTAGTAATAATTTTTCCTCGATATTCTATGATCTTTGTACCTTTTTTAATATTCTTGTTTGCATACAAGCCTCTTTTATCAATATTAGACTTTTTTACTCTATATAATTTCACTTGAAATACTCTATCAAAATATTTTTATAAATATTTGTAAGTTTTTTTAGGTCAGAAACAGAAACACATTCGTCCACTTTATGCATAGTTTTATTCACTAAGCCAAATTCGAGACAAGGAGAAATTTTTCTTATAAATCTTGCATCAGAAGTTCCTCCTGTTGTCGAAAATTTGGTGTTTACCTTAGTAATTTTCTTTATAATTTTTTTTGACATTAAAATCGTTTTGTTCGGTTTTGTTAGAAAAGCGTCACCATTGTATATATATTTAACTTTGTACTTACATTTATTTTTTATACTCAAATTTTTGATTATTTTATTTATCTTCTTTTTTAACGATGAAGCTGTGTGAAAGTCATTATATCTGATATTGAATTGTGCACTTGCCTCAGCTGGAATTATATTGTGCGCTTTATTATTTACATAGACTCCAGTAAATTCTAAATTTGATGGTTGAAAATTTTTATTTCCCTTATCCAACTTTGTATCTTTAAGTTTATTGCATATTTTAACAAGAGTATTTATCGGATTATTCAAAAGCTGCGGATATGCTACATGGCCTTGGATACCCGTTACTTTGATAAAACCAGTTAAACTACCTCTTCTTCCTATTTTAATCATTTCACCTAATTTATTTGGGTTCGTCGGTTCTCCTACAATACAAAAATTAATTTTTTCTTTCCTTTTTTTTATGTATTCTACTACTTTCTTCGTCCCATTTATTGCTAACCCTTCTTCATCACCTGTAATTAAAAAACTAATAGATCCGCCAAATTTTTTTTTATTTTTTAAAAATAAACTTACAGCGGCAACAAAACATGCAATAGAACTTTTCATATCATTAGCACCTCTGCCAATTAAATAATTATTTTTTACAATCGGCTTAAATGGGTCAACTGTCCAATCTTTAATGTTTCCAGGTGGCACTACATCCGTATGCCCTGCATAACAAAGATTAGGTTGTTTAGTCCCTAATCTAGCGTACAAGTTTTTTATAGGCTTACTTTTTTTATCTTTGAATTCTAGCACTTTACACTTAAAACCAAGCGACTTAAGTTTTTTACTTAAAAATCCAATCGCACCGTTATCGATAGGCGTTATGCTTCGAAATCGTATAAGCTCTTTTGCTAATTGTAATTCGTTAATACTTTGCATTAATCTCTTAATAATTCATTGATTGATGTTTTGCTTCTAGTTTTTTCATCAACTTTTTTAACTATAACAGCACAATATAAAGAGGGACCATCGGGATTTTTTTTGTTGGGCATAGATCCAGGAACAACGACTGAGTAGGCTGGGACTTTACCATAGGTAATTTCACCTGAGGTTCTATCAACAATTTTTGTGGAAGCGCCAATATAAACACCCATTGAAATAACTGCGCCTTGTTCTACAAGAACACCCTCTGCAATTTCAGATCTTGCACCTATAAAACAATTATCTTCAATAATTACAGGACCAGCTTGCAACGGTTCAAGAACACCTCCGATTCCTGCACCACCTGAAACATGACAATTTTTTCCTACTTGAGCACACGATCCAACAGATGCCCACGTATCAATCATTGTTCCCTCATCAACATATGCTCCAAGATTTACAAAACACGGCATCAGGACAACGCCTTTTGCAATAAAAGATCCCTTTCTTACTACTCCATTAGGAACGTGTCTATAACCAGCTTTTTTCCAATCATCTTCATTCCACGAAACAGATTTACCAGGAACCTTATCATACCAAGTGGTGTAAGGACCTTTTGACATTGTCATTTTATTAACTCTAAAACTTAAAAGAATTGCTTTTTTTACCCATTGATTTACATACCATTTCCCCGCTCTCTTTTCTGCAACTCTGACCACACCTTTGTCAGTTAATTCAATAGTTTCAGAAATCGCATTCAAAATATTTTTTTCTGAATTTTCAGAAATTTTATTTTTATTTTCAAAAGCCTCGTTTATTATTTTTTCAAGTTCATTTGGTTTCATTTATCTCCTTTAAAAATTTTGCAAGTTTATCAGTTTTATAATTTATAAAATTAGCATCAGAAAATTTTGCAGCCCAGGGTTCGTCATTTTTTATCCAAACGGTTTTCATTCCCATTTCAAAAGCCGGCTTTAAATTTCTTGCTATATCTTCAAAGAATATACAATATTGTGGCTCAATTTTGTAATCTTCTACTATCTTTTTATAAGGTTCTATAGAAGGTTTGGGAATAAATTCCGAGTCTTTGATGTCAAATATACCATCAAAAAGCTTATCTATACCAATTCTTCTTGTCACGTTTTGTGCATGAGCCCTTGAACCATTGGTAAAGATAATTTTTTTTCCCTCTAGTCTCTTAATTTCTTTCTCTAAATTTTCATCTTTATTTAAAAAATTGAGATCAACATCGTGCACAAACTCTAAGAATTCATCAGCATCAATTTTATGATTTTTTATCATTCCGTTTAAAGTAGTATTATATTCTTCAAAATAATTTTTTTGAATTTTTTTTGCCTCTACATTGCTTATATTTAATTTTTCTGCAATGAACTTAGTCATCTTTTTATCAACTTGCTCGAAAACTTTTGTAGCTCCGTCGTATAATGTGTTATCTAAGTCAAATAGCCAATATTTAATTTTATTTAGATCTCTCATTTTCTAATTAATGTCCCAGATCCAATATCGGAAAATATTTCGTGAAGTATTGAATGAGGTTTTCTCCCGTCAAGTATGACAACACCTCTAACACCGTTTTCAACAGCATCTACACAATTTTCAATTTTTGGTATCATTCCTCCCTTAACAATCTTCCACTTTATTAAGTTTTCAAGATCTAATGGTTTTATTTCAGTAATAAGATTTTTTTTATCGTCATAGACACCTTCAACATTTGTCATAAGTATCAATCTTCTAGATTTCAATTTTTTAGCTATAGCACTAGCAGCAGTATCCCCATTAATATTAAAAGTTTTTTTATCTGCATCTTGGCCCAAAGGAGCAATAATTGGAATTTTATTATTATTAAGCGCATTTTCGATTAAATTTATATTTATTATTTTTGGAATTCCAACAAAACCTAACTCTTTTCTGCTTGGTTCCACTTCTATAATATTGTCATTTTTAGAATGAAAAGAAACTGCTTCAGAACCTAATTTTTTCAGTGAGTTCACTATGTCTTTATTAAGATCTATTAATACTTCTTCAACAATATCAATTATATTTTGGTTTGTTACTCTAAGACCATCGATAAATTTTGAATCAATCTTTTTTCTGTCTAATTCTCTTTTAATTCTTGGACCACCTCCATGAACCACGATTATGGAAAGACCTAATTTGTGAAGGAGATTTATATCTGCAATAAAATTATTAAAAACTTTTCTGTCTATAAGTACATTTCCGCCATACTTAATAACAATTTTTTCTTTTTCATATTTTGAAATGTATTTCTGAACTGTATTAATATTTGGAGCTTTTTCAGGCCAAAATTTTTTAATCTCATCAAGAGAAAATTTTTGTAGCATTTAATTTGTCTTAACTTTTGTTTGTCTCATAATTACCCACTGCTGAGCAATTGTGAGGATATTATTTATTGTCCAATAAACAACTAATCCTGATGGAAAAGATGCTAAAATAATAGTTAAAAAAAGCGGGAAGAAAGCAAAAATTTTTGCTTGAATAGGATCAGCTGGAGCAGGATTCAGTTTTTGTTGAACCCACATAGATAAGCCCATTAAAATTGGCCAAATTCCTATAATTAAAAAACTTGGTGGATCCCAAGGAATTAATCCAAACAAGTTAAAAATTGTAGTTGGATCTTTATCTGACAAATCTTTTATCCAACCAAAGAAAGGCTGATGTCTCATTTCTAAAGATATAAAAAGCATCTTATATATTGCAAAAAAGAAAGGTATTTGAATTAAAATTGGCAAACATCCAGATGCTGGATTTATTTTCTCTTTTCTATAAAGTGCCATCATTTCTTGCTGAAGCTTTACTTTGTCCTCTTTATAAAGCTCTTTTAATCTCATCATTTCAGGTTGTACTGCTTTCATTTTCGCCATCGATCTAAACGAGTAATTTGCAAGAGGAAAAAATAAAAGCCTTATACCAATTGTAATTATAACAATTGCTATTCCAAAATTACCAAAATATTTGAATAGATAATCAATTATAAAAAAAAGAGGTTTTGTAAAAAAATAAAACCAACCCCAATCAATGACAAGATCAAATTTATCTATATTTTGATTTTTAGCATAAGCATCTATAGTGTCTACTTCTTTTGCAGCAACAAATAATCTAACTTCATTTTCATTTTGAGAGGAAGGGTTTATTATAGTTGGGGTGTTTAAAATATAATTCGCTTTATACCCATCTTTGTATAAAAAAGTGGATTTAAAATTTTTACCTTCGGAAGGCACAACTGCCGTCATCCAGTATTTATCAGTAATACCTAACCACCCCTCATTAGCTTCTCTTACTATTTTTTTTTCTTTTATATCATCGTAGTCATCTTCTTTAAGTTCTTCGTCAAAGACACCTATAAATCCCTCATGAGAAATATAAAAGTTTTGTATGTCATCAGGAACTTTGTTTCTAGTTATTTGAGCGTATGGATATATTTCAATTGTTTTTCCAGTATTATTTTGAACTTGTTGGGAAATTTTAAATAAATATTTATCATCAAGATTAATTTTTCTTTTAAAAATAATGCCTTCACCATTATTCCATTCTAAAACTATAGGCTGATCATCACTCAAAGCTGTGTTCCCTTTGAGACTCCAGACTGTATTTTTTGTTGGGACTTTAATTTCGTTGTTTATACTTGTCCAACCAGTTTCAATATAAAACCCGTCATCTATTTCTGCAGGATTTAAAAATTCAATATTTTTATTATTTTCTAAATTTTGCTTGTGATTTTTAAAAGAAATATCATCAATTAAACCTCCTTTTAATAAAAGAGAACCAATAATATTGTCATTTTCAATTAATATTCTTTTTGATTTGCTAATTGACTCTTTTCTTGTAATTTTTTTTAATGGAATAGTTTCATTTATAGTTGGGGTTATAATATTTTCATTATTTGTTTTTTTTTGTTCAGAGCTTTGCTTATTTGAAGGTCTAGGTGTTTCAAAAAAAGCCGCCCAAAAAAGCAGAACAGACATTGAAAGTGCTATCGCTACAAATACATTTTTGTTATCCATTTTTGCTTCCCTTATCTTCCAGTTTCAACCCAGCTTTTTGTAAACCATCCACAATTACTCTAAGTCTTTCTTTCCTAGATGTATTTTTTGGGATAGGCACAAAATCTATTCCACTGCTAGCACCTAATTTTTTAAATGGATGACATTTTAAAATTCTTCTTGTGCCTAAATAACATCCTTTAATGAGACCGTGAGTTTCAAGAGCTTCAATAAAATATGAGGAGCAGGTAGGTAAAAATCTACATCTATTTCCAAGCAAAGGGGAAATTAGATATTGATATAATTTAATTACAAAAACTAATATTTTTTTCATCTTATTTTTTTAATTTACTAAAACTTTTCTCCATTGATAACAAAAGCACTTTTTGTTTTTGAGCATAAGCATTAGACTTACCGAAAACTATATAAGTGTAATCTTTATTAATTGCACCTCTTTTTTTTAATAATTTATGAACAATGGCTTTTAATTTTCTTCTTATTCTGTTTCTTTTTACAGCATTTCCGATTTTTTTTTTCATAATGAAACTTATTAATAAATCTGTTCTAAGCTTAGGTTTGACAAAATTTTTAGCAGCGAAAATTGAATAGTATTCAGTATGAATTTTTTTTTCTTTAAGTACTTTCTTGAATTGGTTGCTTTTTTTTAGACTTTCAAGCTTAACCATTTATTTCAATTAGGTTGATATTGATTTTCTGCCTTTAGCTCTTCTTCTAGCTATTAGTTGCCTTCCAGCCTTTGTAGACATTCTTGCTCTAAATCCGTGGCGTCTTTTCCTTACAAGATTACTTGGTTGATAAGTTCTTTTCATAAATATTTAAAGGTATATATTTTAATTGTAGGCTATTGTACAGATAAATTATGAGTAAAAGTCTTAAACTATTTTTAGGAATTTTTTATGTGCTAATATTAGTAGTTTTTCTATACTTTTTATTTTCATATATTGACATAACAAGATTAAATGATTTTTCATACTACAAACAATTACAGTTTGACTTAGAAAAATTAATTACAACCAATTTATTAATAAATATTTTAATTTTTTTTATATTTTCTGTAATTTGGGTTTCACTAATGGGCTTTGGGTCCCCACTTTTAATTGTTTCTGGTATTTTATTTGGAAAATGGATAGGCACAGCTATTTCTGTTTTGTCTATCTCAATAGGGGCTTTATTTTTATACATGATAGCTAATTTTTTCTTTAAAGATTTAGTAAAAAGCTTATTAGAAAAGAAATTTTATAAATATATTCACTTTTTTAAAAAAAATGAATTTTATTATTTTTTAATGTTCCGTCTTGCAGGGGGATTAGGCATTCCTTTTGGGCCACAAAATATTTTACCTGTAATTTTCGATATAAAAAAAATTAATTACTTTTTTGCTAGTCTACTTGGATTTGTTCCAGTTTTTTTTATTTGGAATACGATTGGCTCAGGGTTAAATGAATATATCAAACAGGCTGATAATTTCAGTTTTTTAGGCTTATTACTTAATAAAGAAATCTACTTACCTATAATTTCATTTGGTGTAATAATAGCTCTGTCATCTTTAATTAAGAAAAAAATATTTACTTAAAAATATAAAAAAAATTTTACAGAGCCAGGTTGTAAAAAAGTGTTTAAATTAATTATTTTGTAGGTACTTTTTTGAACCTTTTTTAAGCCTCATGCCGTATTTTTGTCTCTATTGTTTATAATTATTTAATAATGCTATTAAGAGGCTTGCATAAATTTGATCCAAGAAGTAAAAATAAGAATTAATGGAGGTGCGCTTAAAATGGGAATTCATTACGATTATAAATCCACTAGAGGCGATAAAGCAATGAAGAAAGAAGCTAAGCGCAAAGCAAGGATTGAACAAAGAAGAGCAAAAAGATTAAACAACTCTCCTAGACCAACAAAAGAAAGTCAAATGCATGATATTGACAAACCTATTACGCTCGAAGATTTAACAAACCCAGATAAGAATTAATTTTACCATGAGATCTTTTGCCTCGAAAGACTCTAGGTTTAAAAATCGTGAAATTTCGTTAAAAAAAAACATAAAAAAAAGAAAAAAATTTAAAATAAAAATAAAAACAAAAAAAAATGACAGTTTTATCAGATAGATGGATCAAACAAGCAGCAATAAAAGGTATGATAAAACCTTTCGTAAATAAGCAAGTTAGAAAAGGAAAAATTTCATTTGGTCTTTCCTCTTATGGTTATGACGCTAGAGTTTCCCAAGAGTTTAAAATATTTACAAATGTTAACTCAGGTATCGTAGATCCAAAACAATTCAAAAAAGAGAGCTTTATTACAAAACGAGGTAAAGAGTGCATAATCCCGCCAAACTCTTTTGCTTTAGCTACAACAGTTGAATACTTTAAAATCCCTGAGAACGTGCTAGTGATTTGTTTAGGAAAATCTACTTACGCAAGGTGCGGAATTATTGTGAACGTAACTCCTTTGGAACCCGGGTGGGAAGGCCATGTCACTCTAGAATTTTCTAACACAACCCCTTTACCTGCAAAAATTTATGCAAATGAGGGTGTTGCACAATTTGTATTTATTAAAGGAAACGAAAAACCTAATATTACCTATGCTAATAGAAAAGGTAAATACATGAAACAAAAAGGTGTAACACTTCC
>CETK01033107.1_pt1 | contig 13537 bp, 7 predicted proteins | sample 361431 | NCBI WGS metagenome assembly CETK01 (sample SAMEA2622452, study PRJEB7988) | marine metagenome | biome: marine biome (ENVO:00000447); feature: surface water layer (ENVO:00002042); material: "saline water (ENVO:00002010), including plankton (ENVO:xxxxxxxx)" | depth 5 m | reverse complement strand
TTGGGGCCGTGGCCCAATTGAACCTAACCGTCACACCAGCATTAGTGAGCGGCTGTGAACATTGTCCTACGGATACATCCGGAGTTCGTATGCAAGGAACGGTTGTAATTACCGATTTAATCGACTCTGAAGGCCGATTGGGGCGAGTTGAGGGCGAATTGAACTTCACTCATTTAGCCACATACTCGGCGACTAATTACATCACTGAGGAACATGTTAGTTTTGACTGGTCTGCTGGCGATATCAATTCTTCATGGAACATGATATTAAGACATGATCCACCCAGATGGTTACCTAACCAAGGACTTACAACTCTATTTGTTGAAACCGATTTAGGTCTTGAAGCACGCGCAGGCCCTGAAATTTTGATTGATGTAATAAGCCCAGAAAAGCGGATAATCAAAGCATGCTTACCAGACAGTTTTCTCTGTCGCAGCGCGTCACCTGATGCACTAATAGTTGCAGACTATGGTGCTGCACCAGAACCGATTCTCATAGCACAACTAAACCATTGGGAGTTAATTGATGTTAACAATTTTGAGAGTAACCAATCAGTCAATACACCACTATTGGAAATATTGCAGGTACAAAATAATACTAACAATATCCATGGATTCACTCCCTTGATCTCGACGCCACCGAGTGCGGCCTCAACCTTCAACCTTGGAGTTAATTCAACTAGGTTGGCGCCCTTGTCATCATGGTTCAATGCGGTAGGTCTAATGTCAATAGAATTAGATGTCTCGAGCCATAATCTAGTATACCTCCAGTATAGTGATTTAGAGATATACAACTTGTTGGATACCAATAAATCATTACGCATTGGGTTGATGATAGTTTGAAATGTTAAAAATAGAATGGGTATTTAAAGCACGCCGTATTTTATAAAATTATGCGAAAACCCGCATACTTGCTAGTTTTTTTGATGTTTACTCTTGCATTACAACCAATAGTCGCTGATGAAGTTGCGCCCAACAGTGAAGATTTATCCACAGGGGATATAATCAGTATTGATGGTTTCATAACGACAAAATTCACCAGTGTTGGTGATACCATTGAGTTATTTGCCAATACAAAGGGCCATTCGGGTAGCATCGCTAACACTCAAACAATTGTTACTGCGGATATTTTACATTATCCAGAAAACGACCCTATCGGTGTTATCGTTCAAGGCGATCTGCCACAAAACCCGGTTATCATTGATACGGTTGTCATGCAGCCCACAGGATATCACGAGAGCGATAGTAATGTGATGATTTGGGAGGGCACCTATACAGTTCCTGTAAATTCACTAGGCGGAGTATACGGTGCCAGTATTACGATGGAAGATGGCGGGAAATTTGCGACAGATGACTCAACCCAGATTCCAGATAAACTGTTTGACGAAATCGAGCGAATGTTAAGAACCATAGATGACACTTGGGATAGTTCAAACCCCACCATGGCAATGAAATCCGTTTTTGATAATCTCGATGGCCACGGTGGCGGGAACTGGGCGGGTTTCGTTGATGATGCGACAAGAGGAAGTGGTCTAGGGGGCAGTTCACAGTTGTGGAATAATATGATTGGAGCAGGCTACAATAATCCGGGCTATGATATGTATGAGGGGGCACGCTTTTTAGAAGCGCTAATGGCATTTTTGGAATCGACCGATTTGGATGCTGGAATGGCATTTGTAACTGGCTTATTCGTTTATGCTAACGAATTCCCCCTCCCGAGGACTATCAACCAATTTGACGCAGTCGCAGACTATATCACAACATTTGATCCAATTGAAAATTTCACTAGATTCGCAGGAACTGAAGAATTTTCGGTAGCGTATGACGCAATGATCGGCAGCAATGAGTGGCAAGCAGTCCAGCAATCACTAGACAATATTGCAAACAATACATTACTCTTTGAATCGTTTCAAACCTTACTGCGCAACGTTGCTTTGCTGTCGATATCAACTCATCCTGACGCAATAATTGCTGGCTTTGAGGCATGGATTGCGCCCTTAACTGAGGAAGACTATGATAGTATGACGCCTTTCCAAAAACTTGTTGTCAGCTGGTCTGAAATGGATGTTAACATTCAGGATTTAGATGGCGACGATTTTCCTGACAGTATTGTGTGGGAATATGAATTATTGCTAAACACAACCGAAGGCTTACAGTGGCAGGCAAAAATGGAAACAGACCATCAATATGTAATAGACGGGTTTGATGATTTTAACAACTTTGACATTGAATTGCTGACGATCATTAGAGACACATTTGAAGACCCGACTTGGGGCAATGCTGGTGATGCATTACAGGAATTTAGTGATTGGGCAGCCAACGCCACAGTATCCCGTGATTTGGAATGGCAATATGATTGGGATTCAGAAGATGATGATGACTCCGAGGATGACGACAGTAACTCAGATGGTGGCGATGAAGATGATGATTCAGACAACCACCAATATGTAATATTTGATGGCTTACACCCGATTCAAACATCTGAATTAAACAAGTATATTCTTGACATTGGATTTGAACTGAGAATCGGGATTACTGCTGATACTGATTATCCTGATGATTTTAACATGACTGTGACCGATTCATCTGGTGACATGTCCAATGTTCTACTGACTCGCAATGAAGGGCGAGATTACGATGCGTACTTTGGTCGCTTTACTGCTAGTGATGTTGGAGTTGATACCTACACATTTAGTCAGCCGCTAGAGACGTTCCGCCCACCTTGTGTAGATGATGGTTGCACCTTAGACAGCGCTGAACTCAAGATTACAACTCTTCAACCGAGTTTAATTGAATCGATGCCACTAGAAGTCATGGATGAGATATTCATGGTATCTGCTGTGGGAGTAATTGTTGACCAGGATGAAACTTTCCTAATCAATCAGCCATATGAGGTTGAATCAACGACCTATGATGCAGTTGATGGTGCTCTATTTGGCGCCAATGTAGATACGGCCATACTTCGTGTATCTCCCGGTCTAGGTGCATCTGCTTTCTCGACACTATCGCCTGCTGGAGAACTATCTATTTACAGTGCAAAACCATCGACACTCGCAGCAACTTATGATGCCGATGATGCATCTAATTTGTTGACTGTAACAGTTGAACCTAGATCAGAAGATTCAGAAGGCGGCGACCTCTCTGACGATCAAGCATCATTTTCTGGCGATATAGATTATGCCGGAGATAGTACTGCAGGTTGGGATTTATCATCCACAATAAGCGGTCAATTCTCACAATCAGATCGCGGTGTTGCAGTGATAACAACTAGTGGGGAGAATGCTGAGGGGTTAGAATTTAGCTTCATCAATGAAATGCCTCTACCGTCAACACCTCCTTGCACAATAGTTAGTGGGTTTATTCAAAGCTCAAACGATGTAGTCATTGACCTTAGCGCACGTAATTATTACTATGAGGCCGATGGTAGTATGCATTACTTTGATTCAACTGAAGCAGTTGCTTACACGATTGATTGGGGCGACGGACAGACAACAGGGCCAGTAACCAATCCTGGAAGTGACGCAGCGAGCGATGAGGGCCATTATTCGACTACAGAAACGCATTACTACGCTCCGTCACCGTCCGGGCAAGAATCATACACCATTGTAGTCGATTATGAATTTGAACATGGAGTGAATTACTATTATTCAGCGATTTGGAAAGAGAATCACGGGTTTGAAATGTATGATGAGGACGGGAACGAGTATCACGAGGAATATTTCACTTCTAACGAGGAACAACGCTATTGTAGATTATCAGAACCGGAGATGTCAGCATTACCAAGCCCTCCCATAATTAATGAATTCATCACGAACGGACCGTTTGAGGTGATGACTCAGCAACAAACTTCTTCCGATGAAGACGGAAAAACCTCGCTTAGTATGACTCCACCTCATACTGGTGCTTATGTGTCAATTGTTCAATCCGAGACAATTCGTGCTGCAGATGGAGAGACAGTAACGGGAATTGGGCTTAATTTTGGTATTGCGACACAGGGAAGTATCGGCATAGGTAATCTAGACGTTATCGACTACTTTGCGGGGTTACCGGTATATGCAGCTAATACGAGCCAACCGACTCAATCAGTAACTATCGAGTCAAACGGCATCTCAGATACACATCATAAAGCGACAATAGGACATCTACCACTTGACTTATCGGTCGCATTTGACGATATTGACTGGTCAGCCGAACCAGACATACAGGAGATTATCTTCAATCCGGGGGAAACAAGCCGTAGTGTGCAATTGACGCACGCAGCACCATTATCACTAGTAGGGATTTTTACCACTGAATCTGAATCGAACGGAGATAGTTCACTAGATGAAACCCTAACCCCTCTAGCAATTCATTTTGGTCTTGTCTTACACAATCCAAATGAATTATCCATCAATGGTGCCCTTGGCCCGGGACAGACAACTAATGTTGCTCTGTCTCAGTCCATTGACCAAGCAACCAGAATATTAGCAATCGCATCACCAAGTCATGGTTTCGATCCTGCAACCGTTGACTTCTCAACCATCACCGAATTAATCTCAAACGAAGCACTGAGGCCAGCAACAGATTGGGCAGGTGTTGAACAAGAAATCACCTCAATCTGCGAAGATATAGACGTAAGCGGAGAGCACTCTTGGAATTCAGAGTCAAATAATCATGAACCAATGCTACAGATTAGTGTAGAGCAACTGTCTGACGCAATCAGATTTGGTAATTATGAAGGCTACAGCATGCTGATGACCAATCACGAGTTGATTCATGAAGCAACAGGGGTCAGCTACGATCATCTACCAATAACCAATTATGATCTTGTCGATAGGCCGCGTCTTGAATACCCGACCTCTGAAATGCCAGAGGGCAAATATTTGTTCAATACAGGGACTTCACTCGATGCATCGATAGAGATACAACTTAATGATCGGTTTGGTCCAGACTTTGAAATAGAGAACAATCAAGGAAAATGTGAAAACAATATCGATTTGACAGACCAAGAGACCTTTGAAATCTTCGATGATTATGTTACAAGATTTAGCACGATTGCCTGGGGACAAGGTAGTTCTGCAGATTTGCAACTCCCTTATCTTTCATCACCGGTTTCGGAATATACTGTTATTGCAGTTGCCCAGCAGGGTAGCGGAGATTCCGCAACACTAGTATCGGCAATCAGTACTACATTATCTGAGCCAAATCCAGAGCCGCCGACAATGGAGAATCTTTCGGTAGTATTTGCTCCGTCAAACCCATTACCCGGCGATATAGTTCTACTTACTGTGACGGATGAATCGAATGAGCCCATTGAAGGACTCTCGATAACTGTGGTTAGGGGTGAAGAAACCTTGACTAGCTTGTTGTCTAACGAAAATGGCCAGAATTCATTCCCCATTCCGGAAGGCGAAATCATCATTAGAATCTCTGGCGGTCAATATTACCCTGTTGAATTAAGCATCACCGTTACACCTCAAGGTATTGATGACAATCAAGGCTTGCCGGGTGACCGAGATGGCGATGGTTATGGAGATCTACTTGACGCCTTCCCAGATGATGTAAATGAATGGGTTGACACAGATCTAGACAATATAGGGGACAATGCCGATACGGATGACGATGGTGATGGCCTGCTAGACCAGGAAGAGATAATTTCGAATCCTCAAACTAATCCGTTAAAGCCGGATAGTGATAGTGATGGTTATTGTGATGGACCGCTTTCCATAATTGGGGTCTGTGTAAGTGGCGACAAGTTCCCAATTGATTCGTCAGAATGGGCGGATACCGATAGCGACGGCGTTGGTGATAATGCAGATCAATGTCCAGACACCTCGGCCAATGAACCAATCGATGAGTATGGCTGCTCTGCTTCACAGTTGGACGATGGAATTGATAACCCGGCTGATGATTTGGACCAGAATAACACAGATGTTGATTCATCAAATCAAGACAAATCCGATTCCAAGGAATCAACATCTAACTCTCTGCTGATTGTCGGAGGTTCAATTGCCTTGATAATTGTCCTCGCAGTGCTTGCATTACTCATGCTGTTGCGAAACCGAGGCGACGAGATTGATGAGAAACAGTTTGTTCAGCAGGAGGAACTGTTTGAAAACGTTGCAATTGCTACAACAACTCCATATTTGCCAACGAAACCTCCAGTTACCGCTAGAGGCGAAATGCATCAGGGTTATGAGGCGATTGAGTTCCCAGCGGGCAGTGGCAGTTGGTTCTATCGAGATCCAGACTCTGGAGCTTGGGTTGAATGGCGCTAGTTAACCGCTAAGGTGTGGGCATGTCTAGGACCGCCAAACTAGCAGTAGTGATATTGTTGTGCCTGATGGCTCTACCATTGTTGAATTCAGCCCCGCAAGCATCTATGGCGACGGAGTACATCTTTGATGACCCTGCGTTGGAGAGAATGAAGGCGCAAAGCAACGATTCAACGACATCAAATCAGTTAATTGTCAGGATATCACACGATGACATGGGGCCTCTGACGCACAATTTCACTAGAGTAAACGAGTTATTGATGATTGAAACCGCAATAACAAGTAGTTCAGAATCAAACTATTCACTCAACCATGATGCGGTATTCCTCAAGCGGCTAGAATCGCCAATTTCAGCTTGGCAATCAGCATTATTGAGCAGGAATAAATCAATGGTTAATGCTACAAGCTGGGGACAAGTTTTGCAACCGATAAATCAAGATGGTTGGTGCGGCAATGACGCCCTTCTTTCTGAGCAAATCGCCTTTCAAGCAACGCTGTTGATGTTGCCAAAGAACTCAAACTTAGGCGTTGCGTGCCCTGAGTTTGCCGGTGCGCTACCCTCGCAACCCCCACAAGCAAATGAGATAATCTGGCTCGTTTGGCTCGATTCAAGCGAGATGCCCGTTGATTGGTTAATTCTCAATGATTGGTGTAAAGACTTGTCAGATAATTCAGAATTCCAGTTTGAACCCGCCGGAGTCAATATGTTGTTTAAGGAGGCTGAGCGCGTTGCTAAGCAAGACTTAAGTCAAATCTTACCAGTTACGGCGTTGATACTGTTTGCTTTGCTATTGTTATTTTTGCGAGATTTTAAGTCGACAGTCGTCACACTAGGGTCGGTAATTCTCGTAGTTGCAGCAGTGATGGGGTCATTACAGGTTTTAGGCTATCAGTTCTCAGTCATCGATGGTATTGCGATTCCAATTATCATGGGGGTCGCGGTTGATGGGGCATTTTGGTACAAATCGTCAAGAAAACCCAAACATGAGGTCCGCAATATTTTGTTGCTAGCAATGGCAACAACAGTCGCAGCTATCTCCTTAGCTTTATTTTCGCCAATTAAGGCGCAGCGCGGTCTTGCGTTAGTGATGATATTTGGCATAGTTTTGGATTGGGCTTTAACACGATATGTCTTGGAGGATTTTTATTTTAATTCTCGTCGTTCATCAGATAATTCACCCCCATCATTTTCTCAGATGAATGAAAATAAACGATGGTTATGGCCCTCATGCCTAACGATTCTGGTTGTGATGGCGTTGACATCACCAACCGGGGTTGAGGCTTTGGATATTGAACAGTTCCTGCCAGAAGATAGTGATTATTTGGATGAACTTAGCGATCTACGAGATATCTACATAATCGCCTCTGGAACAATCGTATTCATTACATTAGATATCGATACTAGCGATGCAGAAGATATCAACAAGATTACGCGCTTTAGAACGCAATTTGACCAACATCCCAGCATAATTTCATATGACACAGGGCTTACTAAGCAGAACCTAGTGCTAGGAATCGGGGAAACGCAATCGTCAAACTTCAGCGCATTATATGAAAATACTAGCCAGTCAGTAATCATCAATGACCCATGGTTAAGGGTAAATGGAGACATTACAGGAGGCATGATAATCGCAATAATTGACGGTGAAAACTCGGAATCTGCATATCAATTTCTACTGGATACTCAAGACTTGATGGCTACAAACAATGTCTCTGGCGAAATAGGTGGTCAACTAATTACCGGTATAGACCTAGCAAAGTCATTTGAGCAGACGCGCATAATCCAGATACTTGCGGCCGGATGCGCAGTTTTTGTAATTGCTTTTGGACTGACACGATCGCCTGAAAAGGCCATTAGAATTGCTGCGGGGACTATCGCTGTCGGCATTGCCGTTGACGGATTAGCAAGTCATTTTGGTGGCCGAGGAGTCAACACCGCACCCGCCGTATTACTTGGAATGGGGTTCGCTGCAGACTATTTGTCCCATGCCAGTGACAAGATGACGTCTTGGAAATCCGACAACTTTGCAAGATGGGGGGCAGCAGCAACGTCTGGGTTGGTGTTTGTGACCGTTTCATTCAGTGAGTTCCCGCCAGCAAAAAGTACGGGGGTACTACTGTCTCTAACCATTTTAATTTCTGTAATCCTCGCATCTTGCTTAGCCTTTACCTATCCGAATCATCGATTATTACAGGAAGAGTAGGCGATAATATTATGAAAAATTCACATCAGCCCAATCCATGCATCCATTATTTGAGATGGACAACTACATAGTCCAAACCAAGTTTTTGAAAATTTTCGGTGGCGCTTTTTGGTTCAAAGACCTAAATGACAATATCATCGCTTACTCCAAACAAAAAGCGTTCAAATTGAAAGAGGACATCATACTCTATGCAGATGTTGCTTGTACCCAGCCACTACTACAGATAAAAGCCCGACAGATGTTAGACTTAAGCGCAACATACGATGTTTTTGATTTAACAACAAGCGAACATATTGGCTCAGTAAAACGCAAGTTCCTAAAATCTATTGTCAAGGATAGTTGGAAACTACTTGACATAAACGGTAACCAGTATGGCGAATTAATTGAGGACAGCATTGCAATTTTACGACGATTTATCCCGCTAATTCCGGCAAAATTCCATTTTGAGATTCCCGGCTATGATGGTATTACAATTCATCAGCAGTTCAATCCATTCATCAAAAAATCCCTGCTGACTATACCGCCAGGCCACCCAATGGATCGCCGAATGATTGCAGCAATTACGCTTCTCAATTCAGCGATTGAAGGACGACAAGGTTAGAACTTAAATCAAAGCAATGGGTTCATGCCTAATGCTATGCTAGGCTTGGCGTGGCCCGAGTTGTAGTGATTGGTGCAGGCATTGCAGGCCTGAGTGCCGCAATCCACGCAGTAGCCAATGGTCACCACGTGGTGGTGTTAGAAAAAAGGGCCACAATAGGTGGTCGTGCAACCTCGCAAAATGTTGACGGTTTTTCTCTCCACTATGGGCCTCATTTAATTGATAATAGAGGGCCGTTTTTCAAAATGTGCAAACGACTAAGCCGCGTAAAACCTCAGGTGAAAGCAATCAGACTTGATAAGGTTGAAGTTGCCGGTTACGGGCCAGTTAGGCCCGTTGGCAACATCAAGCAAGCCGCGGTTAACAGGCGAGCACTGAAGGAAAGGGCACAAGGAAATCCCTATTTTGATGCAATTAGATATTTATCCACATGGGGAATTACTGACAACAAATTGCGAATAGACTCCTTGGTTAAGGCAAAATTTAGCGTATGCAATGAGGGATGGATCGGTTTAATTGGCAGGCTAGGAGCGGCCCTAGACGAGGTCGGGGTATTGATTGAAACTGGGTGCGAAGCGATGTCGATTGATGGCCAAAAAATCTCATTAAAAGATGGTCGCGAGTTAGAATGTGACGCGATTATTCTCGCCTGCGGTGCTGCGGCAGCAAAAAGAATTCTGCTGACCGTTGATGAGGGGACAGCCAACTCATATTTTAGCAATTTAACCACTCATTTTGCTAGTAGTATTGAGGCAGGATTGTCATCAAAACCCATGGCTGGAAAGCATAGCATAGTCGATGTCAAAAAGCGAATAGCGATTATTGATTACACAGCAATTCAGCCGAAATTAGGAGCAAATGGCTCACACATCTCTGCTATTTGTACCGATAATTTAGGCGAAGGCAGATTCGACCGACTAACCGACGCCCTCAATCATCATATTTCTGGTTGGGACAAGCATATCATAACCGATGTGAAACAGAAGAAGATTGTAGTTGGTTACGACAATTGTCTCGATTTTGACGCATTTACCAATCATCGTGTATTATTGGCAGGCCCTTGGGTAAAATCAGACTATATCTTGGCAGACGCCGCAGCTGATACCGGAAAATCTGCAGCAAAGGCGATAAAATCGTTAGTACAATAATGAAATTGTTATTCACCGCCAACGTTGCCGTTGAGGTATGCGGTTTGTGTCTTGGAATGTCAATGGCATTAGGGCGGCGATCAAGAAAGGAATAGACGGGTATTTTTCATCACTCGATGCAGATGTGTGGATGCTTCAAGAGGTGCGGGCGCTACCGGAACAGTTGCCCAAAGGCTGGGATTGGCCGGCTGGGTATCAAGTACATCTTCATACTGCGGATAAGAAAGGTTACTCAGGCGTTGCGACGCTCTCTCGTTCGCCAATGGTAGTGGTTCAAACCGGTAAACCGTCGACAGTCGATCCGTCTGACTCAGAAGGCAGAATCATAGTAACAAAGCATGGTGAGATTACCTGCATCAATACCTATCTGCCGAGTGGTTCGAGCGGCATTGAGAGGCAACAATTCAAGGAATTGTGGATGGCAGAATGGCGCGAATTTATTCATCCTTACGTTACAGTGGATGAGCCAGTGATTGTATGCGGCGACCTAAATGTAGCTCACACGGAAGATGATATCTGGAATCCTAAAGGCAATGCCAAAATGAGTGGTTTTCTACCTCAGGAACGTGAGTGGTTTGGCGAACTTCTCAGTGATGGCTGGCACGACGCATTCAGGGAAAAGTTCGGAGAGGGTGCCAAAATATACAGTTGGTGGTCTAACAGAGGCCAAGCAAGAGCCAAGGACCGCGGTTGGAGAATTGATTACTTCTTACTGAATGATGCAGCCAATGATTTAGTCAATGACATCACGATAAATCGCCAGGGCGGTTTGGAGATTTCAGATCATGCGCCAGTAATTCTTGATATCAATTACTGATTTTGCTCTTCAATATCAGATAGCGCAACCATCAAGTCATCAACCGTGTCTCTGAGCGATTGGATTGAACTATCTTCGACAATAATTACTAGTTTTGCCTCTGAACCTGTTTCAATGAGGTTTGCCGAACAACCCGGTCGGGATGCTGCGGCCAGTAGTATCGTACCAAGCGTTGCTGCGCCGGTCCACTCTACAGTAGCGCGATACGATTCGACCATAGACAGTCCAAGGGGTGGGCTGATATGAGGATGACTCTTGGATAAACCATGGCGAAGCAAGAGCCCAATTTCGAGGTAATTGCAGGTGCTGCGGGTGTCGCCATTGGAGAAGGGCGTACCAATCACGAAGGCCGCCGGGCGTTGCTGTTGATTCGTGGACAAGAGGATAGTTCTGAGTTTGAAAGTCTGGTAAAGACCATGGGCATAACGATTGTTGAGGTGATTTATCAACCTGGTAAGCAAGACCCTAAAAGTTTCTTTGGCAAAGGTAGATTACAAGATATTGCTGACGAATTGCGTTTACGGGTTGCCAATCATCCATGGCAAGGGATTGACTTAGTACTCATTCATACGAATGCTACGCCAAGACAGTTGGTCTCTGTCAGCGATGTAACCAATGTAGAGGTGTGGGATAGAGTTCGTCTTTTGTTATCATTATTTACTGCTCATGCAAACTCATTAGAAGCTCGAACGCAGGTCCGTATCGCTCGTCTACAATCAGATAGAACGGTATTGAGAGAATTGGCTAATCAGACAACGACCGGCGAAAGAGCAGGTTATGGTGGCGGCGGTGTAACAGCACTACAGTCAGTAATCACCAACATAAATCGTGAATTATCTTCTCTTAGGAAACGGCAGACCAAGCACTCTAAGGCCCAAGCAGAGCGCCGTCGTCAACGAACAAGAAGTGGCGCAGTTACCGTTGGTATTGCTGGTTACACCAATGCAGGCAAGTCTAGTTTTTTTCTCAAAATGTCAGGTAAGGAAGTATTGGTTGAAGATAAGTTGTTTTCGACACTAGAAACAACCGTAGGTAGATTAGCAGTCAGTCCAAGAATACTACTTGCCGATACAATTGGCTTCATTGATAATCTACCAAATGCGACACTAGATGCGTTCAGAGCCACTCTTTCGGAAGCACTAGAGTGTGATATGCTGATGTTGTTAGTTGATGGAACAGATACAATCTCAGAACTGAAGCGCAAGGTTGCAGCTACGCAAAGAGAAATCAACACTAGATATTTTGGTGAAACCTCGATTGAGAATTTTACCGAGCGCAAGGTTATGTGTGTATTAACTAAAATTGAAGATATAACCGAGGAAGAACTAGAAGAAAAAAAATCGATCATACGAAGTTATGGCTATTCCACGCCGTTAGCGATCTCAGTGCATCAAAACATCGGCTTGGATGAGTTGCAAGGTGCTATGCTAGAGCAGCTATTTGGTAATCCGGCAACAATAAATATCGTAAACAGCCCAACTGGGAGAAATGTCGAAGGTTATCTTGCGGATGTCTATGATGCAGGAATGGTCATCAACAAGGATGCGCAACCAAACGGCGACGTAGAGGTCGATGTTTGGATTAGCCAGCAGTCACTAGCAAGATTACTCAGTAATTCATTGGGGCGCATTGAAGTCAAGTAGGAAGAAGTTCTCGCAACTTCATGGGCGATGAAGACTTCGGTGAAGACTACATCGATGGTTTAAGCGGTCTTGCAGAACCTACTAGTCATGTTACTTTCACCAGTTCAGACGCTAAACTAACGATAGAGATTGATGAATTAACACGGGTGGGAAATTCAATCGCAGTGCTTATCCTAGTTACTTGCTTGTTAGGTCTTATCAACGGGATAGATTTCATGCAGCCCGAATCTGGTTTGGTGCGTCCTGATGAATTTGTTTTCCGTTTTGCTCAAAACGCTCCGGATGAGTCAGCCATTTTCAACGGGCATGTCTATGATGACATAGGTAACCCAATTGATAATGCTACAGTGTATATTTCATGGTATGAAGGCGACTATTGGAATACCAGCTCTACTCAGACAGATGGCGACGGATTTTTTGAGATGGAAAAACTCGATCCTGGGATAACCCGTGTCGATGTAATTGTTCACCGCGATAATTACAAAGATCGCTTTTCCAACCGAGTTTTACTATCACCACCAGCATTATTTGAGCCATACGGCTTTACCAGCATTGATTTCGTAATGCCCTCACAAGAAGATTTCGCCAAACAGGACTGCCCGGAAGAATCCACAGACTGCTCAGTCAGAGAGATTGATAATTCACCAAAACAGATGGACCATCCACTAATGGATTCTGCAGCCTCAATGATTTATTCAACGATTGGTGTTGGCTTCATTGGTCTTTCTTCACTAGCGATTGGTTTTACGGTATGGGCCATGCGTTCTGGATCGGTTTACTTACTAAGAACCGCATCAGTATTATCTTTTTTCACCATGGGTCATTATTATTCTGCCTGCTTATTCAGTCTAGTTGCCTTCGTCTTGACATT
>CETK01048379.1_pt1 | contig 13547 bp, 13 predicted proteins | sample 361431 | NCBI WGS metagenome assembly CETK01 (sample SAMEA2622452, study PRJEB7988) | marine metagenome | biome: marine biome (ENVO:00000447); feature: surface water layer (ENVO:00002042); material: "saline water (ENVO:00002010), including plankton (ENVO:xxxxxxxx)" | depth 5 m | reverse complement strand
GCTGAAGGATTGACGGACGCGGGTTCAATTCCCGCCGCCTCCACCAAAATTTATATATACAAATTTAATGACAAATTGAACGTAAAAGTTGTAATATATTTAATATATAAAATTTATATCTATTTAATTACAAAAAAAGGGGTACTTTTATGAATAAATTAAAATTTTTGTTAGCCCTTCCTTTATTTTTTAGTATCAATGCTTTCTCACAGGACGATGATTCTGTAGAAGAAGTTGTTGTTACTGGTTCATACATTAAAGGAAGTGCAACTGATGGAGCATCTCCAGTGGATGTTGTATCAAGAGACACAATAGAAGATATTGGTGCTACAACAGTCGCCGACATTACAGCATATTTAACTGTTGATTCAGGGTCTGAAAATAATGCTGATTCATTTACTTCTGGTTCAATCCAGGGGACATCAAATGTGAATCTAAGAGGCTTAGGGCTCTCATCAACGTTAGTGCTAATTGATAGCAGACGAAATACAGTTGCTGCATCACAAGCAAATGATGGAAGTGTTTTCGTGGATACAAATAGCATTCCTGTAATAGCTATAGAAAGAGTAGAAATTCTTAAAGAAGGTGCTGCTTCAATTTACGGCTCAGATGCAGTTGCTGGAGTTGCAAACTTTATATTGAGAAGAGATTTTACTGGTTTTGAAGTCAATGTGAGTCAGCAAAAAACAGATGTCGGAAATCAGACAGATGATCGTGTAAGTTTAATTATGGGTGGTGAAAATGACGGAAGTAACTTTGTTTTTGCGTATAGCCAATTAGACAGATCTCCGCTGAAAGGGACTGATGGCGATTTAGCAAAATATTCTCAACTTGCATTTAGTACTTTTGGAACAAGTTATTTGATCTATCCTCCTGGTCCATTGACTGGAGACGACGCAATTGATCCGAGTCTTTATACTTTAAGTGTTGCTGATGGACCTTATGCAGGTGATTACTCAATTTTAGAGTATGTTCCTGATGCAAATTGTGTTGCTAATAAAGGACTTCTTTTACCTCAGCCAGCCTCAGCTGTTGGGCCTGGTGGAACACTATGTGGTTTTTATTACGGAGATAGATTTAATTACGTAAATGATGAAGATCATTCAAGTATGTATGGTTCATTTAAAACTACTTTAAGTAATGGAGTTGACTTTGAATTCGATTATATGAAGTCATCTGTAGACGTCAATGACAATCCACAATCTCCTTCATATCCAGCACTATCATATTTGAGTGTTGCAAACATAGTTATGCCTGGGGTTGGCGGTAACCCTTTTCCATATCCTGTTCTTTTTAGAGGAAGAGCATTAGGATCAACCTATCCTTCTCCAGATGCACCTAGAGAACATGAGAATGATAGAATTTCTTTTGGTCTTAGTGGGGAATTAAGTAATGGTTTTGATTGGGATTTCCATGTAACTAAGAGTTCAAGTAGTAGTTATATATCACAACCTGATACAAGCACATCAAGATTTAGAAAAGCGATTATTGGAGACTCTGATGCACCTGGATCATGGAATTTATTTGATCCAACTGCTAACTCTCAAGCGTTAGTTGATTATATTTCATCATCTGAAGAAAGAAATGTTGATGCTTCTCTTACAGCAATTGATTTTATATTAACTGGAAATGTTAATGATATTGATGTTGCTACTGGAATTCAGTTCAAAGATGAATCATATAAGATTACAAGAAATGATGAATCAATTGCAGTATTTGCAGCTGATGGCAGTATTTCACAACAATCTGATTTAATATTTCTTGGAGGAGGAAGAGAGAATGACGATAGCAGAAACTCTTTCGCAATGTTTGTTGAGGCATCAAAGAATGTTAGTGATAGATTAGAAGTGAAAGGTGCACTAAGGTTTGAAAACCTTGAATCTGATAATAGTATTAACCCAAAAATTTCTGCAAGATTTCAAGCAACTGATGATCTTGTTTTAAGAGGTTCATATAGTACTTCATTCAGAGAACCATCTTTGGTTCAGATTCATTCTGACTTAGTAGCATTAGAAGCTCTTCAAGATTTTGATACTGATGGAGATGCTGTCGGTGGAACTCAGTTTGTTCGTGTTGCTGTAAAAAGTAATGCAGATCTTCAACCAGAAGAATCAAATAATATGAACTTAGGAGCAATTTGGACTCCAAATGATCAAGCTTCACTTACAGTTGATTATTGGACTATTGATTATGATGATGTTATCACCAGAGAAAATGCTCAGGGTAAACTAATTTCTAATCCAACATCCCCAGATGTTATTAGAAGTGCAGGAGTAATAGTTGGATTAACAACAAAATATTTCAATGCTGAAAATGTTGAGGCTAGTGGTTTAGACATCGAGGCAAAATATGACTTTATAACTCCAGTTGGAGATATGACGGTTGGGTTTAAAAATGCAAGAATCAGTAAATATGAAATTCCTGATGGATCCGGCGGTATGAAAGATGTTGTTGGTCAATTTAACTGGGATAACTTTGCTAGATCTATGCCGGAGAGCAAATCGGTTCTCTCATTAGCGCTAGTAAACGGCGATCATTCTCTAAAAGCTTTTTACAGAATGGTATCTGACTATGAAACAAGTAGATCTTTTACATCTGGTTATGGTCCGATTGCTAATTCTAGAGGTTTTACAAAAAATATTGATGAATTCAATACTTTAGATCTCAAATATTCATACAACATGGATATGAATGACGGCAACCTTAAGTTTACTCTTGGATTAAATAACGCAACTGATGAGGAACCACCTTTAGTATTTGATGATGCTAATTTCTCTTATGATCCCAAGCATCATGATATTAGAGGAAGAATGGTTTACATGGGTGTGAAGTTCTCTAGATAAACTCATTTAATTTAAAAGGCAGCTTTAAGCTGCCTTTTTTTTATTTAAAATAAATCAATTAATTAATGGACTTTAAGTATAAGGATTATTAAACTACCCATCTAAATTATGGCAAATTCTAAACAAGCAATTAAAAGAGTAAGACAAAACTCTGATAAATATAAACTACGTCATGCACAAAGATCTATTGTGAGGACAGCTGTTAAAAATGTTAGAGCATCAATTGAAGATGGAAATAAAGAGAAAGCAATTGATCATTTCAATAAAGCCCAGAAAATTTTAGACTCATCAGCGTCTAAAAAAGTAATACATAAAAATGCAGCTGCTAGAACTAAAAGCAGACTTCAAAAAGCAATTAAAAATATTAAGTAAGTTTTTTACTACTTTGAATATGCAGTTCTAATGATTGCATTAAAGGTTTAATGCCATCTCCAGTAGCTGCTGAAATAAAAAAAAGCTTCTGATTATTACTGTCTATTTCTTTTTTTAAAATATTTTTTATATCTTCAACACCTTTCTCATCAAACAAGTCAATTTTATTGCAAACAATCCAAGAGACCTTTTGCGTTAAATTATCCTTAAATGAATCTAATTCTTTTTTCAATAATTTAATCTGGTCAATGGGACTAATGTTTTCTAAAGAAAATAGATCAACAAAAATTAGCAATAATCCGGTTCTTGAAATATGTTTTAAGAATTTAATCCCTAAGCCAGCTCCTTCAGACGCGCCTTCTATAAGTCCTGGTATATCTGCAATTACATAACTAGAATCAGAAGCTTTTATAGAACCTAGGTGTGGTCTGAGAGTTGTGAAAGGATAATTTCCTATTTTAGGTTTAGCAGAAGATACTTTATTTAGAAAAGTTGATTTTCCTGCATTGGGAAAACCTACAAGTCCAACATCAGCCAGAGATTTAAGCTCCAACCTTATAACTCTTTTTTCTCCCTCAAAACCAGCTGTAGATTTTCTTGGAGCTTGATTAGTACTAGATTTAAATTTTGCATTTCCCAAGCCTCCATCTCCTCCTTTAGCAATAACATAAAATTTATCTTTCTCTTTGCAGTCTATTAATTGTTCGCTGGTTATGTCATCGTAAATCACAGTTCCTGGTGGCACTTCAATTACAAGATCGTTTCCATCAGAACCAGACTTATTTTTACCTGAACCGCGCTCACCATTTTGCGCATTAAAGATTTTTTTATTTTGAAAATCTACTAAAGTATTTAAATTAGTATTTGTTTTGAATACAACATCGCCGCCTCTACCGCCATCACCGCCATCGGGTCCACCAAATGGAATATATTTTTCTCTTCTAAAGCTTGATGCGCCTGAACCACCATTACCTGCCCTAACTTCGAGAAAGGCCTCGTCAATGAAGTTCATAGATAATATTATTGAGGAATAACGTTAGCCGTTTTTCTTTTTTTTGGTCCCTTGTATGAGAATTGAACAACGCCAGGAGCCTTAGCAAATAACGTATCATCTTTACCAATACCCACATTTAAACCAGGATGAGTATTAGTACCTCGCTGACGAATAAGTATTTCTCCAGCTTTCACAATTTGACCACCAAATCTTTTGACACCAAGCCTTTTGGAATTAGAATCTCTTCCATTTTTACTCGATCCACCTGCTTTCTTATGTGCCATCTTATTTGCTCTCTAATTTAATACTTTTAATTTCAACTTGAGAATGTCTAGCTCTGTGACCTATTTTTCTCATACTATGTTTTCGTCTTCTAAATCTTAATATAGATATTTTTTCTGACTTGACTGTATCTTTTACCTCGGCAGTAACTTTTACATTTGATAAATATGGCTGGCCAACTTCAACTTTTTTATCATCAACATATAGCAAGACATTATCAAATGTTATTTTTTTTCCTACTTCATCTTTTAGTAAATCAACAGACAAGACCATTCCCTTTTCAACTTTGTGCTGTTTACCGCCAGTTTCTATTACTGCATACATAATTTTTACCTTTAAAGCTGGGAAAATATACGCTTTAATGAGAGATTTATCAATACTTATGTATAATTTTGATATAAAAAATTGTTTTAGTATGTCAAAAATAACTATAGAAAAAGAATTATTGATTGTAGAAAGACTTATTCAAACTGATCTAATCAAAGATAGGTCTATATCAGATCTTTATAAGCACATTTTTAATTCAAGTGGTAAGAAAATAAGGGCCAAATTATGTCTTTTAAGCTCAAAGCCCTCAAATAATAATAAATTGAGATATAAGCTGGCTGCGGTAATCGAATTACTTCATACAGCGACATTGGTTCATGATGATGTTGTTGACAATTCACCTACAAGAAGAGGGAAAAAGTCTATTAACAATATTTGGACAAATTCACACGGGGTTCTTATAGGAGACTACATTTATTCAAAAGCTTTTATTTATATGGTTGATATTGCAAACATGAAGATTTTAAAAGAACTTTCAAAAGCAACGAATGACATATCCCAAGGTGAATTAATCCAACTTGATTCGCTTAAAAATACCAATGTCTCACTTCAAAGATTAAAAAAAATTAGTTATTTTAAGACAGGTAGGCTTTTTGAAGCTTCAGCAAAATCCGGAGCAATATTAGCTGGGTTCACTCCAAGCAAAATTAATGCAATATCAGAATATGCAAAAAATCTAGGAATATTATTTCAAGTTAAAGATGATTTGCTTGATTATTCTATAGACAATGATATTGGAAAACCTCTTTTTAAGGACCTTAAAGAAGGAAAAATAACTTACCCTTTTTATTATGCTCATAAAAATGCTTCATCAAAAAATAGAAAAATACTTGAAAAATATCTTGGTAATGAAAAAATAAATATACAAAAAGCATATAATTTAATTAGTGATTTAAAAGGAATTAAATTAACAGAAAAGTTGGCATATCATTTTTATGAAAAATCAATTCAGTCTGTTAAAAAAATTAATGATAAAAGGATTGAAATAGAAATGCTGGAGCTCATTGATAATGCTTTCTATAGAGCTAAATAATGTTTATACCAAAAGATAGTTATACAAATAGTGATCTTATAGATTGTGCGAACGGAGAGTTATTTACAAAAGATGGGGATGGAAGATTGCCCTCTGATGAAATGCTGATGTTTGATGAGATTACCAACATAGATAATACTTCTGGAACATATCAAAAAGGACTAATTAACGCAAAACTAAGCATATCTCCTGACTTATGGTTTTTTAAATGCCATTTCAAAGAAGATCCTGTGATGCCTGGATGCCTTGGTTTGGATGCTATGTGGCAACTTTTGGGATTTTATCTGCTTTGGTCTGGTCTTCCTGGAATCGGAAGAGCTTTAGGAGCTGAAAATATAAAGTTTTTTGGTCAAGTTTTACCTAATGCAAATGAGGTAGAATATGTTTTAAATATTAAGAGAATTATTAATAGAGGTGCAATAGTTGGTTTAGCTGATGGAGAGATGTTTGTAGATAAAAAAAAGATTTACTCTGCTGAAAAGTTAAAAGTTGGTCTTTTTAAAGATCCTAGTAATTTTTAAAGATGAATAATGTTGTCATAACAGGTTTTGGAATAAAATCATGTATTGGAAATACGGGTGAAGAAGTTTTACATAGTCTTCAAAATGGCATATCTGGAATTTCAAGTAATAAAGTATATAAGGAAATGGGTTTTAGGAGCTGTGTTTCTGGAACAGTCAAAAATATTGAATTTAAGGATCTGATTGACAGAAAGATATTAAGGTTTATGGGAGAAGCATCTGCCTTAGCTTATCTTGCAACAGAGGATGCTCTTCAAATGTCAGGATTAAGTATCAATGATCTTGATAATACTAAAGTTGGTGTTGTAGCTGGCTCAGGGGGGGCATCAACAAGAGTGATGCTTGAAAGTGGAGATATTGCAAGAGAAAGAGGCCCAAAAAGAATTGGTCCGTATGCTGTAACAAAAAGTATGTCTAGTTCAATATCTGGAATTCTTGCTACCTCATTTAAGATAAAGGGAATCAATTACTCAATTTCCTCAGCATGTGCTACAAGCGCACATTGCATTGGGCATGCTGCTGAATTAATAAAATCAGGACAACAAGATATTGTCATTGCTGGGGGTGCGGATGACGAGCATTGGACATCTTCTTCCTTGTTTGATGCAATGGGAGCTTTATCATCGAATTTTAATGACAACCCGTCAATAGCATCCAGACCTTATGATACTGACAGAGATGGGTTTGTAATTTCAGGAGGATCCGGAATAGTTATCCTAGAGTCTGAAGAGCATGCAAAAAAAAGAGGAGCAAATATAATAGCAAAAATTTCAGGATATCACGCTACTTCAGATGGATTTGACATGGTTGCTCCATCAGGAGAAGGAGCAATGAGATGTATGCAAGGTGCTATTAAAGATATCGATAATAAAATTGACTACATCAATACACATGGAACTAGTACACCTGTTGGAGATATTGCAGAATTAGAAGCAATAAATAATTTATTCGTTTCTGATAAGCCATATATAAGTTCAACTAAATCGATGACAGGTCATTCATTAGGTGCCACAGGTGCGCATGAGGTCATTTATTCAATATTGATGTTAAAAAATAATTTTGTTGCTCCATCAATTAATATAGACAAGCTATGTGATGAGGCATCTGAGCAAAGAATAGTTCAGGAAACTATTGAAGATGAAATAAATACTGTTTTAAGTAATTCTTTTGGTTTCGGTGGAACAAATGCTTGCCTAGTTTTACAAAAATATTAATAGAGATTTATTAAGGCCTCTTTTGTATATGGTTTAATATCGTTTAGTCTGCCATCTTTCATTTTTGTAACCCACTCATGATCTGCTAAAAGAGCTCTTCCAACTGCAACTAAATCATATTTATGATCAGAAATATCTTTAATGGCCATATCAATACTAGTTACTTCGGCTGAAGCCGTCATGTCTATAAAGTCATTATTAAGACCAACGCTGCCAACTCCTATTGTTGGAATGTTTGATATTTTTTTTGTCCAATACGCTAAATTTTCTTTAGATCCCTCAAACTCTTTTTCCCAAAATCTTCTCATGCTTGAATGCAAATAGTCTAATCCAGAACATATTGGTTGTTCTAATACTCTCGCTAAATCTTCAACAGAAGATGCAAGCTTGGCGCTAAAGTCGTGCTGTTTCCATTGTGAAAATCTAAGTCCAACAATAAAATTGTCACTTACATTTGCTCGAACAGCTTTAATAATTTCAGAAACAAATCTTGATCTCTTTTCAATAGAGCCTCCGTAATTATCGTCTCTTATATTTGTTCCTTCCCACAAAAAGTTATCTATCAAATATCCATGTGCCCCGTGAATTTCAACTCCATCAAAACCAATTTCTTCACAGATTTTTGCATCAGAAGCATAAGCATCAATAGTTTCTTTAATATCGTCAATAGACATTGCATGAGCCACTATTTTTCCAGGCTTTACTAGGCCTGAAGCAGTGTAACCTGGGACTTCAGGATTTGGCTGCATGCCAATCTTTCTAAAACCACCACAGTGCCATAACTGAGCAATTACAGCTCCATCATTTTTTTTAATTGCATCTACAACTTTAATCCAGCCTGAAATAGCATCTTTAGAATCTAACCTTGGAACATTAGGATAAGCACTTGAGGCCTTATGACTTACTTCGATACCTTCAGTTATTATGAGCCCTACTTCTGCTTTGGCACGTCTCTCATAATATTCTTTAACTAAATCTGATGGAATTCCATCTGGTGATTGATTTCTTGTCATTGGCGCCATAACAATTCTGTTTCTAATTTCTAAATTCTTTAATTTATATGGTTCAAAAAGCATTCATTTAGTCCTCATTAAAGTGTGATTTTCTCCATGGAAAACTTGGAGGCATGTCCGAAGAAATCTTGTTTTTAAAATTTGGCTTTCTTTTTTCCAAGAATGACATGACGCCCTCTTTTGCGTCTTCGGAGGCGCCTCTTGAGTTAATAAGTTTACTCTCAATAATATGAGCATTTTCAGGATTTTCATCAGCTGAAAACGACCAAAGCATATGCCGTGTCATGGCATTTGAGATAGGAGCACTAGAGTCTGATATTTTATTTGCAATTTCAAGTGATTTTGGAATCAACTCATCTTCTTCAACCAAATAATTTAATAGTCCGATATCTAGCGCGTGATTTGAACCAATAATTTCTCCAGAGAAACAAAGCTCAAGTGATTTTGAAATACCAATAATTCTGGGAAGAAACCAACTTGCACAACCATCAGGAACTATTCCTCTATTTGAGAAAACAAAACCAAATTTTGATTTATTTGTTCCTATCCTTATGTCTGCTGGTAATTGCATAGTTGCCCCAACCCCAACCGCTGCTCCATTTGATGCAGATATAACTGGTTTAAGAGAATTAAAAATCTTTAGTGATAAGATTCCACCTGCATCGCGCATAAAATCATGATCAAATTTTTCGCTCGTATTAAATCCACTGTTGAATGTATCCTTACCCATTGATAAATCAGCTCCAGCACAGAAGGCTTTGCCGGTACCAGTTATTATAATAGATTTTAAATTATCATCGCCGTTAACAAAATCTATCGCGTCTAACATATCATTTAACATTTGCAGATTAAATGCATTGAGTTTGTGAGGCCTGTTTAGTTTTATTAGAGCAGAAGAATCGATCTCCTCTAATAAAATAGTTTGATATTCTTTTAACAAGTTATAGTTTTAAAATGGTATATCGTCATCCGTCATACCTTGACTATTTTCCTCATCTGGAAAAGGAGTATCAGAAGTAGTTCCACTTTCTTGCGAAGAATTTTCTGAAGAAGCTCTTGAACCAAGCATTGTAAGTTGATTTCCAAGTATTTCAGTTGTCCACCTGTCGTTACCATCTTTATCTTGCCATTTTCTAGTTTGTATTTTCCCTTCAACGTAAATGCTCGAGCCCTTATCAAGGTATCGTTCAGCAATCTCAGCTAAATTTCCGAAGAAAACTACTCTATGCCACTCAGTTTTATCTCTGTTTTCACCACTTTCTTTATCTTTCCATGACTCTGTAGTCGCTATAGAAAGATTTGCAACAGCAGTTTGAGTCGCTGTATACCTCATTTCAGGCTTTTGTCCTAAATTTCCAACTAAAATTACTTTATTTACGCCTCTACTCATATTTACCTCTTATAATATGTTAGAAGTTTAACCCAAATTAATTTTTTCATCACGGACTTTTTTAATAGTTATGGATAGTATTTTCATTAAAGGTGCGAGGACACACAATCTTAAGAATATTAATCTTGAGATACCTAGAAATAAGATTATTGTAATCACAGGTTTATCAGGATCTGGTAAGTCATCATTGGCATTTGATACCCTGTATGCTGAGGGCCAGAGAAGATATGTAGAATCCTTGTCAACTTATGCACGTCGTTTCTTATCAATGATGGAAAAACCAGATGTTGATCAGATTGAAGGATTATCACCTGCAATATCAATTGAGCAAAAAGCGACATCGCATAACCCAAGATCAACAGTTGGGACTGTGACAGAAATATATGATTATCTTAGATTACTATACTCAAGAATTGGAACTCCAATTTGCCCAGATCATAAAGAAGAACTTACTGCTAAAACAATCTCAGAAATTTGCGATGAAATTCTTAAAGAAAAAGAAAATGAAAAAATTATGATTATGTCGCCAGTAATAAGAGGTAAAAAAGGTGAACATCAAGCTATTTATGATGACCTACGAAAAAGCGGCTATGTAAGAATAAAAGTAAACAACACAATATATCCAATCGAGGAATTTCCAGAGCTAGATAAAAATAAGAAGCATGATATATCAGCTGTTATTGACAGATTGGTACTAAAAAAAGATCCTGAATTAAGAACAAGAATTTCTGAATCTGTTGAAACAGCATTAACACTCTCTGGTGGTTTAGTCGAAATTGAGAATATGAATGATAAATCAGTGAATTTGTTTTCATCCAATTTTTCGTGCTCTCAATGTGGTTATGCCATTGCGGAACTCGAGCCAAGAATGTTTTCATTTAATAACCCTTATGGCGCTTGCTCAAAGTGCGATGGGCTTGGAGTTATACAATTTTTTAATGAAAAAAGATTAATTCAAGATGATGAAGTTTCTATTGCAAATGGTGCCATTAAAGGGTGGACTAGAAGAAATAGATTTTATTATTATCAGCTAAGATGTTTGAGTAGCCATTATGATTTTAGTCTTACTAAACCATGGAAAGATTATACAAAAGAAATAAAGGATATTATTTTATGGGGTTCTTCGGAAAAAATTGATTTCTCTCATAGATTTAGAAGTGGAAGTAGAATTATAAGGAAACATAAATTTGAAGGAGTTATCCCAAGCACTGAAAGAAGATTTAAGGAAACTGATTCTGAGTACATAAGAAATGAATTATCTAAATTAATGTCAGAAAGTGCATGTGATGAATGCAGTGGTTCAAGGCTGAATACTCAATCAAGGAATGTTTTTATAAATAAAACAAAAATTCATCAAATAACAAAAATGCGCATCAATGATTCATTGAGTTTCGTAAAAAATATGAAACTTTCAGGAGCTAAATTAAAGATAGCAGAAAAGATACTAAAGGAAATTAAAGACAGACTAACGTTTCTGCATGATGTTGGACTGAGTTATTTAACGCTTGAGAGAAGCGCTGAAACGCTTTCTGGTGGTGAAGCGCAAAGAATAAGGCTTGCTAGTCAAATTGGATCTGGTCTTGTTGGAGTCACATATGTATTAGACGAGCCATCGATTGGACTGCATCAAAGAGATAATTCAAAGTTAATAAAAACTCTAAAAAATTTAAAGAAATTAGGAAATACAGTAATTGTTGTTGAACATGATGAGGAAGCAATAAGATCTGCAGATCATATAATAGACATTGGTCCTGGCGCTGGAATTCATGGGGGAGAAATATGTGCACAGGGTAATTTAGAATCAATACTAAATAATAAAAAATCTATCACTGCTAAATATCTTTCAGGGTTAAAAAAAATAAAGCTTCCTTCATCAAGAAAAAAACCATCAGAAAAAAAATTAAAAATTATTAATGCATGTGAAAATAATTTAAAAAACATAGATGCTGAAATCCCAATAGGTTTATTTACATGTGTTACAGGTGTTTCAGGTTCAGGAAAATCTTCGTTAATAAATCAGACTTTAAATCCAATAAGTTCATTTGTTCTTAACAATGCAAAACTGAATAAAGAAATTCTTTGCGAAAAAATTGAAGGCCTTGAGTTTCTTGATAAAGTTATAAATATCGATCAATCGCCTATTGGAAGAACTCCAAGATCAAATCCTGCTACCTATACCGGTCTTTTCTCTCATATAAGAGATCTCCTATCCCAAACAGTGGATGCTCGATCAAGAGGATATAAACCAGGTCGTTTTAGTTTTAATGTTAAGGGCGGAAGATGTGAGGCATGTCAAGGCGACGGAATGATAAAAGTTGAGATGCACTTTCTTGCAGATGTATATGTTAAATGTGATATTTGTGATGGTAAAAGATATAACGAACAAACTCTTCAAGTAAAATTTAAAAATAAAAATATAAGTGACATTTTAAGTATGACTGTTGAAGAAGCATTAGATTTTTTTGAAGCTCATCCTTCTATCAAAAATAAACTAAGCACTTTAAATGATGTTGGTCTTGGTTATATAACTTTAGGGCAATCAGCTTTAACATTATCAGGTGGTGAGGCTCAAAGGATAAAATTAGCAAAGGAATTATCAAAAAGAAGCACAGGAAAAACTTTATTCGTTCTTGATGAGCCTACTACAGGACTTCATTTTGCTGATATTGAATTGTTATTAAATGTTCTTGATAGGTTAAAAAATCAAGGTAACACTATCGTTGTTATAGAGCATAACTTAGATGTAATTAAAACAGCAGATTGGATAATTGATCTTGGTCCAGAGGGTGGTGATGAGGGTGGTGAGATCATAGCTTCAGGAACACCAGAAGATGTCTCAAAAAATAAAAAGTCTTTTACAGGCCAGTTTCTTAAAGAAATGATCTCTTAAGCTGCTGACTCTTCCTCTGAACTTTTATCTTCTGAAGATGAAGGATCCATGTTTCTATCAACTAATTCTATGAATGCCATGTCTGCCTTATCACCTTGTCTAAACCCAGCCTTGATAATTCTTGTATAGCCTCCATTTCTGTTTTTAGCATTAACAGATACCTCAGTAAATAATTTTGCTACAGCTGAGTCAGATCTCAATTTCTTAAAAGCATGTCGCCTATTAGCAACATTATCTTCTTTTCCAAGAGTAATGAGAGGCTCAACAAACCTCCTTAGTTCTTTTGCTTTCGGTAAAGTAGTTTTTATAATATCTTGCTCAATTAAAGCTATTGCAAGATTTTTAAACAAAGCCTTCCTATGTGAGGAATTTCTATTTAATTTTCTACCTGATTTTTTATGTCTCATTATTTATCCTACTGGAGGCCAATTTTCAACGTTCATTCCTAAAGATAGCTCTTTAGATGCTAGAACATCCTTAATTTCGTTTAGTGATTTCTTTCCTAAATTAGGTGTTTTTAATAGATCAAACTCAGATCTATGAATAAGATCGCCTATTAAGAAAATGCTCTCTGCTTTAAGACAATTTGTTGATCTAACAGTCAATTCAAGCTCTTCAATAGATCTTAATAATATAGGATCGAAATCATTTTGATCTTTTTTAGCTTC
>CETK01008695.1_pt1 | contig 13564 bp, 9 predicted proteins | sample 361431 | NCBI WGS metagenome assembly CETK01 (sample SAMEA2622452, study PRJEB7988) | marine metagenome | biome: marine biome (ENVO:00000447); feature: surface water layer (ENVO:00002042); material: "saline water (ENVO:00002010), including plankton (ENVO:xxxxxxxx)" | depth 5 m | reverse complement strand
TGGTTGAAAGAGGTAGCTTGATTAAACATAGAAGTCATAGCAGTGACAGATGATACATCCCAATCACCAATATCTTGGTTGAATTGTGATGCTAAACCGAACATGATTCTCATATCAGTTACAGATGATACATCCCAATTACCAATATCTTGGTCAAATGAGGCAGCCAATTGAAACATTGAAACCATGTCGGTTACAGATGATACATCCCAATTACCAATGTCTTGGTTGAACTGTGTTGCTTGAATGAACATGAATTTCATATCAGTTACAGATGATACATCCCAATTACCAATATCTTGGTCAAATGTGGTAGCCAATTGAAACATGGTTCTCATATTAGTGACAGAGGATACATCCCAATTACCAATATCTTGGTTGAACTGTGTTGCTTGAGAAAACATGTATTTCATATTAGTGACAGATGATACATCCCAATCACCAATATCTTGGTTGAAAGAGGTCGCTTTATCAAACATAGACGTCATATCAGTGACAGATGATACATCCCAATTACCAATATCTTGGTTGAAAGAGGTAGCTTGATTAAACATAGAAGTCATAGCAGTGACCGATGATACATCCCAATTACCTATGTTCTGATTAATTGTTTCTTGTTTGAGAAAAAGACTATCCATATTTGTTACATTACTAACACAAGACTTCGTTAAATCAGCACCTTCATCTCTTCTTTGAATCAATAAATCTCTATCCACAACTTCATAGGTATCACCAGATATTTCTTCAGTTGTACCAATAGCAACATTTTTACATCGGACAATCCCATCTTCTCCAATAGTAATGGATTGACCAAACAAGGTTGGTGATATAATTATTAAGAACAGGGTAATTAGTGGTGTTTTCATGATCGACTTAGAATGATTAATTATTGTTTATTCTAGGTTTTTTTTAATTCGGGACTATACATTTAGAATCGTTACCTATCCTTTCATTCAGTTTTTTTCTGAATGAATGTATGTAAATTTTAAACTAAATTTTTAAGTAAAAATTCTAGGTATTTCTTCATTTAATCTATGATATTAATTCTGACATACAGGCTTAAAGTAAGTTGTATTAAAGCTGTCTATAAATTTTGTTACTTATTTATCCATTGTCCAAAATGAATTATTTATAATTCTATATGTTTTCAAAACAAGAAATATCTTTATTCAAAGTAATAATATTCATCATTTCAATCGCCTTTTTTAGCTGCGTATCTCCGCTCTATGGACAAGTAAAAATTACAGGGTTTATTTTAGACAGTGAGTCTGAACAACCGATACCAGGTGTAAATATTGTTGTTAAAGATAAGCTGAATGGAACATCAACAGATAAACAGGGATATTTTTCGCTGTCAATTGAGGAGGATGACCAATACTTAGTGCTATCCTATATAGGCTATAAAACAAAAGTAGTAGAAATTGATACTGTGAATATACTCAGAATTGAATTAGAGCAGATAGTAGGTGCATTGGATGAGATAGTTGTGGTTGGATATGGTTCTTTACGTAAAAGTGATTTAACAGGAGCTATCGGGCATTTAAAGTCAGAAGATATTGGTAAGATATCTAGTCTAAATGCTGAACAATCCCTTCAAGGAAAAGTAGCAGGGGTTCAAATAACTACAATTTCTGGTGCTCCTGGGGCTGGAGCTGCAGTACGAATAAGGGGTGTTGGAACATTTGGTAATTCCTCTCCAGTTTATGTTGTTGATGGTGTTATTTTAGATGATATTCAGTTTTTAAATTCATCTGATATTAAATCGATGGAAGTACTCAAAGATGCCTCAGCAACTGCTATTTATGGATCTAGAGGTGCTAATGGGGTAATATTGGTTCAAACTAATAAAGGATCTAGTCTACTTGAAAAACCAATTATTACTATAGCTACTGAAACCGGAATTCAACAGTTAGAAAGAAAAATTGACTTACTAGATGGCAAAGAATTTGCTATAATTGCAAATGAAATAAGATCTGGTACTTATAACAATGTAGACGTTGTACCGAATACAGATTGGCAAGATTTAGTTTTTACTTCGACACCACAGCAAAATCATCAAATATCAATAAAGGGTGGAAATAATAAGACAGATTACTATTTGAGTATAGGCTATTTTCGACAAGAAGGTATAATTCAACCCTCAAGCTATCAGCGTATGAATCTTAAGCTCAATAATAGTTATAAATTTGGGCGTAAAGTACGAATTGGAAATAATATAACGATAGCACCCTATGAGCAAAGAATAGTACCAGATGTAACTTTTCAATTATACCGTGCTCAACCAGTTGCAGTACCCTATTATGAAGACGGAAGTTTTGGAGTTGTTCCAAATGTTGGAAACCCTTTAGCCGATATAGCAAATTCTAATTCCTATAACAATGGTACCCGTGCTGTTGGAAATATATTTGCTGAATACTTTTTCAATGATTCATGGCTTTTTAGGACAAGTTTTGGAACGGATGTTTCTGTTAATAAGTATAAAAGTTTTACTCCAGCATTTACTGTATATAATCCCGATGGATCGCCTTCGCAACAAAACAACGATTTTAGTGATATAATAAAATCTAATTCATTTGGATACAATTGGTTGTGGGAAAATACACTAAGTTTTATACATGATTTTTCTAAAGTACACAATGTAAATCTATTAACTGGGTTCACAATGCAGGAAACACGTTCTGAAATCTTAGGATTAGCGGGACAAAATGTAATAAGAGATGGTGAAGATTTTTGGTATATACTACCTCCTTATATAAGGGACGAAAGTAATAATATAAATATGGTTAATTCCATTTATAATGGTGTTGATCCTAATCGTTATTATAACATGATCTCTTATTTAGGACGAATAGTTTATTCCTTCGATGATACTTACATAACAACATTAAGTTTGAGAAGTGATGGGTCTTCAAAATTCTCAGAAGGAAATAAATGGGGTATTTTTCCGTCTATTGCTTTTGGATGGAATATTGATCAAGAAAATTTAATGAAGGAATTTCAAGACTTAGATTTTTTGAAATTAAGATTCAGTTGGGGTGTAATCGGAAACGAACGAATAACATACTTTGATCGATTTTCAAGGGTTAATGCAGGTTTACAAGCAATATTTGGAAACCCAGATGCCGTATATGTAGCATCAACTTATGGTAGATTAGGTAATCCAAATTTAAGGTGGGAATCAACCACTCAAACAGATATGGGACTAGAGATAGGGCTATTTGATTATCGTCTAACAACTGAAATTGACTTTTACAGAAGAATTACTGACGATATTCTTGTTGAACTCTCAACACCTGGACATATAGGCAATGGACAAGGGCAAAAAATACGTTATAATGCAGCATCAGTTCAAAATAAGGGAATTGAGTTTTCTTTAGATTGGTCTGATAAGTTTAACGCCTTGAGTTACTCTATTGGAATAATAGGTAATACTATTAACAATGAGATCTTAGAGATAGGGGGAAGTAATGGGATTGATTCAACACTTATAGGAGGAAGTTTGGCCAATGGTCAACAGGTTACAGTTTCTAAAGTGGGATTGCCGATAGGTGCCTTTTATGGCTATAGAACAGATGGAATTTTTCAAAACCAGAATGAATTAGAGAATTATCCGCATTTATCTCAAGCAAGTATTGGTGATGTGAGGATTTTAGATTTAAACTCAGATGGTATTATAAATGGAGATGATAGAACTTATTTAGGATCTCCAATACCTGATTTTGTGTATGGATGGTCATTAGATATAGAATATTCTGGGTTTGATTTCTCAATGAATTTTCAGGGTCAAATTGGTAATAATATATTTAATGGTAAAAATGTTGTTCGTCCTGATCCTTACAATTTTGAAAAGCATGTTTGGGATAGATGGACAAGTGAAGGTTCAAGTTTATTTGAACCTAAACCTTCTTATGGTGGCTACAACTATTTACCATCAGACCGGTTTATACATGATGGGAGTTACCTAAGATTACGTAGTTTAGTTCTTGGATATAGTTTGTCAAGTTTAAAATTAGGTGATGGAAACATTAATGAGTTAAGATTATATATAAAAGCAAATAATTTATTTACAAAAACAAGTTATAGCGGATATACTCCTGAAATTGGTAGTTATGACGTACTTTCAAGTAGTATAGATAAAGGCATTTATCCAATACCAAGGATTTTGTCCTTTGGCATAACAACTTCATTTTAAATTCATACAGATGAAATTAGTGTCTATTATTGGAATATTTGGATTGATAGCATCGATCAGTTGCACTGATTTTTTGTCAGTTAATCCTCAGAGTGAATTAACTCAGGAAGCTTTTCCATCATCTCCAAATGATGCTCTTCATGCTACAAATGCGGTTTATTCAACTCTTCGCAACTGGCATTATCACAGCGGTGGTTTTCCTATCCTAGACATAATGTCTGACGATGCTCATAAAGGTAGTAATCCGAATGATGCATTAAATACGGTTGGTCCATATGATAATTTTATGCATGCAACAACACAAGATGGTTTAGATCGATGGTGGAATGGTTTGTATCAAGGAATTAGAAGAGCAAATGTCGTAATTGAAAAAGTGCCACTAATTACCATGGACGAATCATTAAAAAATAGATATATAGGTGAAGCTAAATTTCTAAGAGCTTTGTATTATTTTGATTTAGTACGAGCTTTTGGTGGCATCCCACTCGTATTAACTACTAATCCTGAGTTCAGATTAAGTCGATCTACTGTTGCCGAGGTTTATGATGTGATTGGAGAAGATTTAAGATTCGCAATTAATAATTTGCCTTTAAAAAAACAATATACGTCACAAAATATAGGAAGAGCTTCATCAAGTGCAGCGTCTGTATTATTAGCAAAAGTTTTGATATTTAATAATAACTTTACAGAGGCGGAGGATTTATTACTTGACGTCATTCAATCTGGTGATTATGATTTAGAACCAGATTATTTTGACGCTAATGGCCCAAATGGTGAGCATGGTATAGAATCTATATTTGAAATTGGAGCTATATCAACTGAAAGTGGGCAAGGTAATCAATATGCAAATACGCAAGGTGTGAGAGGTTCCCCTAACAGAGGATGGGGTTTTAATCAACCAAGTATTGATCTTCGTAATGCTTTTGAATATGGTGATGTTAGAAGACAAGCTACTATAATTGAATTAGGAGATGTAATTGATGGGATTACTATACTTGGAGATAGTTTTACTCCCGATATAATAAGAGATGAAAATGGTCAAATTGTAAGAATGGAAGGATATAATCGAAAAGTTTGGATCCCTGGTCTTTCTACAGATACGCAATACGGACATAATAGACGTTTAATACGATATGCAGATGCTTTACTCCTCGCAGCTGAAGCACTTAATGAAAATAATAAACCCGAAGAAGCATTAGTATTTATAAATCAAATAAGAAAAAGAGCGAGAGGTGGAAATGATGCTGTTCTACCCGATATAATTGGTATTGATAAATCTTTTTTAAGAGAAAAAATACTTCAAGAAAGAAGGGTAGAATTAGCATTAGAAGGCCATCGCTTTTGGGACTTAGTTCGTACTCAATTTGCAGAACATATATTAGCCCCATATGGTTTTCAAAAGGGTAAACACGAGTTATTACCTATTCCACAAAGTGAAATAGATTTATCTAAAGGATCACTAATTCAAAATCCTAATTGGTAAGCATACTATTTTAAACATTCAATAATAACTTCTATGAAAAAGAACACTTCAACACATTATTTACGATTAATTTTGGTTATTACATTCATTTTACAGGCTTGCAACAATAATAACAATGAACCTGTGAATTTAAATATTGAAACAATGACAGTTAATGGAGAAGATTTAAATGGGATAAAGTCTCCTGAAAATATATCTACAAATCCTGAAATAGTGGTTACTTTTAATTCAGACATAAAACCAGAAACTGCCACTGAATCAAATATAAAACTGATTCAAGATTATGATGAAGAAGAAATTGAAATAGAGATATCAGTTTTAGGACCTACACTAATTGTAGCTCCAAAAGTCTCTCTTGGCAATGGAACATTATATAGATTTCAAATATCAGCTAACTTGCTTAATCTTGACGAACAGTCATTGACAGCCACTACCAGAACATTTACAACGATGGGTACTTTTAGTCCTCCCGGTATAATAGCGCATTATACTTTTGAAGGTATACCGGATGACATTCAGAATGACTTTGATCCACTAGTTACAGGAGTCATAGACATTGATTATACTCGAAGTCGACATGAAAATGCCGGCTTGGCAGCTACCTTTAATGGAACAACAAGTATTATTGAAATCCCAAATGGTGATGCATTAATGAATTCCAATGACTTCACTATTTGTTTTTGGGTTAAAACAGATTCAGAAGGTCATACAGATGCTAGTGGAAATCCGAAAGGTCATTTTGTTATGGGATTAGGAGCATTTTTTGGATTTCAATATGAAATATTTAGTGGCTATGATGGGTCTAAATTTGCAATACAATATCAACTTGGAGATGGATCAACAGCTGCAGATGATATGTGGTTTCCTTATGATGCTCAAGATGCTACAAATGGTGGATGGCAAGGCTGGGATTTTGCTAAAAGCTTGTCAATAGAACAAATGCAGGCTTACTTAAAAGATACATGGACACATATTACATTTGTACATCATTCGGATAATAAAAAGTCTTCACTCTATTTTAATGGTGAACTTATGAAATCTTATGATTTCAATTTATGGCCTGATGATGACCCGAAAAAAACAGTTACGGGTTTAAAATATGGTGGGTCAACTCCTGATGTTGTTAATGAATTAGCACTAGGTTTTATTCATTCTAGATCTGGAATCATGTGGGATACTGAGCCTTGGGGTGATTATGAACGAGCTACATCTAATCATTTCAGAGGGCAATTAGATGATATAAAAATCTATCATAAGCCATTAACTCCAACCGAAATTCAATTAATTTATTCGTCAGAGCAATAGAAATTCAAGAGTTTATAATTATCTTGGCTTTATGATAATGAATGGTTAATTAAATTATTATCATTTACGTTTGAAAAAGAGAAATATTTGGATTGTAGGATTATTTTTAATTATTGCTGCATGCAAGAGTGCAAGTACTGATGTAGAATATCCTTTATTTCAGTTGCTTAAAATTTCATCTAATAACATTCAATTATCAGCAGATAGCATAGTTGAAGGGATATCATTAGATGGCAGTTTTAGTTTGGTATTTTCAACACCTATTGATACAAACACAGTTAAAACAGGTATCACACTTTTACATGGAGATAAAAAGTTACCCTTAAGCTATAATTTTAAAAGTGAATACACTAGTCTGACTGTAAAATCAGACAACAATTTAGAAAATAATGTCGTTTATACTTTACGAATTTCAACTGATTTACGATCAGTTGATCAAGTTAAATTTATTGAAAAATCATACAGTTTTAGGACAGAAATTGGTGAGATAAAAATGGTTTCTGCGCTAGTCAATAATATACCACTGTCAATTTCAGATATTACAAGACAAGTTAATTACAATGAAATAGAAATAGAACTAACTTTTGATAATGTAATAGATTTGACAACATTTAAATCGCATTTTAGACTACAACCAAGTGTCGGCTTAAAATTTTCACAGTCAAATGACAGCCTAGTTATTTATATCAATAATTTAAACACACTAGATTATTATAAATCATATTCAATTTCTATCAGTAGCCAATTAGAAAACCCTAGAAATTTTTTGTTTGCTGGATATAATTCAAGTTTTCAAACAGGATTAAATCCAATAGATAAATTTCCACGAATTTCAGACGATGAATTGTTAACAAAAATTCAAGAACAAACTTTCAAATATTTCTGGGATTTTGCGCATCCCGTTTCTGGATTAGCAAGAGAACGGAACTCATCTGGAGAATTGGTTACAATTGGAGGTAGTGGATTTGGTTTAATGGCTTTATTAGTTGGTATTGAACGAAGTTTTATATCATTAGATGATGGGATAAAACGAATTGGTAAAATTCTTGACTTTTTATCAACAAAGGCAGACCGTTTTCATGGAGTTTGGCCGCATTGGTTAAATGGTTCTACTGGCAAAACTATACCGTTTAGTTCGCAAGATAATGGAGCTGATTTAGTAGAAACAGCCTTTTTGGCTCAAGGTTTAATTACTGTGCGAGAGTATGTTAAAGAATATGTTTCTCAAGAACATGAATATATATCAAAAATAGACACTCTGATTACAGATATCGAATGGAATTGGTTCACAAGGGGGAATCAAAATGTATTGTATTGGCATTGGTCTCCCGATTATGAGTGGGGGATGAATATGAAGATAAGCGGTTATAATGAGGCTTTGATTGTGTACATACTTGCTGCTGCTTCAAAAAATTATAGTATATCTTCAAATGTATATCATGCTGGTTGGGCAAGAAACGGTAATATAAGAAATGGTAAAAATTTTTATGGGTTGCAACTTCCTCTTGGGTTTGATTATGGTGGACCATTATTCTTTTCGCACTATTCATTTTTGGGCTTAAATCCTACTAATCTGTCCGATAGATATGCAGATTATTGGACACAAAATCGTAATCATAGCCTAATTAACAGACAGTACGTAATAGAGAATCCTAAACAGTATGTTGGTTATAGTAAAAATAGCTGGGGTTTAACAGCAAGTGATACTCCAAATGGATATTTAGCTCATGAACCGACTAGAGATGTTGGTACTATTACACCTTCAGCGGCTATTTCTAGTATACCTTATACACCTAATGAATCATTGGAGGCAATCCGACATTTTTATTACACACTTGGAGATAAACTTTGGGGTGAATATGGTTTTTATGATGCTTTCAACCCTACAGAAGACTGGTGGGCAAATACATATTTAGCAATTGACCAAGGTCCTATTGTAATTATGATTGAAAATTATAGATCTGGCTTACTATGGGACTTATTTATGAATGCCGAAGAAATTCAAACTGCATTAAGTTTTCTAGAATTTTCGTTAAATAATTAACTCTTTTATATTTATTACTGTTATACCATTTGGTATTAATTAGTAATAGGATAAAAGATATGCATGGAGTTCGTGCTGTCTGATATTTATTTAGATAAATACCGAAATCTATTTATTACACATCTTAAATGAACATAAAATATTATTCTTAATTGAAATCTTTAATTGTTAGAGATACTATCCAATAATGATCTAGTCTTTGATATATTTAAGGTCACAAGGTGATTGAATTCAAGTTGAATTTTTGCTAAAAGAACCAAACTCTAACTTCAATTTTCTAAAGTCTCTCATCTCTCTTCTAGGAAATTGTAACGGTCATATATAGCAGTTACTAATTTATAACCAGACAGTCCTTTGTAATTAAGTAGTTTGTTAGATTTAAATGGTATCCTTTATTATTGCAGGCTATAACTTACATTCACCATTGGTAAATATCTTAATTCCATTCACTTTTGCATAGCATACATTACTATATGTTTCACCATCACAACCACATACTGGTGCATATTCTTCTGTACAAATTGCTCCTGCAATAGGGTCTTCTTTACACTCATTATCAAAATTATCTGAAACTGAATTAGTAGGACAACCAATTGCTAGCAGCAAAATAATTATAAGAAGTATTTTCATAATTCCATTTCTCTTACAATTAATATTAAAAAAAAGAAGAAACTGTTCTAATAAAATTATAACTCTTTTTTTATGATTTTTTTTACTTGAACTCGAATTTCTCCATTCTCTTCTGTTGTATCTCTATATACCTTAATACTCATGTCATCAGAATATAGTTCTTCATCCATCATCCAAATAAAGTTACCCTCTTCTTTATCTACATATTTTTTCATGATAACCGCCTCCATTTTCTTCTCTTGCATATGAATTTTATTTTTCATGTATAAATTATTTCGTTGACCGAGTAAATAAGCAAGCAAACCAAAAACTATAGCGAGTAAGGTGAACGGAAACCAATTTTTATTGAGAGTTTCCACTTGAGTCCATTTATAAGATTTAAGTGTTTAGCTCTATGAAATGAAGAGACTAGACTGCTTCAATGATTCAATGATTATCTACACAGCATGTATCATCTTGACATTTACAGTATTTTCTGTTGTACTGATGTAATGCTACTAAACTTAACGCAGGTATATAAATAAGCCATTCTGCAATATGAAATGCTTCAGTTTTTTCGTTCAAGATCAAAAAAGTGATGAATACCCAATTTGAATATAGACCTACTTTTATCCAATTTGAGGTGCTATTCTTTGATGACCAATACACAGCAAAAATTGAAATTATTAATAATGTGGAATCAATAAATCCCCACCAAATTGGCACATCAACATGCTGTTCAATAGCAGTAGATGCAGCATAGCTTAAAAAAATATAGGGTGTTGTAATACAATGAATCAAGCACAATAAACTTGCTGCAGACCCAATAAGGTCAGTGTTTTGTTGATAAATTAGTGAGATTTTTTGTGTCATATAGAAAAAAAAAATACGAAAAATTCTTATAAACTAATTCACTTTTGTTGTAGTTTTTTATAAGCACCATATACAGATCTGCTTTGCTCAAAAGATGGAGAACAGATTTTGAGAGTAGTTTGCCAACGGTTGTAGAATTTCGCTTTTGGGAGGATAAAATACTGATATTTAATATGTATTAGAATCTAAACCTGCCCTAATGACCGCATTAATCTTCATTATACCTTTTGTGATTAATTTTTTATTTATTAGGGGTAAAATTTGCTGATTACCTAATCTATTAAAAACTACAAGCCATAGTAGTGAATGCATAAATCGGATACCATTTGAATTCAGGTAAGAGTATAGCAACTGCATTGGCATCATCTAACTCAATGAAAGTATCTATTACATTTTGGAACCCTTGCAGATTATCTATTTCAAAAGTTCTTACACCATTATCTTCATCTTCAAGCCTCATTTTTTTCTCATCTAATGAACCATTAGTAACTTTACATTTACCTGTTTTAACTAATAATTTTGCTTGGTAGATTGAGTAAAAAGGGTATTTAGATAATGATTTAAATGGTAATTCAGGTATAGTTGATTCATTATATCCATTCTTTGATATACCACAACCTAATGGAAGAGAAAACAATAAAAACATTGTACAAAGTTTTCCAAGTGTATTTATCGGCATAAAATTCGATTAATATTTAAATAATTTTTAATATCAAAGCTTAATATATAGTATCAAAAATTTGAGTAATGATTAATCATGGATTTTCAAAGTATAACATGTCATGATCAAAAATCTAAGCCAATTTAAGTTCTCTAAATAATATACAAATGAAAATAGCAGCATTAATTTTTTACTTTCTCATCCAAGCGATAAGTCCATTATCTGCACAGAAGCCTCAAAATATTAGAACAGGACAAACAATTAGTGGCTTTGTTACCGGCGGAGATACAACTGTATATACCTTGGAATTAAAAGCAGGTCAATTTGCATGGGGAGATTTAGTACAATATGATACAGACATCGAAGTATTGGTTAAAGATGATGAAATGAATAGAATCACTTCATCAATCAACCCAACTAGTATCGATGAGTTTTTTCAAATAGAGACAGAAAAAGATGGATTCATTTACATACATATTTTCTCTGTTGATTCTACTAGCGGTGAATATGATCTAACAATCGGAGGTGTTGAAAATATTGCAGAGAAGCCTGATTTAAGAGTAGATCAAATCATGAAAGAGTTTGATAGAAATGCTCCAGGCGCAGTTGTAGGTGTATATAAAGATGGTCAACTATTATTCACTAAAGGTTATGGATTAGCAAATCTAGATTATGATATACCTTACTCACCTGAAACTAGAACTAATATAGGATCAACTTCTAAGCAGTTTACTTGTTTTGGTCTCATGTTATTAGTAGATGATGGCCTAATAGATCTAGATTCATCCATTCAAACCTATCTGCCTAACGTTAAAAAATTTGATAAAAAGGTAACGGTTCGAAACCTAATGACACATACTTCTGGTTATAGGGAATTTTTAAATTTAATTTTGTTGACAGGTAGAAAAATTTCTGCAGGATCTAATATTGAACGCCATGAATTAATTGAAATAATCAACCGTCAACCGGAATTACAAAATGAACCTGGTGGAGAATGGAATTATAACAATACGGCATTTGGTCTACTTACAATGATTATTGAGAATGTGTCAGGAATGGATTTTGTGGATTATATGAATGAAAGGGTATTTGAACCATTGGGTATGATCAATACTCAATTCAGAGAGAATCAAAATGTAATCATTAAGCAACGCGCTGCTGGATATAGTATAGATAATGATGGTTATTTTGAGGTAAGAGATTTGGGGGGTGCCATGGGAGCAGGTGCAGTTTACACAACTACAACTGATATGATGAATTGGTTTCGTAATTTTAAAACTTATAAAGTTGGTAGTGAAGATATTTTCAATCAAATGACAACGCCATTTGTTTTGAATAATGGAGAAGAAACTGGATATGGCTTTGGCCTTATCGCCGATGAATATAAGGGATTGAGGCAAATTCATCATGGTGGAGCAGATATTGCTCATCGCTCTGAGTTTACGTATTTCCCAGATATTGATGCCGGTGTGGTTGTCTTTAGTAATTATGCTCCTTTTAACTCATCCAAATATGCTGACCTTATTGCCGATACCTACTTTAAGGAATACTATAAAGAAGAAGATGAAAGTAAGGAAACGTTCGATTTTGATTCATCTTCATTCAGTTTTGAAGATTTTGAAGTATATGAAGGAACCTTTGAATTAGACGCTGTGCCTGGATTTCAACTGAAGTTTTTCCAAGAAGATTCTAGCTATTACACTCAGGCTACTAACCAGCAAAAAATTGAGATTGAACCAACCGGTAAAAATCAATTCACCCTTGCGGCAGTAGATGCTAGAATAGTATTTGAAAAAGACGAAGAAACCGGTGAATTTGATTCTTTAATCCTTTATCAAAATGGGGAACAGAAAGCTTCGAGAGTTAAAGAAAGACCTTGGGAACCAACAATTGAAGAACTAGATTCATATGCTGGTATATACTATAGCGAAGAAATTGAAACTAAATATTATATACAGATAATAGATACATCACTTTCCCTTCGTATCGCTCAGTTTGGAGATAAATATGATCTACATAGTGGGAAAAAAGATGAATTTATTTTGTCTGGATTGCCCGGTTATAATTTAATGTTTCAAAAAAATGACGAGAATAAGGTCATATCCATCTTAGTAAATGCCGGAGGTAGATCAAGGGATATACGTTTTACTCGTCAATTCTATGAATGAATTTTTAATTCTCTATCATTTTTTCTTTCTAGTCTTTCAACTTAAGGTAAATCTAAAGTTATTTTAGGAATTACTTCACAGAGGCCAATTTCGAGATTTATGCTTGACTATCTGGTACTCTATAATTTCGATTAAATCAAATCGTAACTTAATGTAAATGACTCGTAATTTTTTTTGTGGTAATGACCAATTTCAACGGCATAAGTTGTTTGATTTGATTATGTTAAAT
>CETK01044468.1_pt1 | contig 13578 bp, 6 predicted proteins | sample 361431 | NCBI WGS metagenome assembly CETK01 (sample SAMEA2622452, study PRJEB7988) | marine metagenome | biome: marine biome (ENVO:00000447); feature: surface water layer (ENVO:00002042); material: "saline water (ENVO:00002010), including plankton (ENVO:xxxxxxxx)" | depth 5 m | reverse complement strand
CATAACACCAGCATATGGTTGTTGTGATATCGTTCTATTAGAACCTACTTGATTTTCACCTATTCTAGCAACCCAAGCATTGTAATCTTGCGAGTTAGCCAATACTACAAAACAATACTCTACGTTTTGTTGAATATAAACAGGACTAGGGAAAGTAAATGTAGTTGCTGATGAACTATCTGCACTTGTATTTACAGCACTAGGATTTAAGGTTACTTCACCAAAAGGTAATATTGTAGTTGAAGGATAACCGTTTACGACTTCCCTTAATTGCATTGTTATAGGAATATTTGCGTCTTTAGATTGGAAGAATAAATCAACTGAAGTTAAGAAAACTCCACCTGGGTCATCAACCAAGAATGTTTGTGCCAAAGGATCCCACCAACCTACTTGTCTTTCAGTTGTTCTTGTACTTGTTCTTTGTATGTTTCTTGTCTCTTCAATATTTGTTCTAACTCTTCTAGCTTCTCTTGTTGAGATAATAGTTTCTTGAACCGTATCTAAAGTACCTCTTGCTGTGTATTCTGTTTCACCAGCTGTGGATATTTGTGAGTTTCTATCATCTGTACTTGAAGCAGTTAATCTAAATGTTCTTGTACCTGTTCGCCATCTAGGATTTGAATTTATTTTAGGGTCAGGTATTTCAAAAGTACCTGATACTTCACCTTGAGCATTTGATATAATGTTACCACCTAAAGAACCACCTGTTGGTGTGATGTATTGATTAATTGCTTGTTCATCAAAGAAAGCAAATAATCTTGTATTAGGTTTAAATCTTTTACCTGTAAAGTTTACCGTTCTACCTCTAATGAAAGGTATAAATGCAACATTTAAAACTCTGTCACCTAATGACTCTCTAACAACTTGAGGAACTATCGCACTTCTAATACCTGTTCTAGTTTGATTTACTTCTTGAGCTGTTTCTATTTCTGTTCTTTCTAAAACTCTTCTTGGTACACCGAATCTAAATGTTTGTTCTCTAACTCTTGATATATTTCTGTTACCTGTTTCAACTGGCGCACCTGTCCACATATCTTGCCATTCATTCCAAACCGTACCTAATTCTATTGCCTCTAAATTAGGATTACCTAAATTTGCAACCATTGTATCAAAAGAGCCGTTTCTGTTTATAATTAAATCAGGTGCTCTTTCTGTTTCTTTCCACTCATCTCCTGGTGGGTCAAGGTCAATTGTTCCCATCCAAGTGAATACGTTGAATGGGTTTACGTTTATAAATTTACTTGCAAAAGGCTGGTCAACTAAAGTTGCCTCTGAATAAGGTAGTGTAATTAAATCACCAGTTTTTTGATAGTTAGAGGTTACTCTATCTTGTTCAGTAATCAAAGAACCATCAGCAAATCCTTTATCATCTGTTTCAATTAATTTTACTGCGTCCTCTTTAAATGTCGGTCTAACTTGACCTTGCGACATATCCATAGATACTTTGTAATCTAAATTACCTACATCACCTGTTCCGTGACCTGTAAAGTTATCTACTACAAATCCGTTTTTAAATCTGTCAAAACCATCTGCGTCTTGTATCTGTAAAGATTGAGCGTTTTGTTCTAATAGAGATAATTGAGTATAGTATTCAACATTTTCTAATCTCTTTTCAAGTTTACCAATGTCTCTCATTGTATATCTTCTATTATCTTGACTTTCTACTTCAACACTTTCTGTTGTTAAAGTATAAGGCGCTAATGATATAGTGTATAAATGCATTGCACTATCTAAACCTTTTGGAACCTGTGGGTCTAATGATGAAGCACCTTTAACAATTTTAAATTGGCCATCACTATCTAAAAAGACTTTATCAATTCTTGATAAGTAATATTCAAAATCTGTAGCAACATCTTCGCCAAATTTTACAACATCTACAACTGAAGCACCTGCACCATCAAAACTTCTATTTTGTGTACCTGCATTTATTGTTGAAGCGTCATCAACTCTTGGTCTGAAATCTAATGAGTCTCTTAACTGATAAGTTTTACCTGAAGTATCTGAAGTATATGCTGGTATATCTTCATAATTTACAACACCTGCATATGAGTCAACATCAAAGTAATCTCCTGAACCGTGAGTAAAGAAGTCAAAAGTTATTAATAATTGTCCAGTAGGAGCTAACGCACCAGTTTTTAATTTAATTCTACCTATGTCATAGAAGTTATCTCTTTGACCATTATCTAATTCAAATCTTTCTGTAATATCTGTATCTGAACTTGTAGCAGTCGTACTAAAGTCAGCAGCCATATGTACAGAGTCTAATTTAAATATGTCTGATTTACCTAATGATATTACACCACTTTGTATTTCAGATTGACTTGTTGCTTGTTTTGTAGAATTGTTTTGTAAAGTTTTTGTTTTTGAGTCTGCAATTGAACGATTTACCGTTGCAACTATTTTTAATTCAGCGTCTGCATATGCTGTACCAAAATCAAAGTCTAAAGTTTTACCTGTTGGAGAACCTGATAATGTAAATATTGGGTTACCATCTGCGTTATTACCTGTTAAACTTAATATGTTACCATTTGCACCTGTTGAAGCAGCTTTAATATCTCTAATTGAAACTATGTAATCACCCTCTGATAAACTTACAAAAGTTTCATTGTTACCTGCTGAAATCTGTCCTGTACCTGAAGATAAACTTATTGCAAATTGTCTTCTTACTTTAAAGTTTGTATCTGTTAGTCCAGAGTTTGAACTTGTTTTAAGAGTCTTGATTGCGTTGTAAGGCATTTTAAATACAGAAACATTTTTATTTGACTCTTGTAATTTTGCTCTTCGTCTAATTGCAATTGAAGATGATACTGCTGTGCCACCTATTGCTGAATCTAATTCTATGCTTGTATCTGAAATTATTGCGTCAACCGTTTTAGTAATAGAAGTACCTGCTGTATCACCAAAAACTATTTCATCACCAACTCTTAATTCTGTTGTAAATCTAGTACCAGAACCTATAACAACTGAACCTGAAGCTATATTTAAATTACCTGTTAGTGTAAAGTTTTCACCATATGTTGATGATAACGCCGTGTCTGCTGTGTATGTTGGTGTTCCTGGTTGACCAATTTGTTTTACACCTGCAAATTCAAAAGGTCTTGCACCTTTAAAACCAATTGTGTCTGATTGAATTACTGCTGTATTACCTGAAGTACCACCTGTGATTGTTGCACCACCTCTAAAAGCACCTTGAACGTTAGATAGAACTACAAGACCGTGTTGTACCGTACCACCTGTACCACCAGAGGTTACGTTCATCTTTGTTGTACCATCTGAAGAAAATAATTCAAAAGTAGCCGCACCAGGATTTCTTACCGTAAATACTCTCGCTGATGAATCTTGAGCAACTGAATCAATTGCCATACCACCAACACTTGATATTGTAACCTGTTGGCCTTCTTTAAAGTTATGGTTTGAAGCAGTTGTAACCACACCAGGATTTGCAACTGATATGTTTGTTATATTTAATGTTTCAACGTTTGAAATACTTTCTACGGTACCTGTTGCACCTGTTGTACCATCTGTAATTTTTTCGCCTTGCGTAAATGTTTGTGCTGTTCTTATATTTAAGTGTGTAAACATTTCTATATCAAATAAGAAATGTTTGAATATTGTATTTGTTAAAGCACTTGATGAAAAAGTAAATGCTACTGGCGAACCGGTTACGTATTCAAAACCTCTTGACTTAGCACGACCAATTGTATTTAAACTTGAAAGTAAACCATTGTTCTCTGTTCCTCTTACTGCTGATTTTTTAGAATATAAATTTACAGCTTTAAATGGTTCTACAACACCTGAAACAGAACCAATGTCTGGCGAACCAAAAACATTATTTACGAATACATAATTACCTACGTTAAATTTTGTACTAAAGTTATTTTCAGTATCAAAGTCTCTTGCCTTATCTACATCAACATAAGTTGTAGTTAGAGTTTCTATCTCATAACCTTTTACGTATGCTTTACCTGGAGATAAACCTAATGCAAGTTTAGCTTCGTCACCACCATTTGCACTTGCAAATATACCTCTATTATTACCTGATTGTAAGTGTTCTCTAATTTCTAAATCAAAGTTTCTTACAGAGTAATCACCTGATTCATCAAAAGTACGTCTAGCAAAAGTGTCCTCAATAACATTGTATTCAGTTGTTCTAACTTGGTTTTGTATGATACCTGCTTTTAGTCTTAACAATTCAACAAAGTTATTATCACTAGCAGAAGCTAAAGATAATTTTGTTAAAGTTAAATCTATTTTAAATCTGTGAGCACCTGGAGCGTTTGTGTTTGATACGCCTTGAGCATTATCATTTAAACTTGCGTCAGCGTTAGGTGTTATGAAAGACTCTGCAACTTGTAAACCAACTCTATAAGATGGTGTGTTTGAATACTTATCTAATATTAAAGTTTGTTCGGCTACTGATACGTGAAAACCATTTATATAATAAACACCTGCACCGATATAGGCAGCTGAACCTGTAAAACAATTTTCTACAACGGCAGAAACCGTGGTAACTTGCCCTTGTAAAGTTGTTGAAACTGAAATTGTTTCTGTTGCTGTAAATTTATCAGTAGAACTATCTGTACCTGAATCTACATATTTTACATATAAAGTATTAGGGTCTGTTCCGTCTGTAGCACTAGTATTAACAACTATTGCTTTTACACCTGAAGTTTGACCTGTTAATGTAAGGCCAACAAAATCTGTTAAGGTAACACCAACGTTTTGTGAATCTGTAAATGAAGTTAATTTTACTGAATAGTAATTTAAGTCATAACCAATTTCACCTGGAATGACCATAGCACCTTTTTCAAATAGATGGTCAGAAACCCTTTCTATTTGGTTTTGTAAAATAGTTTGTGATTGTGTTAACTCTCTCGCTTGTACGGCAAATGCTGGTCTGAAAAGTATTCTATGAAACTTTTTAGTTTCAGCAAAGTCATCATAATAGGGCGATAAGTTAAAATCAGTTGGACTTGGCATAGTCTGTTATCCCCTTAAAATTCTATAATCAACTTGATATTCTCTGTCTGGTCTGCCGCTCTCGTTATTGGTGCTCTGTTTTCTACATATAAAACATCACCTGAATCGTGGTCAATTTCTGGTACAGAATATCCCGAAGTTATTACAACGTTGTTTATGGTTGAACTATTACCTGTATCTGGTGTTCCGCTTGCGCCACCGGCACCTGTAACCACGTTTGCACCAGAAAAGGCAGTTTGATTACCATTTGAATCAACTCCTTCATTTGTGTGTCTAGTTTGTACGTAATACAATAATGCGTTAGTAGAGTCCCACTCTACAACTTTACCTACTGCACCAGTTGAAGCTTGAGTAATTTTTTCATCTACTGCAAAACTACCTGATACACCAGTTAATTTAATAACTTTTGTTGCTCTTAATGTTGTTGCTGTTGCCGCTGAACCACCTGATTTAGGGTCTCTAATTAAACATACTTTTCTAAAGTCGTTTGCAACTGAAACGTCACCAGAGTTTGCTGATTCTGTTCCTTCTAAACTTGTATTTGTCATTACAAAGAAAGCACCTAATTCTTGTACTGCGTTCTTACCGTGTCCGCCTTTTGGTGGAATAATTACATCTAATTCAGAACCAACTAAATTAGTTGCACCAGCAGCCACTATTTGAGCATTACTGATTGTTGCAAAAGTATAACCTGTTCCTGGTGTGGTTACTGAAACGGCCGTTACCGCTCCTGATGTTACCGTTACCGAAACTTTTCCGCCTGTACCATCACCTTTAATATCAATATTAGTATGTGTGCCATCTGTACCACCTGAACCAGCAGTTTTAATTTTTACTACATCAATCGCACCATCAACAGCATTTGAAGATACTGAAGCATTTGTAGAAACTGCCATAAAGTCAGTTGATAAAAAGTTTGATTGTTCAGAAGCAGACATTGTGTACATAAATTTCCATTTATAACCATCAGCAGTTGATAATACAATTGTGTCTGTTCCAGTAGGTTCTACCGTTGAGGCAGCATTGTTATTATTATCTAAACATTTGTAAACGTTTCTTGCTGAGTTAACTACATAAAAATTTGCGTCAAATAAATTAAATACACCACTATTAGCTGATTGTTGAGTTGTTGTGCCAGTAATTCTTTCGCCATAGTCGTGTCTGTAAATATCGTATGTTGTGCCAGTTATCCAGTTTCTTCTTGGTGCTACGAAAGCAACATCTGAACTGGTTACTCTTTTTACTGCTAATAAGTCATCATAAGTAAATGACTCTGCGTTTAAGTTATCCGCTGGTGTAATTGGTAAAACATCTGTACCTTGATTGTCTGTTCTACTATCACCTCTAGTAGCAGTTGAGAAAGGTATTGACCTACCAATACCTAGATAATATACATTTCCTGCAGCTTCAGAGAAAGACTCTGCAAATTGCTCGGAATTGTGTATTCTAAACTTGTTTGTTATAATTGCTGGCATATTTCTTTTTCCTTAATCAATATTTATAAGACTTCTCTCTATGTTATATTAATTGTTCCGTTCATTGCTCCGTGGTTTGTACATTGATAATATAGTGTCGCCGGTGTATCCATTGATACGTGAAATATTATTGCACCTGAATTGGCTGCATTATTGGTAACACCTGTATTATACGCTGTTCCGCCTGTACCTGTTGTTGATTGTATTCTGAATGGGTGTGAACCACCAGAGTTATTAATAAAATAGTAAGTATTTCCTTTTTTCAAGTGTAAATCAGGATTATTACCTGAAGTTGAAGGGAAACCTGCACCTGTAAATAGATAACCACTTGAACCACTTGCTGTTACCAGTATTTGAGAAACTGGTGTTGTTGCCTGTACCCAACTTGAGCCATTGTAAACTAAAGTGTGTCCTGCAACTGGTGATGAATTGGTTACATCTGATAAATCGTCTAAAGCACTTGCACCACCACCTGCTATCGTAATAGTTTTTGTTGCACCTGTGCCTGAAGCGACTACGCCTGCACCTACGAAATTTAGTGTTGTTGCGTCTGTTGATAAGGCACTACCCTCATCTTGTACCGTTAATGATGAACCACTACCACCTGGAATATTAATAGTTTTTGTTGCGCCACTTCCTGAAGCGGTTACACCTGAACCTGTAAAGTTTAATGTTGTAGCAGCCGTTGATAAACCACTACCCTCATCTTGAATTGTAAGAGAAGAACCACCTGATTCTGCGTTTGGTTCAAAACGTGAATTACCTGAATTCCATTTTAATATATAACCATCTGCAATACCTGTTAAGGTTACGTCTGTATGTCTTGATACTGAATCGTTCTCTGTTAATATTCTAATCCAACCTGAAGTAGAAGCAACATATGGTACTAGATTTGTTTCTTCAAGACCAAACATACCTGAATAGTTTGAATAATCTGGTAAACTTGCAAAGTTAGAAAAGTTATGTCTTACTTTTGAACCTGAACCAGTTTGGTCAATTGTTCCTGAACCAGAAAGTGATGATGTACCTGTTAAGTTAAAATTACTTGCAGCTGCTAATGATTGACCTAGTGAAACACTTGAACCACCGATTTGCACCGTTGAGTTAGCTAAATTTGCATTTGAAATACCTGCCGTACCTGATAAGTCAGAGTTTGTTAAGTTTGATACGTTTAGAGTTACCGTATTTCCAGTAACCGTTGATGATACAGAACCAGTACCTATAATAGATAAAGTCTCTCCTAAATTTACAACATCTGTTGTTGATGTATTATCTCTAATTGTAATACCAGAGTTAACTAGTGAGGAGTTAGCAATGTTTGTTATTGAGTTTAGAGAAGAGTTTATTGATTTGTTAGTTAATGTTTCTGAGCCATCTGTTGATACAAAAGAAGTACCACTTAATGCTGTATTGAATTCTGATAATGTGCCTGAAATTGTGTTATTTGCAAGATTGATTGTTTTGTTTGTAAGAGTTGCCGAAGCATTTGCTGTTAATACTGAAGCATTAACTTTAATTTGAAACTTACCTGAAGATACTGCTGTGTCAATACCTAGACCACCCTCAATCGTAAATGGTTGACCTATGTTTGCTCTTAAAACCGTAGATGAGTCATCTGCAAAATCAATGTATGGTTTTAAGTTAGTACCATCACCGAAGTTTGTATATATTTCATTGAAGTTATTATTGACGATAGTACCACCGGTTCGTAGGTTTGAACCTGTTCCGTCATTTGGTGAACTTCCTAAATTTATTGTACTTTTTGGCATATTTTAAATCTCTCTACTATTTATAATCATTTTTAAGGCGTTGTGTCGTCAAACGTAGCAGTTGTTTGGCTGAAGTTGGTAATTGTGTTTGAGAAGTCATTTTTGTTAGTTGCTATCGTAGCTGGTATTGTAAAGTTTGTTTTCAAGTCTCTACCAAATTCGTTAGATGTTGCAATAAAAACTGCTGGTTGACCGTCTAATCCTGTTCTTGTTCCTATAATCTTAATATCGTTAAATGTCTGTACATTGAAACCTGCACCTGTGAATATTGTTTGAATATTCTTGTCTAAAAATCTATATCTTGGACCTGCGTATGCGTGGCCTTGTTTTACATTATGAGTTATATCACCTGGTCCTGGTATCAATCTTCTAACTCTACTTAAATAATTAATTTCTAATGGTGCTCTTCTTAAAGTTAATTCTCTAGTACCTGAAGTAAAGTGGTCGTGAGTTTGTGGGTCATTATCTATTGAGCCACTTGTTAATGCGTCTGTTCTCAATGACGTACCATCATCTGTTGTTCCTAATCTTCTACCAAATATTGTAGAGAATAGAGTATTTACTAATCTCATAAATGGACTATCAGAAACACCTGATACAGAACCAATTACTGGAGATTGTGTTCTAGCATTTAATTCAGTTGCAATATTAACTTGACCTGTAAAATAAAAACCAGCTGTATGCATAGTTTTTTTAAATGAGTCTCGCCAAGCATTAATAGATTGACCAACTTTAATTACATAAGAAAAATCTTGATAGTATAAACTATCTTGTACTCTCATTGTACTTTCAGAAAGTTTACCATCTTCATTAATAAATTCACCATCTGTATCTGTTATAGGTACAACATCAACCGTTGCACTAGCAATATTAAATTTTTTAACTTTAGCAGTACCACCTGTTTGTGATGTAATTGTATCATTTATATTAATAGTACCGACAACATCTTTTAATTTTAATATATTTCTATCTGTATCTATACTATCAATATTACCTGAAGCAGAGCCTGAAGTTGTAAAAGTATCGCCTGCTACAAAATTACCTGTGATATCTATTACTAATAAATTTTGAAAGAAACTTAATGTTGGTGCTGGCGAAGTCTCATATCTTTTTCCGTGTTCAACGGTTCTCAAACCATTTACTTTTCCTATGCCATTACCAAAAGCTCTTATCTTTGCACCAGTACCATTCGTACTTGATATTGATAAAACAGGTGTTGTTTGATATCCATTACCACCATTTGATAAAAATAAATCTGTAATATCTCCATTACCTGTGGCTGTTTCTTGAACTATAACATCACCGGCATATCTATCACCTTCTTGCGTAAATTCTTCTAATACAACTCTGTCACCTGAATCATCTTCGTTTGCAATACCACCATTTACAACTCTTACAAAACCAGCCGCATTTGCACCTAGTGTTCCTGTATTATTAAAATTAATTACATCACCTATTGCAAAATTAGAACCAACATCATCTATAATTAATTCTTCAACTTGTCCTGTTCCTATATCTGAAATTTGAAATAATGCACCGATACCACCACCATCTACTTTTACCGTGTCATCAATTTTATATAATGCACCAGTATTTGTAAGTGTTTTTGTTCCTGGTATTCCTGTAATATCTGCCTTGATAAAGAAGTCATCTGTATCACTTGTTGTTCCTGATACTTCTTCACCTACTTGAAAATCACCTACAACACTTTCTTGGTTTACAATTAATTCTGTTACCGTTTCATCACCAATTTGAAAACGTGATAAGTTTTCAATTATGGCAGTTGCTTTTGAATCTTTACCTGTGATTGTTCTACCAATTAAACCCTCGGTGTTTCCTACTCTTTCAATAATTCTTAAAATTTTTAAAGAGTCATATTTACCACTTGATGTTTTTAATAGTTGTTCTCTAGGATAAATTGTTTCTGAACTTTCATTAAATAACAATCTAAAAAATAATTCGTGACCTGCAGCCGTACCTTTTGCCTTATATAATGATTTTACATTTTTGATTAGGTTTCTTTTACTAACTTCATTATCTAATACTTCAGGTAAAGTTGCTAAAAATTCATTTCTAAAATTATTTAAAAATGATTCAATTGCTTTATCGGGGTCTCTGAAGTTTACAAGGTCTGAAATATTTTGAACTGGTTGTGGTCTGTAATTAACTATTGTAGCAGAAGCTTTTGAGTCTTGTCCTTCAATAATTTCATTTGTAATAAATTTATCATTAGCAGATATTATTAATCTACCATTTGTTAAGTCTTCAGTTAAAACACTTGCTGTTGCACCTGAAGTTAAACCTTTTACTATTTCACCTACGGTAAATTTACCATAAGTAGTTTCTTCTAATAATATTTTATCGTTTTCATCAAGAGGTGTTTTTGCACTACCTATTCTTGTTGCGTCAAATACAATATTATTTTCTTGACCTGTTTCAGTCTCAATTAAAACACCAACGGTGTTTTGTACATCTTTAACTTTTAATTCTGCTGATTCTAATAATTGATAATAGACTTTAAGAAACTCGGCAAACTTTGGGTGTTCAGATACAACGAACTCTGGAAGTTGATTGTTAAGTATCGTTGAGATTTTTTCATTAAACTTTGCCATTAATCATTAATAACTTGATGATGTTGTGTAACCTACACCTGCCTCAGCAGAACCACCAACAAAACTATCCTCTTCTACACTAATTAAAGAATTTGCTACATCTATTTCTACAATCTGGTCTCTTACTGGTACAACATCATTAGAAGCAGGTACCACGGTGATTTCAATAATTGTTGAAGCCGCACCTCTGATATTAGATATTGAAGCAATGTTTAAAGAATTTAAAGTTACCTGACCTGTTGCATAATCAATTGTACCTTGCGTGTTGTTTGCATAAGTTTTAACACCTGATACTAGGAAAAATCTTCTTACATTTCCATTACCATCATCATCTAAAAATTGTTCAGCGTCTGAACCTGTAACCTTAAAACCAGTTGAAGATAAAATACCACCTGAAGCCATATTGTGACCTGAATGTGGATTATATAATGCATTTCTAAAATATACATTATAAGCGGCCGAAGCTGCAATTGAAGGAGAGAAAGATTTTCTAATTTTTAAAGTTGTTATATTAGATAAAATACTTGCGTCTGTATCATCAATTAGTCCTGTAATTTTAGAATGTCTGAATACACTATCAAATTTTTGTAGTGTGCCAGTATTGTAATTAGTTATTGTAGATATAATATCTGCTCTTAAAGTATCTTTAGATTTAGTTGTTGCTTTTGCGTCATACTTAGCATTTGTAGTTAATAAAACTGAAGTTATTTCCGGGTCAACTATTTCAGGTTTTACTGAAGCAACGTTAAATGGTTTTAGTCCGTTTACTATATCTAATTTTGTTTGGTCTGTTAATGTAGAACCAGAACCTGGTTTAATTGCTATCTTAACAATACCATATCTTGGCGTTTCATCATCTTCACCACCCCAAGCACTTACTGATAATGCATTAGGGTAAATATTTTTTACAAGTGTTTCGTAATCTGTTGTAGTTACCGCTCTGTCTTGAGCCGCAAAATTTAAAGGCGCATTAAATTTAACTGATTCATTATCTTCAGCTTCTGAACCACCTTGAGAACTAGAATTAGTTGTTATGGTAACATCTGTAAAACCACCAACACTACCTTGTAAAGAAAATTTATTTGCACCATTTGAATCTGTTTTGTTTGTTACCACATATTCTAAAATTACAACGTTACCGTTTTCTAATTTTTTACCGGTAACACCATCACCAAAATAAACTTCAAATTTACCGTCTCTTTGTTCTTGTATGAAATATACTTTTGTATCTTTATCTAAACCTGTATAACCAGTTGATAAAGAATAGGCAGCTAATGTTGTATCTTCGGCAGAATTTTGTACTGATACTTTTAATGTTGAAGTATCTGCGTTTGCATTTGGTATAATAAACTTTTGGTCAACATCTGTCTCATCAACCGTATATTTAAATTTAACTAAAGTACCTTCAAATATAGATACGTTTGAAAAAGTAAAAACACCATCTTTTGGTGTAGTTGTAATATCATCATTTGTAATATATTGATAAGTTGTATCGTTTACGCTTGTGGAAAAAGTTGTACCTTTTGCCATAGTGATAGAAGTACCTGAGCCGTTATTAACAACAACATTTATTGCAGCTCTTGGTGCTCTTGGTGATGATGGTGTATAACCAATCATCTTTGCCAAAGATACAATGTTGTTTCTAATATCGGCACTATCTAGGTATAATTCGTTTGTTGACATATTGGCCAGATAGGCCATATAGTGAGTATTGTAAGATAATATATCTAATAGTATTGAAAGACCAGAACCTTCAAAATCATAATCTTGAAATTGAGTTTGACTTTGTAAAAATGATTTTAAATTTTGTTTTATATTAATAAAATCTAAATCTGATACCGTTAATTTTGCCATATTATCTTAACCTTTGTAAAAACGTGCTGACCGTTTGTGGTCCTGGTACACCAACTATATAAAAACTTATATCTACTACTAATCTATTATTATCTTGGTCATCATCTACATTTACACTTGTCAAATCAACTCTAGGCTCATAATTCTTTAAGACTTCAGTTATCTTATTTTGTAAGAATACTTTTGTCATAGGTGTAAAATTTTCAAACAATAATTCTCTTACACCACAACCTAATATTGGTTGAAATGGTCTCTCATAAAAATTAGTCTGTACTAGATTTTTTACTGCCCTTTTTATAGCAATTACATCTTCTACTGCAACGACATCACTAGTTACCAAGTTTCTTTCAAAGTTTAAGTCTATATCACTAAACTTTCTAATGTTTCTTTTAGAATTACTTTTAAATGCCGAGTCGTATTGTGCCATAACGCTAATATTTATATACTTTTACTAGCCGTTTGCGAAAACATTTGGCGAACCACTTATCATATTGCCTGCGTCTGCACTATCACCTATTCTACCAACCTTAATACCTACTACAAACACGTTAGGCGAACCTGCATTTATGAATGCTACGTGGTCAGGACAAGGTGGTGCTGGTGGATTAGGGTGTGATACGGTTGGGTCGCCTACTCTTGCAACTAATATGTTATTTGCAAAAACGGTACCTTGACTTGGTGTGTCAAGTGTGGTCACACTAGTACATATGTGACCAGTTGTTAAACTATCACCTTTTCTAACGATTGCTGGCATATCTACTTTTTTCTTTTGCTTCTCTAGCTGCTTTTAGCGCCAATCTCTTTTTCTCTAATATTGCAGCTTCTCTAATTTTTCTACCAATTGGTATATTGATATAATGGCACATTTGTTTGCCTTTTTTACTAATA
>CETK01008069.1_pt1 | contig 13604 bp, 12 predicted proteins | sample 361431 | NCBI WGS metagenome assembly CETK01 (sample SAMEA2622452, study PRJEB7988) | marine metagenome | biome: marine biome (ENVO:00000447); feature: surface water layer (ENVO:00002042); material: "saline water (ENVO:00002010), including plankton (ENVO:xxxxxxxx)" | depth 5 m | reverse complement strand
ATATTATTTTTATCAAGAATATCTAATTGTTGAAACTTTATTCCCCATATTTTTAGTTGATTTACTCTTGAAGAATAAAATTGATTGTCAATAACGGTTACATCATGGCTTTGGTTTAGGCCTGAATAAATTTTTGCAAGCTCCATGCCTATATATCCGAGTCCGCCTGTTATTAGAACTTTTTTCATCTATAAATACTTTCTTTATATATACACTCTAAAGGTTGTTCAATCATAAAAATTGTTTAGCGTCATAATATTCTAATTACTAGTAATACATTTTTGTTTTTATAATGCTATAAATCATTCTTACTTTATCAGAAATATTAATGCTTTTATTTTTACAAATATCTACAAAAATTGGTATTTCATGTTTCTTAAACTTAAAAGTTACATGATATTTATTTTTAAAAATTTTTTTATACTCTTTATTGTAATAATTAGAAATTTGATTGAATGTATTCTCAAAATACCAAGGTTTATTGCTTCCTGCATAATGTAAAAAATTAATTTGCTCTTCATACACGTTTTTTCCATCAGGCGAAATATAGTTTAAGTTAATAGGTAAATTAGAAAATTTTCCGTCAAAATATATGTTTAATATATCTTGATCCCAAAATTCAATATTTGCATAATTTGACTTCATGATATTCAACAAATTATCTACTGTTTCAGGTTTTGACCATTTCTCATAATTGATAATGATTAATCCTGCATTAAAGTATCTATTATTTTTTAATCCCAGTCTTAACTTATGTGAAGTAGATATTTCCTCATTCAAACCTGTCAGAACATTATCCGAACTTTTTAGTTTATTAATTTCTTTCTCTATTGCAGATCGAGGATTGCTTAAGCATAAAATATCTGCGTCAAGGTAGATTAAAAAATCTAAGTTTTGTGGCAAATAATTTGATATAAACATTCGAAAATATGTTGCATATGAGACATGTGAATTGTTAAGATTTGGAAAATCATAATTTGTATCTTCAAATTTAAAAATTTCTATTTTATTTAAGTTGTTATATTTTTTAAGTTTTGTTGTGTACTTCTCAAAAAGTTTTGGATTATCATGCAAAATATATAAGTTTACTTCAGAGTCATATTTTTCTAGCAATGTAGAAATTGATACTGTCGCCTGAACATTATACTTACTATCAAAACAGTACAAAAAATTAGTCACAATATATAAATCTAGTTATTCATAATTAATAAATGAACTATAAAAATAATAAATAATCAACTGTTAAAATTTTTATATGAATTTGATTTTAGCTTTCTGTAAATTCAATAAAAAAAACTGTAAAGAAGATTGAAAATGTCAACAGTGACAATATTTACGTCTATGACAAATCCTGAGGAAAGAAGAGATCCGTGGAGACAAGCATTAAATTGTTACGAAGATTTAGCTGATGAAGTAAATATAATTGGCCAAAATTTTCCTGAAGAATTTAAATGGGATTATTTTGGAAAAATATTTCAAGATGCTTTTGATTCATCAAAAGGAGATTGGATTTTTAGAATGGACGTAGATTACTTTTTTCATGAAAAAGACATTCCAAAAATCAAAAGATTTTTAAATAAATATTCAACGTCTCCCGCAATAGCTTTTCCACAATATCAATTTTTTACTCCTGATAGGTATCAACTTAAAACAAAAATATGTCTTGCGTTAAATAAAAAAGAATTCCCAGAGATAAAATTAAATGGTGGTGGTGATTTAGTACTCCCAACTTTAAATGGTAAATTAATAGAAGTTTCTGATGTACCAAATGTAAATATCCCGATTTATCAATATGATTCAACATTCAGAACAAAAAAAATTATAGCAAAAGACCGTGCTCGTTTTGCAAGAGCATGGGAACGTCAATTTGGAAATTTTGGTAATAGAGGGGGTGGTACACCTGAACTAGCATTTGATGCTTGGTTTTCAATGATTAAAGAAAGATATCCTAAACATACTTTTAAAATGAAAATGAGCAATCATCCAAAGTATATGGCTTCTGAATTAGAGAAGCTTGAAGAAGGTCAGTTTGGATTCGATGCTTTTGGTTTAAAACAAAATACAAAACGTCCATTAATAAATTATTTAAGAGGCTACAAAGATAAGTACTTCAACTAATTGTTAAGAATATCATCTAATTTTTTGGTGAAATTTTGGACAGTGTATTTTGACAGTACTAGTTTTTTGGCATTTTGTTGGATTTCTATCATTTGATTTTCATTCTGAAATAAATTATAAATTGTCTCTTTCCAAAGTTTGATATCTGTTTTCTGAATATAGAGATGTTCATTATTTATTAAATTATTTGGATTCCAAAATCCTTCAGTCTCAGAAATTAAAACAGGAGTTTCACACAACATAGATTGTAAGCAAACGCTCTGACCTGAGGGTTGGATTGAATTTTTTAGAGGAATAATTGTTAAAAAAGCTGAACTATAATATTCTCTAATTTTAGAATCTGTAATTTCCTTAGAATGCCAGTCACCATTTATTAATTCTGCATTTTTAAAATCAAAATCATTTTTACCAATTCTATTTGAAATAATTTTGAATCTTAAATCAGGCATTTCCTCAATAAGTTTTAATAAAAACTCATAATCTCTATTTAAATCATTGCCTATAAAGAGAATAAAATTATTCTCATCATTTTTATCAATTCGGGTCTTGTTCCAGAATGTAGAATCAACCCCAAATGGATTGTAAAAAAATAAGTCCTTGAAGTTTGGAAAGCGGTCTTTTGCAGATTCATATTCAGCTTCGCTTATAAATATAACTCTTTGAATATATTTAAATAGATACCTTAGCAATATCTTTGTGAAAAAATTTTTTTTCCCACTTACTAACCCCATAGCAAATACATTTACATTTATTTTTCTTCTATTCAATTTTGGACATAAATAAAATAAACTAAACAGAATTTGCTGATTGCCAAAGAATATTTCGTTGCTTTCAAAAATATTTTTTTTGTCTTGTTTTTTTAATGAGTTTTCAAAATGAAAACCTAATCCAGTTAATTTATTTAATAATTTTGCTAGAAACTTATAAATTTTATAATCTGCTTTAACTGTTTCAAAGATTTGAACGTCATATTTTTCGTTTAAACCAAAATACCCATAAAACATATCTTTGGCAAATTCACCGCTATATTCAATCTTTTTTTTCCTGCCTCCACCAAAAATATATGTAATCTTTTTATTGTTCATTTTATAATTTTTTTATTTTTGAATAGGGTTATGTCTCTATATTCTGATGTAAATATTGGTACAAAACCTTCTTCAAATAAAATTGTAAAAACTTCAGGTGTTGTTTTTGATTTATTTAACCCCTTCTCAGCACTGTGGTCTACAGAAACAAATTTAGTTTTTGCTAATGTATTTCTTGCACCCTGTAAAATTTTCATTTCATGACCTTCACCATCAATTTTTATTAATTTAACTTCATCAAAATCGAACGAATCAAGAGCTTTCACATCTATTTCATAAACTTCGTTTGAATCAGTTTCCTCCAAAGAAGTATCTGCGCTTGTTGAATCTACATATAGATTCATTTTTTGATCTTTATCAGACAATCCAAATTGAAAAATATTTCCATTTTGGAACAAAAAATTTTTTTCTAATGCTTTATAGATCTCTCTATCTGGTTCAAAAGCAATGTAGTTCAGATTTGGATACTTTTTATAAAAATAAGGTATCAACTCACCTACGTTTGATCCGCAATCGATAACAGTGTCATTTTCATGAAATTCAACGTTATGTAATAAATATGCTCTTGCTAGATGTTCTGAGAAAGCTTCTATTCCAGACACCATCCTGGTAAACCTTTTATTTGTGAAATAGAATTCTCCATATGAATCTCTTAAATAATAGAAACTGTCTTTAAAATAAGATTTTGTCATTGAAAAAGGAAGGATGTTTATAAAAAAACAATAACTACTATTCTTAAAAATCTTTTCGATATATGAATAAAAAATCCCAAGTAATAAAAAATAAGTCTTTTTAAACTTGCCTAAGCTATGAATATCAACATTGTTTAATATATAAACTGGAGTGTTAATTAAGCTAGGCATGCATATTCAAGTATACTGTCTGTCAAACATTGAAATTATTTACTTTTAAAAATTTATGCAAATGTAAACTTGACTTGTGAGAGTATTAGTTGTCTTCACATATGGATATTCATTAAAGACATGGGATGAGTCAGGTACTCTTGAAAGAGAGCTATCAATATACACCGAATTACAGAAAAAGTATGGTATCGAGTTTACTTTTCTTACATATGGTGATAATTCGGATCTTCAGTTAGCTATAAAAAATTTAGATGTTGATATTATTCCAATTTATAAATATCAGAAAAAATCTAGTTCTAAGCTAATTAATATTTTAAAAAGTATTTATTTTCCACTTAAAAATAAAAGACTGTTTATAGATATAGATATAATTAAACAAAACCAACTTCAAGGATCTTGGGTAGCAATTGTCTTAAAAAGTTTACTTCGTAAACCTTTATTTACAAGAACCGGATACGATGTTTATAAATTTTGTTTAGAAGATAAAAAAAACTTTTTTATTAAATTCTTATATTTATATTTAACAAAAATTACAGTTCAAATATCAAATATTTACTCTGTATCAAATTTAACTGATTTAAAATACTCAGAGTTTAAATATAGTAAGAAAAAACAATTTGTATTAAGACCAAATTGGATTTTGCCTAATGAGTATGTTAAAAACACAAGATATTCAAATAAAGTTTTATGCGTAGGCAGGCTAGAATATCAAAAAAATTTTGGGTACACAATTAATGAATTTGAAGGGACTAATTTTGAAATAGATATAGTTGGTAAAGGTAGTAAAAAAAACGAATTAAACAATTTATCTATAAAAAATAATGTAAAAGTTAACTTCTTAAAAAATATAGATAATAAAGAACTCATCAAATTGTACTCAAATTATAAATATTTTATTTCATCATCTCTTTACGAGGGGCATCCTAAAACAGTTTTAGAAGCGATGCACTCTGGATGTATAGTTTTCTTATCAGACATTTCAAACCATTCAGAACTTGTAGAACATGGGGTTGATGGTTATATATATGATTTAAAAAAAGATAATTTAAAAGAATTATTTCAAGCAACTATTTCCGATGAGGATATGCTCAAGAATATATCTCACAATGCTCATTTAAAAATGGAAAGAGAATTTAGTTTAGAGAAAGCAGTAATTACAGAAAATGAAGATTATAAAAAAATTGCAAATTAATAGTTTATTTGAATGAATTTACAAATTTTTGTAAAGTAAACATTTTCCATAATCTCAATGCGTTTGTTCTTGAATGAAAAGTAGAAAGTTTCTTGATTTGTTTGCTATTTTTTTGAAAAATATCCAGACCGTTGAATAAGCTTTTTTCAATATTCGTAATATTGTTTTTTATATAATCTTCAACATTAAATACAAAGCCCATTTTCTTTCTGTTTAGAAATTTGGAATCAAAATCATCTGTAAGAAGTCGTTTTAATATAAATTTTGGCTCTTTAGAAATATAATCTTTTTCATCTGTTGAAAATAGATATTCTACAATACGATGATCGACAAATGGTGATCTTACTTCTAAGGAACTAGCCATAGAAGTTCTATCAACTTTTAGCATCATTTGCTCGGCTAAATAAAACTTATACTCTGTAAACATTAGATTTTTGTAATTTGTGAAATCATTCGTAATAAATTTTTCAGTAAAGTTATTATTTTGTTTTATGTTTAAAAGATTTAAGAGTTTTTTATCTTCAAAATATGTTGAGTATGCTGCAGTTTTATTCTTTGAATTTTTTAGTATGTTGACTCCACTCCCAAGATAAGAAGGGTACATATCGTAGATAATCTTCAATATTGCGTGATTAAAATTACCAGACTTTAGTGTTTGGTGAGTTCGTAAATATCCTCCTGATAACTCATCTCCTCCATCTCCTGAAATTGCAACTTTGTAATTTTGAGATATCAATTTTGATATTGAATAAGATGGTAAAACAGAAGGGTCAGCATAAGGCTCATCAAAAATATTTAAAGAATCATCAACAAGGTTCTTTAAATCATCTATATTTATAAACATCAAATCATGGTTTGTAGAATACTTTTCTGATACAAGATTTGACCATTTAGATTCATCATATTTAATATCTTCATAGCCAACAGAAAATGTATTTGGTTTACTCTGAATTAATGATTGAAACATAACAATTAAAGAGGAGTCGATACCACCTGATAGAAAATTAGCAATTGGAACGTCTGAAACATTCCTCATTTTTATAGAATCAAAAAGTAGATCGTAGAAAACATCGCTATCAAATTTATTTATGCCATAGCTGTCTTCTAATTTCCAATAATATTCAGTCTTTTTATTAAAATTTTCTTTAAGATCAATCTCGATTATTTGACCGGGTTCAACTTTATGATGATTTTTGAAAATAGTATTTGGTGATGTTACAACACCGAGATTTAAAAATTCATCAATAGAATCATTATCTAAATCAAATTTATTATTGAGTCTTATTAAAGATTTAAGGTTTGAGCTAAATGAAATATTGTTGTTGTCAATAAAATAAAATAACGGCTTTTGTCCAAGCCTGTCTCTTATTAAATAAACTTTCTCTAAATTATGATCAAGAAAAACTATTGAGAACTGGCCTATTAATTTTTTAACAAAACTTGGGCCCTGAGTAGATAAGCCGTTTAATACTACTTCTGTATCAGAGTGATCTGTAAAAAATTTTACCCCCTCCGCTTCAAGTTCTTTTCGTAAGTTTTCATGATTATATATTTCTCCATTAAACATGAGAGTGGTATTAAAAATGGTCGATATCATTGGTTGATTAGCTGTATCTGATAAGTCAATAATTGAAAGCCTATTAAATATAAATGAAAAATTTAGAGTATTTTTCATTCCTAATTTATCATTTAAATTACCGGAGTATTCATTTTTATGATCAGGACCTCTACAAATTAAATAATTATTCGCTTCCTCAATTCCCTTTTGATTAATATTATTTTTTGAGAACGTTCCAATAAATCCACACACAATAAAATACTAATTTGAATTTTTATAAATTGATTACTTTTATTTTTATTATTAAAAATATGTATTTCAAGTTAATTGGATAGAAACTTAATATTAAAGTAGATTATGACTATGAAAATTCTTGTATTAGGTAGTAACGGAATGGTTGGAACTTCTATCTTAAATTCATTTTCTAATGAAAATAAATTTAAGATAATTCCTTCAACAAGAAAAGATACAAATTTATTCATATTTAGTGAAACTGAAAGATTAATCAACGAAACTAAACCTGATATATTAATTAATGCAGCTGCGAAAGTTGGTGGTATTGTTGCAAACAATGAACAAAGAACTCAATTCTTAATAGAAAATTTAAGGATTAACACAAACATTTTAGAATCATGTATTCCTTTTAAAAATATAAAAATAATCAATCTTGGAAGTAGTTGCATATATCCTTTAAATGCTGAAAATCCAATTTCGGAAGATGAATTTATGAATGGTAAGTTGGAGCCAACAAACTCTCCGTATGCCATGGCAAAACTAACAGCTATAGAGCTTGGAAATGCGATGAAGGAACAGTATGGTCATAAAGTAATTAACTTGATGCCAACTAATCTCTATGGTCCGAATGATAATTTTTCTGAACATGATAGTCATGTAATTCCTGGTCTTATGTTTAGGATGGAAATAGCAAAAAATAATAATACTGACTCATTTAACATATGGGGTAGCGGAAAGCCACTAAGAGAATTTTTACACGTTGATGATCTTTCTAACGCAATAAAATTTATCATTAATAATGAAATTGAAGACAGTCTATTGAATGTAGGAAGTGGAGATGAAGTAAGTATCAAATCAATCGCCGAAAATATTAAACAGGTCATTCAATACAAAGGGGTTTTATCGTTTGACACATCAAAACCTGATGGGAACCCAAGAAAGCTTTTAAATTCATCGAAAATGCTTAATTACGGTTGGAAGTCAGAAATACAACTATTTGACGGATTGGAATCAACTTACAAATGGTTCCAAGAAAATATAAAAATTAACTAGTCGGACTTTCCCATGTTGGAGAAATTAAATTATTTTCTAATAAAACTTTTTCTTGTTTTGCAAGCTCAATATCAGATTCAACCATGATTTCAACTAAATCAGAAAAACTAGTTTTAAGTTCCCAGCCTAGATTTTTTTGTGCTTTTGAGCTATCTCCTAATAAATATGATACTTCATTAGGTCTTTCATACTTTTTATCTGTGGTTACAAAATCTTCCCAGTTTAGATTGACTTTTCCAAAAGCAAGTTTTAGGAAATCCTCAACTGTATGTGATTCACCAGTCGCTAGAACCCAATCATCTGGAACATCATGCTGCATCATAAGCCACATTCCTTCAACATAGTCACCAGCAAAACCCCAATCTCTCGACGCAGAAAGATTTCCTAATGTTAGTTTATTCTGCAATCCGCAACTGATTCTACCTACTGCTCTTGTAATTTTTCTAGTGACAAAAGTTTCTCCTCGATGAGGGGATTCGTGATTAAACAATATGCCGTTTACAGCAAACATATCGTATGACTCTCTATAAACTTTTGTCATTTCATGTGCAAAAACCTTCCCAACTGCATATGGGCTTTTTGGAACAAATTTTGAATCTTCATTTAGCATGTTGTTATCTATTCCCCCATACATTTCTGAAGATGATGCTTGATAATACTTAATTTTTTTGTCAGAATTTTTCACAACTTCTAATAAAGCAACTGGACCAACTGTGCTTGTTTGTGATGTATATAGCGGGTTTTTGAATGAAACTGCGACATGAGATTGAGCAGCTAAGTTATAAATCTCGTCCGGTTTAATATTGTTTATTAAATTAGTTAATGAAGTTGAATCTAATAAATCGGAATAATGCAAGAACATTCTTCCATCCTTTACATATTTTGAAATCAATTTATCAATTCTAGATGTGTTTATTGATGAAGACCTTCTAATAGTTCCGTGAACCTCATAACCTTTTTCTAGTAAAAGTTTGGATAAATAAAATCCATCTTGACCAGTAATTCCTGTAATAAAAACTTTCATATTTATACTCTAATTTATATTAAATCCTATTATTAAGGAAAATATCTTTATAAGAAATTGCCCCTAAAGAAAAATAAAAAATTAAAGGGAAATGAGCATTTTCCATAGAAGCATCAAAAAATGATGCCAACAAAATCGGAATAATCAAACTTAAGAAAGAATAATTACCGTGAATGGATTTTAATTTTAAAATCAAAAATAAAAACAAAAATACATAAATTATGAAATGAAATACTCCTCCACGCGCAAAAACATTTAAAAGAAAGTTGTGTATATTTTCATTTAACCCATCATCACCAGCTCTTAGGGGATCGTTCATAGCTGGAATTTTTTCATTAAATCCATATCCTGTGAAAAAAATATTTTTTTCCTGCATATCTTCAATGACATCCTGCCAGATTTGAAACCTCCAATTCAAGTTTGAATCTGAAGAGTAAATTCTTCCATCAGAAAAGAAAATCGGTACAAATTCTTTTTCCGTGTCTGGTATGCGGTAAGTGGCAAGCTCTGTAACTGTACTTCCGACACTGTCAACTTGTACATCCCTTTCAGTTACGATGTAGCTAGATAATATAAATATAAAAACTGAAAAAATTATTAAAAAAGTATTTTTTGATAAAGAAACATTAAAACTTTCCTTTAAGTTATATATTTCAAGAATTAAAAATAAAAGAAATGCTAAAAATGCTCCTCTGCTTTTATATAAAAGCAATGGAAGAAACAGCGCTGAATAAAATAAGCAATAATTTAGACTTAATCTTCGATCTTCAAAAAAACGGTTAACAAAATAAAGAGGAACTAATGTCATTATTAAAATATCTGAACCTTTGTGTGGTTCATATTTGTCTGAAATACTCAGAAAAAAGTCCATAACTGACTGTGGAAAATCTAATACTGCATAAATATATAAATAAATTAAATAAATACCAATTAAATAAGGTATTCGCTTACTTACTGAAATCTCTTTAAAAATAATTATTCCAAGATAAAAAAAACCTATTGACCATATATATGAACTTGATTTAAAAGTGTAAGTTGAGAGAAAAGATCCCTGATTTATTAAAGTTACAACAAAAAAAGAAATCAGAAATAAAATATTTGTTAAAACAAATCTGCTTGATAGAAATTTACTATAAATGTTACTTTTATAGTTTAAAAAAATAAAAAATACCATAGATAGTATTGAAAAAAGCATAGATAATTCACCTACTCTAAATCCAAAAAAAGATATACCAACAAATGATCTTGAAAATAAAAAAACAAATGAGAAAAATATAAATACAAAAATTGATATAATTTTTAAAATTTTAGGGTTTAATAATTTGTTTATCATCTTCTAGTCTTTCGATATTATCCAAAATCATATTAATAGCCCATAAACATAAAAGCGTTCCATGTAAATCAGGAGTTTTTAGTGAATCTGTTATTTTAATACCATAATAATGAGACTGTGATTTGTCTTGAAAATATGAAAATCCTCCTTCTTCCTTAAAATACAAACTAAAAATATCTTTTGTAATATCAAGAAATAAATCATTTATTTCTTTCTTTTTATAATCTGTCTGTTTTGAGCACATGTACAATGTGTATACAAAATCAACAATATCACAACCCTCTTGAACTGGTTTATTATCAAGGCAAAAATCAATTAAGTTTTTAGGATAATGAATTTCTTCACCTAACCAATCTAAACCAGTAATCACTTTCATCGCTCCATTAATAATTTGTCTTGGATTTGATGGTCTAGTATCAAAGTATGAACCGGTTTTAACATCAACTTTCCCACTAATAAAGTTAATCAAATCATTATTAATGTTAAAATTTTGGGTTGTAGAATACACACAAAAGGAAGAAAACTGTGCGCCAGCATCCCAAGGTAAATTCCAGTTTAAATTGTTAAGAAATAACTCTAAATTTTTGAATTCTCCAAATTCATTCTCTATCAATTTTTTGTTTGGATGCTTAATTTCGTAAAGAGTGGATATAGCTTGCTTAGTTTCTGCATTTATTGCTTTTTTAAATTTATTTCCTCTTGTTTCAAAATCTTTTATACTTAAAAAATTTAGTAATGCTTTTATTGATTCTTTTGAAGAAGATACAAAGTCAATTTCTTCATAACTATCTTTTAGATGACTATCAACATATGAATTTTTTGGTAGCCCTTCTTCATCTCTTTGAAATGAATTAATGTAATCTGCCCAATCAAATAAATTATCAATATTCTTAGTTTTACCAAGCATATAGTAGATTTTTAGAGCATAACAACTAAACCCAAGAGACAATTTTTTACCATCATTTGTTAACCCTTTTAAAGCTGGAAAAAAAGAAAAATCTTCTTCTGGTTTTTTTAAGTTATTAAGGAAATGTTCTATCCCTTTGTAAATTTCTTTTATATCAATATCTAAATTCATTTCCATACTCTTTTTTTTATTATATTTTTTAAATTTATGAATATATCTCGTCTTACAAATTTAAACAGTTTATTTTTCATAAGAAACAGGTATGAAAACCAATTTAATTTTGTAGATTGATTTGAACTTTTATTATTAACCAAATCGTTAAATAAATCTAGGAAATCTTCACACATTTTTTCAGAGTTAAATGGATAATCTTTCATTTTTATTTTGTATGTCTCATATTCAAATATTATAAGTCTGAGTTTTTCTTCAAAATCGTCTGTAAATGAGACTCCATATCCATCACAATACTCAGGAATTCCTCCACTATTTAAATATAGAATGGGAAGTCCACACTGAGCAGCTTCAATATGATGGTTTCCAGATGGTTCATTTATTGAAGCAGTTACGTAAATATGATGATTTTTTAATTCTTCCGCTAGATCTGTCCCTGCAAGTGGCGAGATTATATTTGTGTTTTTTAAATCATAATCTTCTGAAGTATTCCCAATATATGTAAACTCGATTTTGTTTTTCCAGTAATCCTGTTCCAACATTTGGTCAAGAAGATTGTAAATTCTAAAGCCTTTGTTTTCATGAGAACTCCAGTGATGTGTAACAATTCTTACTTTCTTATTTTTATCAAATTCGGAAGAATTTTTATCATTAAAGATATTTACATTGCTTCCAGCAAGGATAACGGAAGTTTTTTCTTCTGGCATTCCAATCTTAAGATATAGATCCCTAAGCCACGAGCTTACAAAAATTACATGATCAGCTGTGTTACTAGCTTCTAAATAAATTTGATTTGTACCAGTAGTATTTTTACGTTCATCACACTCGTTTATTCTTTGTACTACAGATACATTCTGATTTATGTATTTTTTATAACTTTCAATATCCTGATGGTTAAATGTTGATGAAGATTCTTTTCTACTTCTTGGATCTGTTAATAATATTAAGTCGATATCTTTATCACTTAAATCATAAATGACGTCATGACCATTGTTAATTAAAAAATTTGATAAGTTTTTAACAAATAAGTTTCCTCCTCCCCAGGGACCATTTACAATTTTTGAACCAATACTAACTTTCATAAATCTCTCTAAACATTTCTCTAAATCTATTCATTCCTTCTGGAAGCATAAATTTTTTACTGTTTTGATAAGCATATTCAACCATAGGTTCAGCATCCTCAAAATTATCAAGCGAATATATTGATTTTGGATGAAGTATTTCACTAGCAACACCAACATCAGTAGAAATTATAGGCGTTTTAGTAATTGCACATTCTAAAACTGCTTGAGGCCCCCCCTCTAACCTAGAAGTAACTAAATATAAATCTAATATATTATAAAACTCATTGAGTTGATCAATCTGAACCATTTCAAAATATTCGTAGGAGATACCAAGCTTCTCTAATTTATTTATTACATACTGTCGTCTGGTTCCAGTGAGTAGTATCTTAATATTTTGGATTTTATTTAAACGATTTACTAAATCAATAAAAATATCTGGTCCTTTTATTAATTTTGGAGATACTAAGTCACTGCCTTCAGTATCTCTCTGAAAACTGCCAATAATGTAATCATCTTCTGAGAACCCATATTTTTTTCTTAAGTTGCTTTTTTTATCTATATGAAATAAATTTTCTTGATTTACCCAAAAAGGTATCGAAATAATTTCTTTACTAGTAAGTCTTTCAAGTTGTTCTTTTGTTTTCAACGAAATTACATGGTATAAATCCACGTATTGGTCCATTTTATAAAAATTTTTTTCATCTTTTTTATTAAAATTATTGAAGTCAATATGATAAATTGATGCAACTACTTTTTTGTCCTTTAAATATTTTGGTCGAATCTTTTTCCATGTCCAGGTAGAAATTATCCAAACAATATCTGCATCTTGAATACTATTTGAAATGATTTCATTATTATTTGATGTCCATTCATGAATTACTCTATCGATAATCCAAGATTCATTAATTTTATTAGTATAAATTTTCATAACATTTAAATTCAACTACAAAATATTGATATATTCTCATTTAAACTAGCTTATATGGAAAATATTCTTATTAC
>CETK01139952.1_pt1 | contig 13612 bp, 6 predicted proteins | sample 361431 | NCBI WGS metagenome assembly CETK01 (sample SAMEA2622452, study PRJEB7988) | marine metagenome | biome: marine biome (ENVO:00000447); feature: surface water layer (ENVO:00002042); material: "saline water (ENVO:00002010), including plankton (ENVO:xxxxxxxx)" | depth 5 m | reverse complement strand
CGGGAAAAGAGAGCGGCAACGTCACAATCGCCACAGCGGGCGGCGGCACCACCTCGGGAAGCGGTCGACTTGCAATCTCGACTGGGATCTCAAGCTCGGGCACCTCCGGCTCAGTCTGCGTCCTCTCCGGGAGAGCGACAACTTCGGTGGGAGGTGGCATTGCGTTGTCTGTCGGACATGCCACCTCAGGCAACGGAGCTAACCTGACGATGACAGCTGGCGCATCGACCGAGGCCAGTTGTGCTGGTGGCACCATCCTGCTTGAAGCTGGTGTCACTGCAGGTGGTCTCGGGGGGGACGTGGAGGTTTCTTCCGGACAAGGGACATCATCGTCGGGTACGATTAGCGTGACGACCGGCGATAGTACGTCCGGCGCTTCGGGCTCGCTGCTTGTCACAACGGGCCAGTTGGTTCTGTCCACGGGTGACTCATCTACTTCATCAGGGTCGTCGGGCAGCATATCAATCTCGACAGGCAGAAATCAGAGTCAGTTTGTTGGCTATCGTAGTCAATAAGTCATAATTGATACAAATTGAGAGAGTTCAGATTTATATTCCCGGCCGTTTAAATCAATTTACGTAGGTGACACTGCCCCTGCATCTTCAAGCGCTGGCAGTATTTCTATAAAAGCCGGTACCGACGATGCAGGAGGCAATCTTTCTATGACAAGCGGCGCGGGCACAGCTGGAGGCGGCACACTTAGCATCTCGAGCGGCGCATCGACGGTCGGAGCTGGAGGCGTCGTGGAGATCTCGACGCCAACTTCGAGCACCGGGGACACAGGCAGCATTTGCTTTACCTCGGGTACTGCGGAAAGTGGGAACTCGGGAAACGTTACTATCTGCGCAGGCGGTTCAGAAGTCGGTGCGGCTGGCGCTATCTCTCTCGTGGCCGGCGAGTCAACGAGCGATGCTGGGGGCGACCTGAGAGTGGCCGGTGGCACGGTATCGCTGACTGGGGGAGCCGCCCCGGGGGGCGTGACGGGTAGTCTATCTTGTGCCACAGCCATCGCAGAAGGAAATTCTGGCGACCTTAGTCTCATAACAGGGGATGCTGTTGGAGGCATTGCCGGAAGTATTACCATAAGCACAGGTGCGTTTAGCCATCGGGATCCTGGGTATTGATAAGGGGGATACCTTTAGCACAAAACGGATCTGTCTTTTCGAACTTCACTTTTTCCGGCAGCTGCATGAAAACAAACCCCATAAACAAGCCCTCCCCATGCCCCGTATTTACTCACATGTATCATTTGCGTTGTGTAGGGGATTCCACCGTCGGCGATTCTGGGGACCTAATCCTGGCGACGGGAAGCACAACTAGTGGTGACGCCGGCGACATAGTTTTCCAAGCCGGCGAGTCGGATAGTGGTCGGGGAGGGGACGTCTCGATTACCTCAAATAAAGCATCGGCCACACTTTTGAGCACAGATGCATACTTGAATATCACTGGCGACAACATCGATGTGGTGAGTGGCTCGGGAGGCAACGTCTCTTTCCTCGCTGGTCCGGACGGCACAATTGGTTGGGGCATCACTGATAGTGATGGCAGTTCTGCGACGTATGATGTTCGACTCACCACAAATGGTGACGGCAACACCGAGTTATATTCTGACGTACCAATCTCGGCTCCGTCATTTACAAGCCCTTCGGATCGTCGCATCAAGAAAGACTTTCAGCCGGTTGACACGGCCGACTTGCTTCACCGCCTGCAAAGAGTTCGAATTACTGAGTACGGATACACGGACGAGTGGCGGGCTGTTCGGGGGATTCCCGACAAGCGAGTCCGCGGCGTGATTGCACAAGAGCTCAATGAGATTTTCCCTGAGCATATATCCGTCCTCGAAACATACTCGCTTCCAGACAAGGGATTCCAAAAAACGAGATTTTATCGGGTTGATAAACAACGGCTTGCCCTTGACGTCATCGGCGGCCTCCAAGCCCTTCACGACCGGTACTCTATTGGTGAGTCTACATCTTCGGAGTCTGGTTCTCTCGCACTGACCACAAAGGCTGCGCCGAGCTCTGGCGCCATTTACTTACAGACGGGGCGCGCATCTTCGGGTGAGAGCGGGGACATTCTCGTACAGAGTGGGGCCGCCGCAAGCGGCAATAGCGGCTCTATTTCACTCATGACTAGCTCGAAGGCCAAGAACAAGGGAGATATTTTGCTATCTACCGGCTCTGGTGTCGCAGATGGTGGCTGTATTTCTCTGAAAGCGGGAGATGGTGAGAACGCTGGCGATGTAAGCCTGACCGCCACCAGAGGCGGCGTTGCCCTCACAACAGGGGAAGCAATGAACGGAGATTCGGGCAATGGCATCTGTGTTGCCGTGGGGGATGCTGTATCTGGTATCGCTGGCGACATCTCGCTGGCGTCCGGGGCCTCGCTTGCCGGCGACGGCGGCAGAATATCCGTGCACGCAGGCGACGGAGGGGCTTCTGGCGGCAGACTCGACGTAAACGCCGGCAATGGAGACATCGGTGGCAGCATCCAGTTCAAAGCTGGCGATGGTAGAGAAAGAGGTGGCACCCTCACTTTATGCAGCGGAAGTGGTGGCGAAGGGACCAGCGGCACTTTTACGATCGCAAGTGCCGAAAGCAGTGCAAGTGGGGGCATTCTACTCGCAACTGGGACATCTGTGCAAGGGAACTCAGGGGACGTATCCATCGCCACCGGGGATTCGGCGGGCTCAGCTGGCAACATCGAGCTTTGTGCTGGTTTGGCTACCAGCGGTGGGGGCGCGGTGAAAGTATGCTCGACGGGCTCATCTTGCGGCAGTGGTGGTAGTGGTGAAATTATTGTTGCGTCTGGTCAAGGTGATCTTGGGGGCCACACGAGCATCCGCGGCAGCAACCTCGAGCTCGTGGCAGGCGAGGCGACCGGAGGACTCGGTGGAGCCGTTGACCTACACGCGGGTGGGGGACGTAAGGGCGGTGAAATAATTATCAAAGCGGGGCGGGATGATATGGAACTGGGCGGCTCAGTAATCGTCGAAAGCGGGACAAGCACCGGTGATGTGGGTGGACAGGTTGCCATAACCACTGCTAGCGGCAAAGCTTCCGGGGACGTATCAATATCATCGGGACGGGCACAGACTTGGGGCGCCAGTGGCAAAATCATTCTTGCCACTGGTGATGCTCGAGATACTGTGGGAACTTTATCAATTCAGGCGGGCGACTCAAAAACCGGTGTTGGGGCCAGCGTCATTTTTGTAGCCGGCGATTCGGCGGCTAGTCAGGGTGGGCTTCTGCGCCTTGCGGCTGGAGATGGAGCCTCTGCAGGCCACATAAGCTTGAACGCGGGCGCTGGCATCGACGCAGCCGGCGGCAACTTGGAAATCTTCAGTGGAACGCAGCTTACTAGAAGGGCCGGCAAGAGTGGTGACGTTACCATCAAATCTGCAAAGGGCACTATTTCTTCAGGAGACATTGAGGTCTCAACTAGTTGTGTGGCTGAAGGCGCCTCGGGAGACATTTTTGTCTCCACCGGTGCTGGCCATTGCGGTAGCGGCGGAATCAGTCTCTTTGTTGGTTCGAGTTTGTTAGGTGATGCTGGAAATCTGGTCCTGGGCGTGGGCGAGGCTTCAACGGCTAGCGGCGGCTATGGCGGATCCATAGGAATCTCAGGTGGCGGCGGAAACGCTGGTGGCGCCATTCGGCTCCGGGCGGGCGCGGGAACTGCAAGGAAGGGCGGCGATGTCGAGCTTAGTGCCGGCACCTCAGACGAAGGCAACGGAGGAAGCACGACGATTTCCGCAGGCGATGGCAGCTGCGGGGGAAGCGTCTTGATGACCGCCGGCTGTTCAGATAGGGACAGGGGTGGCAACGTGGACATCATCGGCGGCGATAGCGACGGGGCGGGTGGGAACATTAAGCTATCCGCCGGAATGGGCCAGAGAGCGAGCGGGGAGATCCACCTGGCTACCGGCGATGCGAAAGCGTCGAGTGGTAGAGTTCTTATCAAAACTGGCGACGCAACGGATGGTAGAGCCGGGAACATTAGTTGCTTTACGGGCGCGAGTTCTTCTGGAGGGGGCTCAGCCATTGCGTTGCGAGCCGGCATGGCAACCGCTGGTGCTGGAGGACCGACTAGCATTATGGCAGGCGATGGACTAGCCGGTGGTGAAGTTAGCATCATGGCCGGAGCTGGTTCCGACTCCGGGGGTTCTCTTCAGGTTGGCAGTGGTACTGGTGCCTTAGCTAGTGGCGACGTACTCTTGAAAAGTGCGGACGTTTGCGGCACGAGTGGCTCAGTAGCTATTGCAAGCGGATCGGCTGATGTTTCGGGTGGGGTGATCATTAACACGGGCAATTCAGTGAGCCAAAGTGGCACAATTGAGCTATCAGTCGGTTCGTCACGCCATGGAAACGGTGGCTCTCTAATTGCGTCTGCTGGTGACGGACTGCGGAAAGGTGGTGGTGTGGATGTTTCATCCGGAGACGGTAAGAGCGGAGGAACCATGACGTTACAAAGCGGTTCTGGTAGCTGTGCTTCAGGCGGAAACATACTTGCGCGTGCGGGCGCTTCGAAAGAGACTGGCGGGTCTGTGTGCTTTCGGGCGGGATCGGGAACCAAGGGCGGCGATATTTTGTTGCAAAGTGGTGCATCATCGGGCACCGGGGGTAATGAGGACGCCAGCGGTGGAAAAGTTTCAATCATTGCGGCATCCGGCGGCTCCGCTTCCTTGGGTTCCGCGGACGCAGCCTGCTCAAGTGGAAAAGTGTCTCTGTGCACCGGTGAGGGTAGAACGAAAAGCGGGGGGATCACCCTTGCCACCGGGTCGGCTGGACGCTCAGGAAACTTGACCCTTGATGTTGGCGAGAGCTCAAGCGGAGCGGGAGGCCAACTAGAATTGGCAGCGGGTGACTCGTCTCAAGGCCAAGGTGGTAATATCGCCTTAGTGGGCGGGAATGGCACCTGTGGCGGTACCGTGTCCGTCATAGCCGGAGACGGGACCGGAAGCGGGGGTGGCGGCGGACATCTGGAGCTCGTCGGTAGTGAAGGGGGGGTCGTGTCTATTACAGGTGCAAGTAGTGAAGCGCAGTCTGGCGGCGTTGTTATTTCGAGCGGCGTGGCATACGCAGGTGCCTCAGGTGAGATTTTCATCTCAACTGGCGAAGCCGAGACAAACAGTGGCTCCATCAACGTGTGTATCGGTAGCAGCACAGTAGGATCGGGTGGGGAACTGTCTCTGCAAGCGGGTACAACGAGAGATGAGGGCGGATCTGGCGGTTCTACTTGTTTCGCAGCAGGCGATGGAAGTACAGGAGGGGCAATTGATCTGCGTGCTGGTGTTGGTGACACCAGCGGCGGTGACGTCGAAATAGCGGCCGGAGTTTCTACAAGGGGCACTGGTGGTAGCATGGAAATAGCCGGCGGAGCCGGTGCACGCGGCGGCAAGTTGTCGCTCAGTGGCGGCAACGGTGCTGCGAGAGACGGCGGCGAGGTATGTATAACAGCTGGCGGGAGCACGTCTGGAGTTGGTGGTCACCTCAACATAAGCTCTGGCCCGGGTGCAACCAGAGGTGGGGACGTGAGGCTGGCAACATTGACTGACGCCAGCGGATCAAGTGGAAATATTCGGCTTGAGACGGGCAACGTACCCGGCGGCATTGCTGGTGATTTGGACCTATCCGTTGGATTGTGCGCCAACGACAATGGTGCTGCTATTACAATGCAGGCTGGCGCATCCGCATCAGGTTTGGGCGGTAGCACGTCGCTCATCGGGGGAGATGGCAGTTGTGGTGGCGAGCTAAGTTTACAGGCGGGCTCTGGTAGCTGTGGTCCTGGAGGAGCTGTGGTGATGCGCAGCGGCGCAGGTACCTTAACAAGCGGGGATGCTTGCCTTATGAGTGGACAGGCAACCCAAGATAGCGGGGCTATTTTGCTGGCTACCGGAATGGGCTGCGTATCAGGTGGGATGAGGATTGCCACTGGAGACTCTGGGGGCCAAAGCGGCTCCATTGGCATCTCGACTGGCGCGTCGGCCCGAGGTCACGGCGGGGACATATCAGTTTCTGCCGGTGACGGAGCCACAAGCGGAGGAAGGGTGGAGATAGCGTCGGGTGCAGGTGAATTGGGCGGTGGCGTCGCGCTGATAAGCGGTGCGGGACCTGATAGGTCGGGCGACATATGGTTAAGCGGAGGTGCATCCAATGGTATTGGATGTGGTGGTAGTGTGAGTCTGGAGGCGGGCTCGGGAGGATCAGGTGGTAGTCTGTTATTCCAATCGGGTTCGAGCAACGAGGGAATAGGCGGTAATGTGCGCATCGCTGCAGGCGCAAGTGCGTCGTGTACTGGCGGCTCGGCGACATTGGGCTCAGGAGCCTCCGAGCAGGGAGATAGCGGGGACGTCATGGTCTTGTCCGGGCCAAGTGGGGCTTCAAGTGGCAGTGTTCTAATTGAAACTGGCTCAGCAGACGTAGCGGGTGGAGTCAACGTCGCAGCGGGGGAGAGCTCAGGTTCGTGCGGGGGAAATATATGTGCTCAGGCGGGAGCAACCCAGCGGGGTACTGGAGGATATATTGATTTGACCGGTGGTGATGGCGTTTCTGGCGGAAAGGTGATTCTAACAGGTGGAATTGGTCGCGAGCTCGACGGCGGCGGTCTACTGTTGGCCAGTGGTCTCGGTGCGACGGCCTCGAGTGGCAAAGTTTCCATCGCGAGTTCGGATAGTGGGGAACTATCTGGTTCTGTGAAGCTATCGACTGGAGCGGCAGCTCGGGGCGTCTCGGGCAGCATGACACTGTCAACAGCAAGCGCACAGGAAGAGAGCGGGAGCATTCTCTTGCATGTTGGTACGTCATCGAACGCTGCTGGGGGCCACATAAGCCTAAGAGCAGGCGCGAGTTCCGATGCTTCCGGATCTGGTGGCTCTGTGGAAGTAGCCGCAGGTGGAGGGCATGCCGGCGGTGACGTGATTGTCCGTGGCGGTCTTGCTCAGTCTGGCAAGGGTGGGTCTATAATCATAGATGGTGGCGGTAGGGGAGACCCAGAAATTGGCGGAGTGGTATCGTTACGGACAGGAGCATCCCGCGACGGCAACGGTGGCTCTTTATCCATCTGCGCTGCAAACAGCACAGATTCGGGCCCCAATGTGACAGTATCGGCAGGCGTCGGCGGAAAGTCACATGGCATGGTGCGCGTGCTATCTGGATCCGGCAGTAGTTCAATTAGAGTCGACGGGACCACGGTGGAGATGCTTGCCGCGGAGCAAAGTGTGACGGCGAGTCATATTAGTTTGGATGCATCGGGCGCGATTGGCAACACCATCGAGTTTTCTGTGTCAAATCGACCTGGACCAGACTTTAGGCTTGAATCTGCGGGCGCCGGCGGGTCGATTATCTCGACAGTGCCGATGCGTGTGACCAAGATCGAGTATTCGTCAGACGAACGCATCAAGGAAGATATACATTATCTTGACGATGCGGAGCTAGATGATATCTACGACAGGTTTACCCAGATCAAGTTAGCTAATTATCGATACACCGATGAGTGGCTGAAAATACGCGGAGTCGACGACGTGGTTGTGCGAGGTGTAATCGCGCAGAATGTACGCGAGGTATTCCCAGAGCGTGTCGAAGTGGTGGATAACTACACCCACCCAGCCTACAATTTCTCCCTCGATGGATTCCACCAAGTTGACAAGCAAGGCCTCACGCTAGATTTGATTGCAGCCATGCAGTCGCACAATCAATATTTTACGATTCACAAGGACGGCAGAATTTCCATGCAAACCAAGGATAGTCAGAGTCATACCGGTGATGCAAGCATTGGGACTGGTGACGCATCAGATTCTTCTGGCCGGATTTGTGTTTCGACAGGCACTGCGACTGGCACGTCAGGAGGAATTTCACTTGAAGCTAGTAGTGCAGGCATTGACGGCGGGAGTGTGCGCGTGGCGGGAGGGGAGGGAGAAAATGGAGGTGCTGTTGTTGTTTGTAGCGGGAGTGGTGCTGTCGGGGGCGGCGACATTGTTCTTCGAGGCTCAGATGGCGAGGCAGGTGGTGACGTAATCTTTGCTGCCGGGGGTGGAGGCATTTCAGGCAACATCGTCGTAAGAACCGGCGGACCAGACGGCAATGTGTCCATGACTTCCGGAGCTGATCTGCACTTGACCAGCGGCACCGGCGCTGCGCAGGGTGGTGAAATGTGGATAACATCAGGTGCTTCCGCGACGCTTGCTTCTGCGCGGGGTGGAATCTGCGTTTCGACGGGCAGTACGGAAGCTGGCGGAGCTGGGGATTCGGGTGCGCTCTTTCTTGGCACGGGCGAAAACCCAGAGGGTGCGGCCGGGGGGATTCAAATCGCAGTTGGCTCGAGTGGCTCTGGCAGGGGTGGGACCATAAATGTTACGGCGGGATCTGCGATCGAATGTGGTAATGCTGGGGGTCATGTCCAAGTCGTCGGCGGGGAAGGTGCGCGGGGTGGCGGAGTTGCTTTGCGCGGTGGGTGTGGGGACAGTGTGGGTGGGCGAATAGATGTATATTCCGGTGCTGGTATGAAGGGAGGGTCAGGTATCGTGCGTCTTGCGACAGCGCAAACTTCCTCAGAGGTTGGACCAAGCGGCGATGTCTTGGTGTCGACTGGGGATTCACCTGCAGGAAGCTCGGGGACGGTGCTTGTTTCCACGGGCACATCGGAGACCGGCAGCGCAGGCAGCATTCTCATGCACGTAGGCAGATCAGGTCTGCAGGGTGGCGAGATCCGCATCGAGGCTGGGAACTCAACTGGAAGCTTAGGTGGAAACGTCACCGTTGCGGCTGCGAACGGCCAAGTAGGCGGAACAGTGAGTATCTCAAGCGGGCTGGGTGTCGCTGGTGGAGCTGCCGGCAACGTCTCTGTATGTGTCGCCAATGCATCCTCTGGCTCTGGAGGGTGGCTGACGGTGACCGCAGGCAACTCAAAGCAAGCCAAAGGTGGTGCAATTTTATTGCATGCCGGTGCATCGACATGTACGACGGGCGGCGAGATCTCGGTAGCCGGTGGAGATGCTCTGCAAGACGGTGGCGGTATTGACGTCAAATCTGGCGCAAGCGCGACTCGATCCGGGAATCTCACGCTTAGCACCGCAAGCCCTGCCCTAGATCAAGGCGAGGCCGACGGCAGTACCACGACGGGCAGCATCGAGATGAATACCGGCGACGTGTCGTCTGGAACATCAGGCTCTGTATCCATTCGGACTGGCCATGCACCGCAGGGCAAAGCGGGGGACCTAAGCTTGCAGGTGGGAACCGGTATATCAGGCGGTGGAAAAGTCAACATCTCCGCTGGTTCTATCTGGGGCGAGGCAGCACAAGGTGGGTCTGCCAACCTTGCTGCCGGCGGCGGTGCCTCGGGAGGCAACTTGACAATTCGGAGTGGGGAAGGCAGCGTATATCATGGTGGCGCATTAATACTTGAATCTGGTCCTGGTGGGATATCATCTGGTAACATTAGCATTGCGACTGGTCTGAAATCAGCGTCTTGTAAAAATGAAAGGCCCCGTAGCTCGATGGCCCTAATAAGTAAGCCCTGATTTGTCGCAACCCACTTTTTTCGTAGGCAGCGCGAGTCCGGGGGGCGCGGGTGGCTCGGGGGCTATCTCGCTTACGACCGGAACGGCAGGCGCGGGCGATTCAGGTGACGTTCGTCTCTCGACAGGCGCAAGTAGCAATGGCAACACGGGGTCTATAAATGCAACTGTGCAGACATCTAGCACTGGACATGGTGGCAACATACAAATGAGCGCAGGCTAACTCCGGTGTCATTGCAAATCAACCCCTCCCCCCCGTGCGCATGTGGGGGCGTCCCTGGGCTGTGCCAAATTTGACAGCATGCCGTCGTTTTTCGCAGGGAACGGTAAGTGCGGCGGTAACGTGTCAGTTGCCTCGGGAGCTGGGACTCAATCTGGGGGTAGCCTCACCTTGCTGTCACGAGGTGGGGGAAATTTTTCGGTTGTCGTTGGCGAGGCGACGTCGGGTCTTGGGGGGTCAATTAGGGTCTGCGCTGGTTCGTCGCCGAATGGAGGCGGAGGTACTATAAATATGACTGGTGGAAGCGGTGACGGTCGGGGTGGCGCCATTCATATTTCAGCAGGACGTAGTTCTGAAAGTGGAGGAGACGCCGAGATCCGATCGGGCGATGGACGACGATCAGGATGTCTCAACTTCACAACTGGCAAGGCAAGTGTACAGTCTGGAGATGTCACAATGTCGTCTGGAAACGCCACTACGACGTCAGGGAGGGTGTTGATCTGCTCTGGAGAATCAACCTTAGGTGCTGGCGACATATCTGTGCGAGTGGGCCAGTCGTGCAGTGGACCAGGCGGAACCCTGGAAGTCCGCGCGGGTAGTTCAACCAGCAACACTGGTGGTTCTGTTCGGGTTGCGGGCGGATCAGGATGCGGTGGTGGAAACGTTACAATAGAAGGCGGGACAAGTACCCAAGCACAAGGAGGGAGTGTGTCGATGCAATCAGGTGTTGGCATGATAAAGTCAGGTGACGTTCGTATCACCACACCACCTGGATCGGATGGGCCTGATGACAACGATGCTCAAAGTCATGGGAATATTTGCCTGTGTACCGGTGATGTGAACTCCGGCCAGTCTGGCGCCATCCAAGCACACACTGGGGCTTCCGATGGGTCAATGTCTGGAGCCATAGAGCTGCTGGCGGGAACCTCGGGCCATGGGCATGGCGGTAACGTCGTTTTCGCAGCAGGTGGCGCGCACGCCTCCGACGTCCAGTTGAGTGATGTAGAGGCTAGCGTGGGAGGCGACTTGCTGCTTAGAGGAGGCTCTGGTGTCACCGGAGGCGGAGTCGAAATCCAAGGCGGTGACGCAACCGACAACCACGGCGGTAACTTGAACATCAAGGGGGGAGATTCCAGGCAGGACGACGGTGGTTCCATAAGCGTAAATGCAGGCAGGTCTTTCTCCGAAACGGACGACTCTAGTGAAGGTGGCAGCCTGGAGTTTACATCTGGCGCGGGTGTAGCGGGGGGTAATCTCATAATCAATGCAGGTGCTGGGAGCGCTTGCGGTGGTGGCGTAAGCATAGCATCGGGCGACGGCGCAGCGGGTGGTGATATAAAAGTGGCAACGTGTGCAGCGTGTGGTACCGTGGACAGCCAATCTGGACATCTAAGCTTTGAGACCGGAGAGGGTGATATGAACTCAGGTTCAATACGTTTGCTCACTGGCAAAAGCACGACGACCGGTGGTGGTGGTATCAGCATGTCGGTCGGTGAGGGAATGTCGGGTATTGGTGGTGCTATAATCATGCAGGCGGGCGCGGGCGGAACCGGAGGTACACTACGACTGGTCGCCGGGAATGGGACCGAGGCAAGTGGCGGTAACCTCAGTCTTGGCGCAGGTAGCACGACTCAGGGGACGGGTGGGTCGGTTGCCATCACCTCGGGCAGAATTACTGGCAACACGGCAAGCAATCAAGCGAGTTCAGGCGATATAAACGTCGTGAGTCCACCTGCGCCAGGCCACACCGGTGCGCTCGAACTAAAAACCGGTTCCTCGGCTCTTGGGAACGCAGGTTCAATCAGTATTAGTACTGGCGTTGCCCAAGAAGCCGGGTCTGGCTCTATTTCCATATCCGTCGGCTGTGCGACTGGTGGTGTCGGTGGTGACTCTAACCTGACGGCTGGCCGCTCTCGTGACGAATGTGGGCGTGGTGGCAGTGTTCATCTTAGGGCTGGTAGCGGAGGAGTTGGCGGTGACATGGTCTTGTCAGCCGGTGACGGCGAGGTGGAAACTGGAGGCCGTGTGTGCTTTCGTGGTGGAAATGGGACGGCTCAAGGTGGTGCGGTGCATCTAGAAGCTGGTGGTGCAACCGAGGGTACTGGCGGCGATGCAGACTTTCTAGCAGGCTTTGGATCAGTCGGGGGGTCCTTTACTATCCAAGCCGGAGCGGGAGCTGATGATCAAGGCGGCTCAGTGGCGATTCAGTCCGGCACCTCGGTAATGGGGCCATCAGGTAACATAACGTCTCGCAGTCCCGCGCCTTAAAAAAAGTGTTACACATAGAGCCCACAACCGCAGTTTTAACAGCTGGCGGGGGATCAGAGAGTATCAACACTGTTGTACCTACTACCCGCCCTCATCCAATTTTTCTTACTTATCTCATCCTTATGACTTGTTGACTTGTAGGTTGCGTACTCCTTCATCTTTATCTTCGGGATCGATTAATTTTACAACCGGTGCGGCAACGGGCACGGCGGATAAAGGAGATTCAGGTTTATTTTGCTTCCGCACGGGCGATGCCGTTACGGGCCGGGCTGGTGGTATTAAATTTTCAGTTGGCTACAGTAGCTCTGGTGCCGGAGGCGACGTGGAAGTACAGGCCGGAACTGCTCTCGGAGGCAACGGCGGCGCCTTGTGCCTGTGCGCGGGCTCTGGCACTGCGGGCGGAAGTGTGACTCTTGCTAGTGGATCTGGGAAAATGGCGGAAGGAGGCGACCTGTGCCTCGCATCTGGCGCATCCGCCACAGCCTCTAGTGGCGAAATTCAGATCCAGAGCGGCGACAGTCAGGCAGAGACCGGCACGATGTCAATCTCCACTGGTCTATACTCCGGCGTCCTTCGTTTGCTTGTCTCAAAGCCCATAGACGTTCGGAGATTGCCTGTATCTGAGAACTTTGCACATAGGTGATAGTATGAATGGTGATTCGGGCGGACTCTGGATATCAACTGGCAGCTCCTTTCAGGGCAATGGTGGCGCACTCTCGCTTCGAGTCGGTCGTAGCGACCTGGGAATAGGTGGAAGCATTCAAGTGTCAGCCGGAAACTCGTCGACCTGCGCAGGCGGCCATCTGTCATTTGTCGCCGGCCATTCTAATTCGGAGTCTGGAGCTGGTGGCGGGGTGTCGATTAGAGGAGGTTCGGGAAAGACGTCGGAGGGGGGTGGGCTTAGAATACTGGGTGGAAACTCGAATGCGCAATGTGGCGCAGCTGTGACGCTGCGAGCGGGTGACTCACTTAGCGAGAGCGAAGCAGGGTGTGCGGGCAACGCCTCCATCGCAGCAGGCAGGGGTGAACAGGGGGGGAGCCTGTTGGTCGAGGGCGGCCTGGGCCGCGGTGGCGGTGGTGCCGTAGAGATTCGGTCCGGTCCATCAACGGACGGCAAGGGTGGCGATGTGTCGATAATGACATCACCAGCCCAGACTTCATCGGGAAATTTGCTGTTTGAGACAGGCCAAACAAATAGTGGCGACAGCGGGAGCGTCGCCATGACCACGGGCCCGGCAACTTCCGGATCTGCAGGAGGGATTTTCTTGTCAGTTGGACTGAGCGATGGCTCTCAGGGGGGCGAGATTCGCATAGATGGCGGTGATTCCTCTGCAGGCAAAGGAGGGCAGGTGGAGCTTAGAGCCGGGAATGGGGCGGACTCAGGAGGAAACATGACCATGACCGCAGGCGATGCCATTGATGGTTCCGGAGGCGCCATGACCATATCAAGTGGCACCTCCTCTTCAGACCAAGGAGGTGATGTCAGCGTGTCAACGGCACAGGCAAACTGCGGCTCAGGCTCCGTTGCGATTTGCACAGGGGATGCTGGGGAGGGCGATTCTGGTAAGATCCGCATCTCGAGTGGGTCAACCGCGTCCGGTGCATCTGGG
>CETK01126183.1_pt1 | contig 13651 bp, 13 predicted proteins | sample 361431 | NCBI WGS metagenome assembly CETK01 (sample SAMEA2622452, study PRJEB7988) | marine metagenome | biome: marine biome (ENVO:00000447); feature: surface water layer (ENVO:00002042); material: "saline water (ENVO:00002010), including plankton (ENVO:xxxxxxxx)" | depth 5 m | reverse complement strand
GATAGTCATGGTGGAGAATATGGTGATAGTCATGGTGGAGAATATGGAGGTGATTCTAGCCACGAAGGCGGGTATGAATATGATCATGATAAACATGTTTACTATCAACTTCTTAATAAGCCATGGGCTGCTATTTATGTTCCTGCATTGTTTTTTATGATGATTTCATTGGGAGTTTTAGCATTTTATGCTATTCAAAGAGCCTCACAGGCTGGTTGGTCAATTGTCTTATATAGAATAATGGAAGGCATTACAGGCTATCTACTAATTGGGTGCTTTTCTGTAGTTCTGATTTTAGGATTTTCTGCTTTAGGCTTCAATCATCTTTTTATTTGGATGGATCCTGAGGTGGTTTCTCATGATGAAATAATCAGAAATAAAGTAGGATATCTAAATATACCATTCTTCTTTGCAAGAGCTTTGGTATACATTACAGGTTGGGTCATATACAGGAATGTTTCTAGAAGATTATCAATTGAACAAGACAATAGTTCTGACATAAATATTCACAAAAAATTATTTAAATTTTCTGCTGGATTTTTAGTCTTCTTTTTAGTTTCTGAGTCTATGATGTCGTGGGATTGGATAATGTCTATTGATCCACATTGGTTCAGCACTCTTTTTGGGTGGTACGTTTTTGCTGGAATGTTTGTTTCTGGAATAACTACTTTAGCATTAATAACCATATACCTAAAATCGCAGAATTATTTAAGTTTTGTAAATAATAGTCATATTCATGATTTAGCTAAGTTCATGTTTGGAGTAAGTATTTTTTGGGCATACCTATGGTTTTCTCAATTTATGTTAATCTGGTATTCAAATATTCCTGAAGAGGTTACTTATTTTATTACTAGAATTGAAGACTATAATTTCTTATTTTTCGGAATGGTAGTGCTAAACCTTATATTCCCATTAATTGTTCTTATGAATAGTGATTTTAAGAAAACTAACTTTATTGTAATTTTAACTGGTATAATAATTATTATTGGTCATTACCTTGATGTTTATAATATGATAATGCCCTCTGCAGTTGGAGATATGTGGTCCTTTGGTCCAGGAGAGATAGGTGGATTTTTATTTTTTATGGGGATTTTTATTTTTGTCGTATTTAAAGAAATATCAAAAGCTCCTATTTTAGCAAAAGGTGACCCATACATTGAAGAGAGTAAAACCTTTCAATATTATAATTTAGATTAATATGACATTATTACTTGTACTAACATCATTAATATTAATTTCTATAGCTGTTTGGCAGCTAACTAAGATACTTGAACTTTCAAAGCCAACAGGCTATGAAAATGATGAAATCGCAAATAACAATGATAATGATATTCAGGGTAAATTGATGTTTCTTTTTTTAATATTTATTTATTCACTAACAATTTTCTCTTTTTTCAAATACGGAGATGTTATTCTTCCTGAGTCTGCATCAGTACATGGAGAAAACTATGATAATCTTCTGTGGTTTTCTTTTTCTGTAATATTTTTTGTTCAAACAATAACTCAGGCTTTACTTCATTATTTTGCATTTAAGTACAGAGGTAATAAGGACAGAAAAGCTTTATTTTTTGCAGACAGTAATTTTCTGGAGGGAGTTTGGACTATAATACCAACAATTAGCCTTGCTGGTCTAATCTTATATGGTTTATACACTTGGGTTGATATAATGACAATTGAGGAAAATGACGAAGCAATTGTAGTTGAGTTATATGCACAACAGTTTAATTGGAAAGCAAGGTATGCAGGAGATGATGGTGTTTTAGGAGATGCTAATGTAAGATTCTTACAAGATTTTGGTGGAAAAAATCTAGTAGGTATAGATCCGACAGACAAAAATGGAGATGATGATATTGTAGTTCAAGAGCTTCACTTACCAGTTGACAGAGAAGTTGTTTTCAGAATCAGATCTCAAGATGTTCTTCACTCAGCATATATGCCACATTTTAGGGCTCAAATGAATGCTGTTCCTGGAATGATTAACCAATTTGCTTTTATTCCAAATATAACAACTGAAGAGATGAGACTTAAACCAGAGATTGTTGAGAAGGTTAGAAAGATAAACAAGATAAGATATGATAAAAGTGAAGAGCTGGTTGCAAATGGAGAATTTCCTCTTGATCCATATGAATTTGATTTTTTACTTTTATGTAATAAAATATGCGGTGCATCACATTACAACATGCAAATGAAAATCGTTGTTGAATCGCAAGAAGATTTTGATGAGTGGATTGGAAACCAGTTAACCTTTAAAGAATTTGTTAAATAGATAAGCTTGCAATAATGTCAAAAAATAATAGAAAATCAAAAATAGTTGGAACTGATATAGAAATTGATATAACTGAGGACAAAGAGATAATTGTTGATTCTCATGATGATGATCATGGGCATGACCATCATCACAAGGAAACTTTTATAACAAAGTATATTTTCAGTATTGATCACAAAATGATTTCTAAACAATATCTTATAACAGGACTCATAATGGGTATTGTAGGGATTGCAATGTCTCTTCTGTTTAGACTTCAACTAGCTTGGCCAGAGGAGTCGTTTGGAGTTTTTGATGTTTTATTAGGAAAATGGGCAACAGATGGTGTTATGGATCCCAACGTCTATTTAGCTTTAGTTACTATCCATGGTACCATAATGGTATTCTTTGTCCTTACTGCGGGATTAAGTGGTACATTTAGTAATCTTTTAATACCACTTCAAATTGGAGCCAGAGACATGGCGTCAGGATTCTTAAACATGATTTCTTATTGGTTATTCTTTCTCTCTTCAGCAATAATGATAGCTTCTCTATTTGTCGAAGCTGGACCTGCTGCTGCTGGGTGGACAATTTATCCTCCGTTAAGTGCTCTTCCGCAGGCTCAACCAGGTTCTGCTGCAGGAATGACCTTATGGTTAGTATCAATGGCATTTTTTATAGCTTCGTCACTTTTAGCTGCCCTCAATTACATTGTAACAGTACTTAATTTAAGGACTGAAGGTATGACCATGACCAGGTTACCATTGACAGTTTGGGCATTTTTAGTAACTGCCATTATAGGTGTCGTTTCATTCCCGGTTCTTTTATCTGCAGCTCTACTATTAATTATGGATAGAAGCTTTGGAACATCTTTCTTCCTGTCAGATATATTCATTCAAGGTGAAGTTCTTCATTATCAAGGAGGATCTCCTGTATTATTCGAACATTTATTTTGGTTTTTAGGACACCCCGAAGTTTATATTGTTCTTCTGCCAGCGCTTGGGATTGCATCTGAGGTTATTTCGACCAATGCTCGTAAACCAATTTTCGGATATAGAGCAATGGTTGGATCTATACTTGCCATTGCATTTCTTTCAACAATAGTTTGGGGTCATCATATGTTTGTTACTGGAATGAATCCTTTCTTAGGATCAGTTTTTACATTTACTACTCTACTAATTGCAATACCATCTGCTGTTAAAGCTTTTAATTATATTACAACAATATGGAAAGGAAATATTCAGTTTAATCCAGGAATGTTATTTGCAATCGGGTTGGTTTCAACATTTATTACTGGTGGGCTTACAGGTATAATACTTGGAGATAGTGCTTTAGATATAAATTTACATGATACATATTTTGTTGTTGCTCATTTTCATTTAGTAATGGGAATTTCAGCTTTATATGGACTTTTTGCTGGAGTATATCACTGGTACCCTAGAATGTTTGGTAGAATGATGAATAAAAACCTCGGTTACATTCACTTCTGGATAACTGCAATTAGTGCATATGGTGTTTTCTTTCCAATGCACTTTATAGGTATGGCTGGCTTACCAAGAAGATACTATACAAATACTAACTTCCCCTATTTTGACGATGTAGCAAATATTAACGTAGTTATAACTCTTTTCGCTTTACTTGCTGGTGCGGCTCAGTTGATATTCTTGTACAATTTTATAAGAAGCATGTTTTATGGAAAAAAAGCAGAAAAGAATCCATGGAGATCAACTACATTAGAGTGGACTGCTCCAATTAAACATATTCATGGAAATTGGCCAGGAAAAATTCCTCATGTATTTAGGTGGGCTTACGATTATTCGAAACCAGGCTCTAAGGTAGACTTTATTCCTCAGAATGTTCCATTGAAAAAAGGGGAGAAAGAGCTTCAACATTAATAGGTTATTAATTTGTAATTTCTTAATTAGTGTATATTTGAATAATGGACATTAATCAAGAGAAAGATAATGAATTTGACAAAGCATTAAGACCACTTCGGTTTTCTGATTTTATTGGTCAATTATCTATAATCAACAATCTAAAAGTCTTTGTTGAAGCTTCAAATCAACGGAATGATGCATTGGACCACACACTATTTCATGGCCCACCTGGACTAGGTAAGACTACACTTGCTCATATATTAGCAAATGAATTAAATGTTGGATTAAAAGTAACCTCAGGACCTGTAATTGACAAACCAGGTGATCTTGCGGGTCTATTGACAAACTTAGAAGAGAGGGACATACTCTTCATCGACGAAATTCACAGACTTAGTCCAGTAATTGAGGAGTATTTATACTCTGCAATGGAGGATTATAAAATTGATATAATGATTGAGTCTGGTCCCAATGCCAGAACAGTTCAATTAAATTTAAATCCATTTACGTTAGTTGGCGCTACTACTAGATCAGGATTTCTTACAAATCCTATGAGGGAAAGGTTTGCAATATCAAATAGACTCGAACATTATGATGATAATTTACTATCTAGAATTGTTGAAAGAAGTTCAAGCATTTTAAAGCTTAAAATCGATAAAAAATCATGTTTTGAAATTGCCAGAAGAAGTAGGGGCACGCCAAGAATTTCCAATTCTCTTTTAAGAAGAGTTAGAGACTTTGCACAAATTAAAAGTGATGGAAAGATTGATCTAGAAATTACAAAATTTGCATTAAGTTCCCTGAATGTTGACAAAAATGGTTTAGACGAAATGGATAATAAAATTCTTGAGACAATAGTTGAAAAATATAATGGTGGGCCAGTTGGTCTATCTACTATAGCCACCTCATTGTCGGAAAACTCTGAAACAATTGAAGAAGTATATGAGCCTTTTCTAATTCAACAGGGTTTTGTAATAAGAACACCCAGAGGTAGACAGGTTACAGAAAAAGGATATAATCACCTTGGAAGAAATAAAAATAATCAGAATAATTTATTTAATTAATAATTTATATTTGACTAGATATTCATCTTTATGGCAAAAAGTAAAGAAAGACGTGAATCATTAGTTTACCATGCTAAGCCTAGACCTGGAAAAATTGAGGTTGTACCAACTAAAAAATATAATTCCCAAAGAGACCTAGCAATTGCGTATTCACCAGGTGTAGCTATACCCTGTCAAGAGATTGAAAAAGACCCATCAAGTGTATACAAGTATACCAATAAATCAAATTTAGTTGCAGTTATTTCCAACGGAACAGCTGTTTTAGGTCTTGGAGATATTGGTCCAGATGCATCAAAACCCGTAATGGAAGGTAAAGCTCTTTTATTTAAAATTTTTGCAGATATCGATGTATTTGACATTGAGATTAATGAGAAAGATCCAGACAAATTCATTGATGTAGTAAAGTCAATATCAACAACTTTTGGAGGTATTAATCTGGAGGATATAAAAGCACCTGAGGCTTTTAAAATTGAAAAAGAATTAATAGATCAACTTGATATCCCAGTGATGCATGATGATCAACATGGAACTGCAATCATATCAGCTGCTGCATTATTAAATGCGCTTGAGTTGGTTAATAAAAAAATTGAAGATGTAAAAATCGTTGTTTCAGGTGCAGGGGCTGCAGCTGTAGCTTGTACAAAATTATACATCTCATTTGGAGCCAAACTTGAAAATATCATAATGACAGATAGTAAAGGTGTAATAAATAAAAGTAGAGATGATTTATCAGTTGAAAAGAAATACTTTGCTACAACAAGAAATATTGCTACACTTGAAGAAGCAATGGTTGATTCTGATGTTTTTATTGGATTGTCAATGGCTAATATCGTTTCAGAGAAAATGCTTTCTTCAATGTCAAATAATCCAATCGTTTTTGCTATGGCAAACCCAGACCCTGAGATAAACTATGATAGAGCAATGTCTGTAAGAAATGATATAATTTTTGCTACTGGAAGATCTGATCTTCCAAATCAAGTTAATAATGTTCTAGGGTTTCCTTTTATATTTAGAGGGGCACTAGATGTAAGAGCAACCAAAATAAATGAAGAAATGAAAAAAGCTGCTGTAATTGCTTTAGCTGAGCTTGCAAAAAAACCTGTACCTGAGCAAGTCAATATTGCTTATGATGAAACAAAGTTAAATTTTGGTAAAAATTATATAATCCCAAAACCTTTCGATCCTAGACTAATATCAGAGATTCCCCCAGCAGTTGCAAAAGCAGCAATGGAGTCAGGTGTAGCGCAAGAACCAATTTTAGACTGGGATAAGTATTCGCAGACACTTGATGAAAGATTAGGAAGCAATCAGAAATTAATAAGAATTATTCATAGGAGAGCAAGGAAAGCAAAATTTAAAAAGCTTGTTTTTACTGAAGCTGATCATTTGGATGTGCTAAAAGCTGCACAGATTTGCCTTGAAGAGAAAATTGCAGAGCCAATACTTCTGGGGGGTAAAAAGATAATACAAGAATTAATGGAATCTCTTGACTTTTCCGAAGAACTAAAGATCATCGATCCAAGTGACAAGGACAACAAGGATCTAGTTGATGAGTATTCAAAGATTTTATTCAATAAACTAAGAAGAAAAGGTAAAACTTTAGATGATGTGAAAAGATTACTTAGAGGAAGAGACTATTTTGGTTCAATGATGGTTGAAAATGGTGATGCAGATTGTATGTTATCTGGTTATTCAAAAAGCTATCCATCTGTATTTTTACCTTTAATAAATTCTATAGGTAAGTCACAAGGGGTTGAGAAAGTTGCAGCAACAAACTTAATGATTACAAAACAAGGACCTTTATTTTGTTCGGACACATCATTAAATATTAATCCTACATATAAGGAAATTGCAAAAATTGCTGTCAATACCGCTAAAATTGTAAATATGTTTGGTATTGAACCAGTAGTTGCAATTCTTTCATACTCTAATTTTGGATCTTCTGATTTTGATGAGGCAAAAAAAATATCAAAAGCTGTTGAGATACTACATGCTAACCATCCTGAACTAATTGTAGATGGACCTATTCAGTCTGATTTTGCACTGAACAGAGAAATGTTAAAAAACAGATTTCCTTTTTCAATATTGAATGGTAGAAAGGTAAATACATTTATTTTTCCTAATCTAGATGCAGCAAATATTACATATAAAACAATTAAAGAATTAGATAACGCTGTTTCAGTTGGACCTATTTTAATAGGTTTAAATAAACCAATACACATTCTTCAGTTAGGGGCGTCAGTTGATGAAATTGTAAACATGTCAGCAATTTCTGTTATAGATGCTAACCAAAGAAAAATAAAGAAAAAATGATAACCTATATTAAAGGAAGATTAATTGAGAAAACACCAACTAAAATAGTTGTTGAGTCAAATGGCATTGGATATGATGTAAATATCTCTCTAAATACCTATGAAAATATTTCTGATGAAGAAAATATTAAAATATTTACTTATCTACAGAGGAAAGAAGATTCTGATATTTTATTTGGATTTAGTTCACAAAATGAGAGATCAATATTTCAACAACTTATCTCAGTATCAGGAATTGGACCTAGTACAGCCAGGACTATTCTGTCTTCCATATCTCCCTCAGAGATTCAAGATGCAGTCTGGTCTGAAGATGTTGATAGGATAAAATCAATTAAAGGAATTGGTCTTAAGACCGCGCAAAGATTAATAATAGAATTAAAAGATAAAGTTGAATTATTTGATAAAAAAGATATAGATTTAACAGAAGAAAACTTAGACATTAAAAAAGAAGCTTTACTAGCTTTATCAGTTCTTGGTTTCAATAAATCTAAAGCAGAGAATATTGTAGGTAAAGTATATTATGAAAATAAAGATATTAAGTTGCAAGAATTAATTAAAAAATCATTAAACAAATTATAATCATGAATATACCAGAGGAATTAAAGTATACAGAAGAACATGAGTGGGTAAAAGTTGAGGATAATATCGCTACCGTTGGTATAACTGACTTTGCTCAAGGAGAATTAGGTGATATTGTCTATCTAGAGATAGATACTTTAGATAGCGAAATTAGTTCAAATGAAGTTTTTGGAACAGTTGAAGCAGTTAAAACTGTATCAGATCTTTTTATGCCAATAAGTGGAAAAATAATTGAAATAAACAATGAATTGGAAGATAAACCAGAATTGATAAATGATGATCCTTATGGTAATGGATGGATTATTAAAATTGATGTTAAAGATATATCAGAAATTAATAGTTTGTTGAGCTCTAACCAGTACAGTTCGCTAATTGATAGTTAAAAAAAATTAAAGAATTGCTTTACTATATGAAATAATTATATTTTTTTATAGATTAGCATATAAATTTTGATTAATGCAACCAAAGAAAAATCCTAAAGCTGATTTAAATAAAAACAGAAACTTATACTTTGTTATTGGTTTGACTTTTGTGACGTTTGTAACTTGGCAAGCAATTGAATCAAAAACATATGAAAAAACATTTGATTACGAGGCTCTTAATGTAGAGGAAGATGATGACGAGGACATTCCAATTACTGAACAAATTAAAACTCCTCCTCCTCCACCTCCGCCTCCACCTGCTCCTGAGGTTATTGAAGTTGTTGAAGATGAAGAAGAGGTTGAAGAGACTATAATTGAGTCTACAGAAACTGATCAAGATGAAATTATTATTGAAGAAATAGAGGTTGAGGATGAATTTGATGATATTGATGTTCCATTTGCAGTGATTGAAGATGTTCCAATTTTTCCTGGATGCGAGTCAGTTTCCAAATCACAAAGAAGACCTTGTTTTCAAGAGCAAATGAATAAGCATATAAGAAAAAACTTTAGATACCCTGAAATTGCACAGGAAATGGGTGTCCAAGGAAGGGTGTATGTCAATTTTATTATAGCAAAGGATGGTTCAATCACTAATATCAGAATGAGAGGTCCAGATAAAAATCTTGAAAATGAGGCTGCAAGAATTATTGGTAGACTTCCTAAAATGACTCCCGGTAAACAAAGAGGTAGAGCTGTAAGGGTGCCTTTTAGTATTCCAATTACATTCAGACTCCAATAAGGGATTTACCAATTTAAAATTAATGTCTGAACCTTTTTATATAAAGCCAAAGTCTTTATTTTTAGCAACACTTGTTTTAATCAAGTACAGACTATCCCTAAGCGTAGTCTTATCTTCAGTTGCTTCATACCTTCTTGCATTTGACATTTTTTCAATTTCTGAGTTTACGTTACTAGTAACAGGTGGATTCCTTGTAGTTGGTGCTTCAAATGGATTTAACCAGGTTATTGAGAGAAAATATGATGCATTAATGTCCAGAACTAAATCTCGTCCTATACCTTCTGGGAAAATGAGTGTCAATCAATCTTATATAATATGTATTATTATTTCCATTGTAGGACTAATAATGCTTTACAATATAAACTTTAGAACAGCATTTTTTGCTTTTGTTTCAATGATTATATATCTAATTCTATATACACCCATGAAGCGAGTAACTCCACTATCTGTTTTTTTTGGGGCAATTCCAGGGGCTATTCCATTTATGTTAGGATGGGTTGCAGTGACAAACAAATTTTCAATTGAGACAGGTATATTATTTATGATTCAGTTTTTTTGGCAATTTCCTCATTTTTGGGCAATAGGCTGGATTTCTCATGATGACTATTTGAAAGCTGGATTTAAAATGTTACCTACTGGCAACAAAGACAATGGTACAGCTTTTCAGATAGTTTTCTATACTATATGGATGATCTTAATCTCTACTTTGCCTTTTTTTAGTTTTACTGGCAATTTATCAATTGGCCTGTCTTCACTAATTCTAATTTTGGTAGCAGGTATATTTATGTTAGTGCAAGCAATTCGACTTATGAAGTATAAGGATAAACAAACTGCTATAAGACTTATGTATACTAGTATTTTTTATTTAAGTTTTATTCAAATTATATTTGTTGTAGACAAACTTTTTTTGTTATGAACGTATTAAGTCCATCTGAACTTAGATTGAATAAAGCAAAAAAAATGATGCTTTGGTTTGGAATGATCAGTATTACAATGACCTTTGCTGGCCTAACTAGTGCCTTTATAGTAAGTAGCTCAAGACCTGATTGGTTAGAATCATTTGTTTTACCAACCTGGTTTTCAATTAGTACACTTTCAATAATTTTAAGTAGTGTTTTTTTTCAAATTGCAAAATATAAACTAAGTCAATATATAAGGGTTTCGCTGCCAGAGAATATCAATATTTATATTCATAGAAACAATGTTAATCTCTTTCTTGGCTTGACAATATTTATGTCCATTGTGTTTGTAATCTCTCAATTTCTTGGATTTAGTGATATCATTTCTCAAGGGTACTATTTTACAGGACCAGAAAGTTCTGTAACTACATCTTATATTTACGTTTTAGTCTTTGTCCATCTTGCACATTTAGTTGCAGGTATAATAGTTCTAGCTGTTGTCACAACAAGGTTTAACATGCAAAAATATGAGAATAATAAACTTGGATTTGAAATGGCACTGATATTCTGGCATTTTCTTGGTGCTCTGTGGCTATATTTATTCTTTTTTATTAAATACTTCAGCTAAAAATTAATAAATTTGTACACTAAATTGCCCTAGATGCAAGCATCTACAATAACAAAATCAAATCAAGACTCCTGGGGAGGAGGTGGAGCTAAACCACTAGATGCAGCTTACGGAAAACTCATGATGTGGTTTTTTATTGTCTCTGATGCTCTCACCTTTTCTGGATTTTTAGTTGCTTACGGATTTTCTAGATTTAAGAATATTGATTCGTGGCCAATTGCAGATGAGGTTTTTCATCATTTCCCTTTCCTCCACGGGGTAGATGCACCAATGTACTATGTTGCATTAATGACTTTTATCTTGATCTTTTCCTCTGTAACAATGGTTTTAGCTGTTGATGCGGGACATAATAACAATAAAAATCGCGTTGCTTTTTATATGTTATTAACAATTATTGGTGGAGCTATATTTGTAGGATCACAAGCATGGGAATGGAAAAATTTTATTAAGGGAGAGTACGGTGCAATTGAGATTCAGAATGGTGAAATATTACAATTTTATGATTTAAAAAAACAAAAAAGAATATCTATTGACGAATTTTATATTTCTTCAACTAAAGAAAGAATAACACATGATGATAATGTTGGTATCTGGTATACAAGTGAATCAAAACTGCCTGAAATTTCTCTTGAAGAAGTTATGGCGGGTTTTGACAAAGATGTAAATCTAACTGTTCGTTTAGAAAAATTGGATGAGTCTGGACATAAAATTATATTATCACGTGATGATGCGCAGACAAAACTCACATCTGCAACAAGAGTTGTAAAAGGAGCAAATTTGATTAGAAATGAATATGGTAATCCTCTTTTCGCTGACTTCTTTTTCTTTATAACTGGATTTCATGGTTTTCATGTTTTCTCAGGTGTTATTTTAAATATTATAATTTTTATAAATGTACTGCTTGGAACCTATGAGAAAAGAGGTCATTATGATATGGTTGAAAAAGTTGGTCTTTATTGGCACTTTGTAGACCTTGTTTGGGTGTTTGTTTTTACATTTTTCTATTTGGTATAAATTATGGGAGAGCATAAACATAAACTAGCAATTTTTAGAGGAAGATTAAAATTTAAATCTAATGTTCAGAAGATTTGGGGTGTTTTAATTTTCTTGTCAATTGTAACAGCTGTTGAAGTTGCTTTAGGGATTCTTAAACCTCCGGTTTTACTTAACTATTTTTTAGGTATTAAAATTTTAAATTGGATCTTTATAATAATGACAATTGTTAAAGCATACTATATTACGTGGGATTTTATGCACGTGAGAGATGAAAAACCTTTTCTTAAAAATACAATAATACTTCCACTACTTATTTTAATTCCATTCTTATTATTTATATTATTATGGGAAGGTTCATACATCTTTGAGGTTATGTTTGATGGCTTAAAATCTTGGAACTTCGACATTTATTGATGAGTAAAGATTTTAAAAAGTATTTAATACTGGGATTTCTATTCTTCTTCCCAATTTTTGTGTATGTGTTCTTGTCTACAGGTATTAATAATTTTGCCAAATTGCCAGTTATAACTGAGGGTGTCATGGATATTGACCAAATTGACGGAAATGATGCAAGAATTTCTTTTAAAAACAAAATTTCTATTGTTGCATTCTGGGGTGGGGATATAAATAAAAAGAAATCTGAGGCTTTAAATTTAAATCAAAAAATATATAAAAGATTTTATGAGTTTCAAGATTTTCAGTTTGTCTTGTTGTACAATACAGATGAGTCATTTGAAATTGACGATTTAAAGAATGATTTAGTTAGTGGAGTTGGAACAGATTTAAGAAACTGGAACTTTATACCTACAACTAGAGCAAATATTAGCATGATTTTTGAGAGCTTTAATACAAATCTCAAACTAGATAAAAACTTTAGCACTCCTTATGTATTTATCGTAGATAGAGATTTAAATTTAAGAGGAAGAGATGATGATGAAGATATAGGTGTTCTTTATGGCTTTAATTCACAATCAGTTGCCGAGATTAACAATAAAATGGTAGATGATGTGAAGATTATACTTGCAGAGTATCGATTAGCATTGAAAAAAAATGATTCTTTATTCTATGAATAACTATTTTAAATATATTGGTTTAATAATAATAATAATTCTTTTTGGAATTTTTTCAATTCCAAAAATATACGAAAGAGTTTTAAACTCAGATATTAAAGATTCGAACAGGCTTAATAATAATGAGAGACTGTCTTTCATAACGATGTCTGATGAAAAAAGAAAAGCTCCAGACTTTATTTTAACCAATCAGGATTCCATTTTAATAACCAATGAGGATTTTAGTGGTAAAGTATATGTTCTAGAATTTTTCTTTACTCGATGTCCTGATATATGTATAGAGATGAACAGAAATATGAAATTATTGGATGAAAAATTTGGAGACTCAAATGAATTTGGAATTGTATCAATAACAATCGATCCTTTAAATGATAATCCATCAACTTTAAAAGAATATTCTGAGGCTCTTGATATTCAATCTCAAAACTGGCATTTTTTAACAGGAGATCAAAACTACATTTATGATCTAGCAAATAATGGATTTAATATTTATGCAAATCAAAATTCAAATTTTGTTGGAGGCTTTGAGCATCAGGGTTATTTTGCACTTATTGATAAAGATGGGTATATTCGGTCCAGAAAAGATAATTATGGAAACCCAATTATGTACTATCTTGGCATTAATGATATTAACGCAAACCTACAGGGAGTAGATATGTTGAGCTATGACATAAAAAAGTTAATTAATGAGTAAAATTGAAAATTCAAGTCAGGGAATAAGGTACAAAACACTAATAATTATTGTATCAGTAGTTATTCCAGTTGTTGTTTTAATATTATTTAACATAAGAATAACATCTCTTCCACCACTTAAATTTTTACC
>CETK01017579.1_pt1 | contig 13673 bp, 26 predicted proteins | sample 361431 | NCBI WGS metagenome assembly CETK01 (sample SAMEA2622452, study PRJEB7988) | marine metagenome | biome: marine biome (ENVO:00000447); feature: surface water layer (ENVO:00002042); material: "saline water (ENVO:00002010), including plankton (ENVO:xxxxxxxx)" | depth 5 m | reverse complement strand
AAAGATTCTAAACAAATCATCGATGAGATGCACGATCTGCGGCAAGATTTCCTGGAGGGTTTATCGACGTTCAAACACTATGGTCGAGGCTGGACAACCAGGAACGCACACGTCAAAGATACCGCCCTGGATATGGTGTGATCACCGCAAAATCACCGCAAAATAGATGCAAACTCATGCAACTAGATGCAAATAGGAATCACTTTTGTTTGCATTAACTTGCATATATTTGCGTGTATTTGCGCCAGTTTGCACTCGGAGTGAATTTTCAAGTCCTATCACCCGCACCAAAATTTCCCATATATTACAATAACTTAACGTGAATACACGTAAAATCACCGCAAAAATCACCGCACTCTTGTTTGACATTGTTGACTCTTTGAGTCATTATCAATGCAATTACAATCAAGTTTCCTTAAAGAATGTGGAGGTTCAATATGGAAAAAGTTATTGAGAGCAGCGGTGAGAAATCGCAACAACTAAAGCAGCTGTACGATCTTACAACAAATACAACAAGCATGATCGTGCATACAAACAAGAATCAAAAAATAGTATTGTCACAAGCGCAGCTGGAATTGATCCGACGCGGCATCAATCAGTGTGTCGATACTGACCCCTCTATCTATTTGTAGGGGGGATCGATGCTGACAAAAGAAGATACAAATAAACTTGTTAGATTTTATCCCAGCGTTCTAAAACGTGGTCAGAAAAAACCGCACGTTGTTGATGGTAGAAAATACGGCCTCAAAGAAAAATGGTTTGCAACAAAAGAGGAGGCGCTTAATTACGCAGCGGAGATCTCAGAAAATTTTTCAATGCACACGTCCGGCAAGGCTGGCAAAACACTGCGTAAGATTTTTGATTGCGGCCAGCATCAACCCGACAAGAATTGCTGCTACAAAAAAGTCAGACGTGACAGCATCAATACCGGCGAACTCCGAGAGCATAGTTTTGAGAACTCGATGCGCGATATGAACTTCTTTCTCAACATCAAGATCGATGGCAAGAAAGTCGGCGATATGACGGCGCTAGAATTTTACAGCAACCCGGCGCAAGTTTATGAATGGATCGTTCCGGCAACACAGAAAAACAGAGTCCTAAAAACTGTAAAAAATTACTGGGCCAGCTACACGCATTTCAATTCGTTTTGTGTCCTGGCTGGTTATGCCGATCACAATATCTTTCGTGACACTCGGCCAAAGAGCGGCGGCAAAGAGAACACAAAGTCAGACAAGATCGAGAGAGTGCAGCGCGATGTAGTCGAGCGGATCCTCGAGCAGCTACCGACCGGCAACAGCAATCAGCTGCATGGTTACAAAAAATGTAACTGGCGACTAGCTGCTTTCTTTGCAGCACAAACTGGATTGCGCCAGGGCGAACAGAGAGCGTTGACCTGGAACGACGTAGACTTTGATCTTAGATCTGTTGCGGTTGACAAAGGCATCGATCGATACAGAAAGATCAACAAGACAAAAACTGTTAAGTCAAAAAGAAAGCTGCGGTTTGCACCGGTAGTTGTCAAGGCGCTGCAAGAAGAATACATGCGCCAGGGCAAGCCGCCAAAAGAAGATCTGATCTGGCAAGACACGCGCGGTATAACAATACATCCCTCAATGTTTATCAAAAAGCTGGCCAAAGCAGCCGCCACAGCCGGTGTTCCTCGTATCACCTGGCACGAACTTAGGCATTACTATGCCTCCGCTCAGCTGGCCTTAAAAGGCGGCACAAAGGATGGCATCTGGAAAGTGTCGAACAACCTGGGCCATAGCAACACTGTCACCACGACGGCAACGTATGGACACTGGCTAAACGATTACGAAGAAGATCCAGAAGAAACTGCAAGAGAAGATCAAGCAGCGCTGCGCTACTAATGTCAGCTTGTTTAAGATCCGGTTACTGCTGCAAGAAAGCGCCGTGTCCTTACGGCAAATCTATCAGCGATACAAACCTAGCTTGTCGATACCAGGGCGGTGATAAACCTGGTGAATATTTCTGCAAAAAATATAATGAAATTATCCTGGATGAAACCAGCTGGATTAGTCCGGCATTTGGATCCGGATGTTCTAGTCCGTTAAACTCTGATAGACTTCAGATAAAAAAAAAGGCCGCAAGCGCGACCTAGTTTGCTATGTGGTTTTTGTTAGAAGTTATCTGGATCTTGCATCTCTTCCCACAAAGTAAAGATATCATCACCAGCTAATCCCTCGTCGTTCATTATCTCGATTACCTGGTCAATTTCTTTCTCTGTAGCTTGTCCTATCTCACACATTCCATTCTTAGCAAACTCTACAAACTGTTTGATTGTGTATCCTTTCTGAGCGATCGCTCCGTTACCTACGTAAATTCCATAATTCCAATCTGGTTTTACTTGTGGTGTTTTCATTTAAGATCCTTTCTGTTTGTTGAAACTCATGTTGTTGACGATGATCTCTGCTAGTTCGTCGTCAGTGTAGTCCTTGCCAGCGACTACGATCGTAGCCAAGTCGTCGTCTACTTTGTAGGGAACTAGGCAAGTGCCTTTGCTCCCCATATTCATCATCATTCGGTCAATTCCGTCCTGGCATTTCAGAACATAGTTATGCTTTTTAAGAACTTTGTGTTCTGCTTTGCTTATGATGTGGTATTTGTATTTGCTGGTGTCTAACATTTACGCAACCTCCTGGTCGTCGTATTCCCAAAGCGCACTATCAGCTGCCATATGTCTAGCGGCACAATCCTGGATAGTCTTAAGCAACTTCTCAGCCGCAGATCCTACGTACTCCGGATGCTCACAAGATTGGTATCGCAAGCAAGCACACATGTTGTATGCGTCAGCCTCGTTAATCTTAACCTTATGTTTAACCGCTCGCATGTACTTCCAAACATCGCCACACAAGTAAATGTCTTGTGCTTGATCTTGCTGTTTGTATCTATATGCAACGCTCTCTGTATTCGCAGTTGCCAGGTACAGCACTAAGTCTTTAGCATCGAGAAAAATATCTCTGCCTTTGTGGTTAATTGTTTTGATACCGGAGTTGTTTTTTAAGTACCACAAAACCAGCTGGCCTATGTGAGATGGATTAACAACGTATGCACTCATGTATTTTCCTTTCTAGTTGTTATTGTTTGTTTGCAGCATCGAACAATGGAAGTCCGAAGACCAGGTTGTCGATGTTGTCTTTGTCTATGCCGTGTATGACATAGATTGTTCTGATCTTTTTTAGTTTGCCCCAATACTCAGTTATAGGTTTGACACCGCTCTGATCGACGACGTTGCCGTTGTAAAGCACCTGGGCATGACCGGTGGTGCTGATTAAGTAGCAAGTATCTTTCTCTGCCACAGTTCTAGCGAAGTTAATTAAGGTTTTGTCGAACCAACCTTTTCTGTGCAGCTTTACGTCGTAAAGGTAGTCATACTTAACACCGGCATGTTTTAAGTAATCTTTGTACCATCTGTTTTGAGTGCCACCTCTCCAGCTTGCTGCCTTGCAGTAATGATAATTATCTTTGAACCAGGCCCAGGCATCAGCAAACTTAGTCTGTGTCGCTATCGCGCAAGCTAGCACACCGCAGCAAGGGCCGTTAGCATCATTCCAGTCGTTACCGGTCAATGCAAATGCGTTCATTGTCGCTCCTTTCTGTCTGTCTTGGGGGGAATGTTTTCGAATCACTTGATCCATTTACTCATTATTATTGACACAATGCGTCAATAGTTGCAAGTAAAAAGTAACATAAAGTGTTACACAGTATATTTTATTAGTTAATCTTAGCGCCTAATCGCTCGAGCTCATGCCTGGCAAGATACGTTGTGCGGCCGCTCTTGTGGATCTCGTAGTCACCATGCGCCAGGATCCGCCGGAGTCTGTGATATGCAGCTGGTTTCGATAATCCTGGGAACAGCAGCTTGCCAGCCTCTGATAGCGTATACAATCCTTTAGAATTGTGGGCGTTCAGTTTCACTACTGTCATCATCATCACCAAAGTTAGGTCTGGAATAGTTTTGTCGTAGATCTTGCGGAATATCCAGGAAGAGTAGGGGCCGCTCAAGCACCGGCCATACTCCGCCGGGTTCTCCTTTTTCCTTAATACTTAGCGACAGCTGCAACTGTCCGTTGCCATGTTTCAGTGCCAGGTCGAGCAGTGTTTGATAAGCCTCCTGAATAGCAGCGCGTTGTTCGTTAGTCTGCGGCAGCTGCCGGCCATCCTCACCTTTGCCAGTGCGAAACTGCAACCAGGCAGCGCATTGATAGTCGTGATCTTTTTTCAATCCACCGCCTAATCGTAATTGATTGTTTCCAAAGTGCGGTTTGAATCCGCCCATCTTAATTTTATCCATGTTATTTCCTTAACTTGTTTTCCATTTCTTCATATTTATCCGCAATAATTTGCGCCATTGCTGGGGCCTCTGCTTTTAAGCGTTTATAGTTTGCTTGCTCTTTTGCAAAAATTGCGTTCATCTGCCCGATAGATTTTGAAAACTTAAAGTCTGCGACCATGCGATCGACGAACTTTTGAAATATTTCGTCATTTTTGCCAGGAGTTTTTTCTGCCTCAACTTCTTCCGGAAAGCTATCGCTTGCTTGCTGCAAATCTTCCATAGCCTCTTGTTCTTGTTCTTCCCTGGCTTGTTCGATGGCCTCGTTCATATCCATCGTAACTTCTTTCAATTCAGCAACCTCGATCTCGAAGTCGCTGGCAAACTCGCCGCCATGTAAACCCATGTTTGCTAACGCGCGGCCGATAGCTGATGTTTCGCCATTCTCGACAGCTGACGTTCTGTTTACGTTTCCGGCTCCGCGTATCTCTTCTGCTATCCCGGTGGCGACTGGACGTTCTGCTTTTGGCGGATATATTTCTGCAACAACAACAACGCGCTTGCCGTCGTCAACTGTTACCCTGGTATTTACCGAAAAGTCGGGAAAGTGTTTTCTAAATACTTCAACACGCATGGCAACTGTTGTATATTTTTTTCCTTTCATATCGACACCATCACTTTGATTGATAGCGTTGATCTCTTTCATGGCTGCTTGCAGCTGATCTTTCATCTAAATACTCTCCTTGCTAATTCTTTCAGTTCGGGTTGCAGCGTCCAGGCAAATCCGTCGTGCCATTCCGGGTCGATCATGCTGAACAAATCTTCCTGGTTGTCTGCTTTTTTAAGTAGCTGCTCTGTTACCTGGTGATGCCGGGCAATCTCTTTTACAATCCTGGCTAAGTTCTCGTCGCTTAACTCCGGTGAATTGTCCTGGTCAAATACTTTGAAGTCTTTGTAGTTTGCGTACACCAGGAACGGCGGCTGCTGACCATTTAAGGCCCAAAAGCCGGCGACCTGGTACACAGCTTTTTGCTCGAATGGCCCGGATAAATTATTAGGTAGATATGATTTGCGTTTTACGCTGCTCCATTTGGTTTTAAGATCGCCGCGTCGAGCATAGTCCGGCCGAGTGTTGTGCGGCAGTTCGCATCCTGGCAGCTTGTCCTGGAGGATAATCTCACCGACATATCGGTTCTCCCTGGACATGGCTTGTTTCAATCCCTCGAGCGCATGGTTGATAACCAGCGGAATCTCCTCTTTGTACAGTTCAATCTCCATTTCGTCGCTATTTCCAAGAAAATCGCTGATAAAATGCCTATTCTCGAAAATTAGGCCCTCAGATTTGGCCCAGGAGTGCGCTTCATCAAGTTTCATGGGCTCTGCATCATCAATATTTAGCACGCTATCAACAGCTTTTTGTGTTGACGTACCGGCGACCATCCGTGGGGATGCTGCACGATTGGGATCTAATTGCCTGGCACGATCCGGATCCTCTTTCCAAAGCTTATCGAGCATGGGCCGGACAATAACTTTATCGAAAAGCTTACGTCCTCGAGGCTGCGACATAGGATTGCTATGATGATGGTAGTCAAAGCGCAAAGCATAGTCGGGTGTAAGTTCGGGCAGCGGCATGTTATCTCTCTTAGTTGGTACGCGCCGCTTGAAGGATTAACACGGCGCGTCTAACAGTGATAACAAATATTGTTACTATGCGTCAATAATTAAAATCAATAATATTGCAGATTGCGTCAATTATCTTTTACGCACTCAAAACCGAGCGATGGAGGATCGTACAGTGTCATCGATATTGGCACTGACCAAATCAATTCACACTCCGGCAAATAATCTTTTTCCATGATTGGATATTTTACGTGCTTTTTGCGCTCATTGTTTTGCATGGAGTCAACCATGTTTACAATGCGCCGCACTGTATATGTTTTGAAGTCGCTGTTCTCGAACGGATAGCCTAGCACTGTCACATCTTTTCCATCATCTCCAAGACCTTTGACGTGATTGAGCGAAATCTGACCAACAGCTTGATTGTGTACATAACGCTTTTCTATTGGTCGCGTATCGATAATACATATTGCTGTTCTTTTTTTTGTAAACCATCCAGGCACAAAGTATGCGCCGTGATACGATTGAAAGCTTAGTGGCCCAGCTAGATAGCGTATCTTTGATTCGTTCTGTCCGTAATGGGTAAATATACCGGACGGCGCTAGTTCGCCTATAATTGGACACATGCTGCGCTGGAAGAGTATTTCTTCAGCTGTGCAGTTCAGTATCTTGGCATAGCGCATCGCATCCTCAATACTGATGTTTTGTTTGCCATTGAGGTGGCGCGATATTGTTTCCGGCCGCATACCCATTTGCTCTGCGATCTGCACACCGCTTAGACCAGCGCGGCGCGCCAGTGCCTTTAAATTCCCAGTCGTTTGTTGTTCCGTCATCTCTTCATAAAAGTTAACTACGTTCATGCCGCCCTCCGTATTGTTCTGCCGCTAAGCCGCGTCTTACAACTCCGTAGAGGTAGCGTATTTTTGATTCACTTAAATTAAAGCATACTTTTTTAAATATCTCGTAAGTTACATTATCAATCATTTTATCCTCCGTTCATCGTATAAATCAATAATATTTGTAACAATTAGCGTTACATGAGTTACCAACGTAGTTAATTAATCCTAGTTAGTCAATCATATTTATCTTTTACACAATAAGTATTGCTTTTAACATCAATGTAACTTAATTTGTTAAATCAATAACATTGATCCTAATATTGATCTATTGACGTAAGGTAATATTGATTTGAAACTTGAAGAATGGCGCAAGAATAGAGGTTTAACGTATCGGCAGCTAGCAGAGTTGCTTGATGCGCCTGGTGCTGGTGTTGTGCATCGCTGGTGCTTGGATCGTAATCATCCAGGGGCCGCTCGAGCAGTGCATCCAAACAAGGAATACATGCGCCGGATCAAGGTCGCAACGGATGGCGCAGTGCAGCCGAATGATTTTTACCAGGACGACGTATGACAGAGGCGCAGCTGCAAAACCTGGTTGCGGATTATCTGCGTGTTGCCTTACCGGACGGATCTATCTTCCATCACTCACCAAATGAGGGCAAAAGCCATGTCGCGCATCGTGTCAAGCTGCGTAAAGCTGGCATGTGTACCGGCTGGCCGGATCTCGAAATCTTTTGTCCAGGTAAGCCGCCGGTGTTTATCGAGCTCAAAGTAGGCAAGAACACAATAACGGCAGCACAAAACAAAACGCTGCAAGCATTATCAACAGCTGGTTGTGTCACCGCTGTATGCAAGACGCTCGATGAAGTGCGCCAGGTGTTAGGTACAGTAGTGACGCTCAAGGATCATTCACAAACAGACAGTTTTTTATTTCAAGCAAGGAGGAATATTTATGGATCATAACATAGCGCAAGACTACGTAAATTATAGGATAGGGGAGGGATGGACGCTGCTGCAAATAGCCATGCTGCATAAGTTACCGGTGCAGTTGATGGAGCGGCCAAGCTTTTATTCAGAAGATTTCATCGTCGATCGTTTAGCGAGGGAACATGCACAACTCAATCGATAAGCATTTTACCGGTAGATTTGGTCAGCTGTTTGCCAGGTACAATAGCAGCGTTTGGCAGCGCTTTTTACTTAAATGGAAAAAAGTATTTACAAGATGAAAATTATTGATACCCTCGGTAATTACCGCGCCCGAGCAACTACACGTTATAATTACGTATATATTACAGTGTAATTACACGTATGTTGCATAAGGAAATTCCATACGATGTAACCTGGCTTGAGTCGCTATTTTTGCAAGCCGCAGCAACGGAGCGCAGACTGCCTCCGGCGATTGTCAAAAGAAAATTAGCCAGCTGGCCCGAGTACGAACAATCCTGGCACGCATACAATAGCGCAGCGTTTTCACCGAAAGCACCAAAAGCAACACCAAGAGATATTGACGACTACTTCTTGGCGCTCGATATATCCCTGGCATACTGCGACACAGAGCAGCGCCGGTTGATATGGGCGGTTAATTATTCTGCGGTGCTGCGTAATGGATACATTCGAGAACGTGGGCCAGCATGGGAAAAGCTTAGCAAGGTTAGCAAGGATCGTATCTCACCAAAGCGCGTCAAAGCAAATTACCTGGACGCAATCGTTAGACTTGCGTATCGCATGCAGCTGCAACCGGAAAGATTGACGCAAAAAGTTATTACAAAGTGATTGCACGAAAGCACGAAATATAGTACGCTTTCAGCTATAATTGCCAAGATCTTGCGATATTACTGCTAATATTGTGTCATGTGTCTGCCAAGACAATAGATGTAGGCGGTTAATTTTTTCATATCACTTTCTGATATTTTGCCAGGTGTAAGCCGCTCCACCGGTTTATGCCTGGTCAATTAGGTGGATCAATGTCACGGCTTATGAACATAGAATTAATGGAGAAGATCTGCGATCATTTACTCAGCGGCAAATCAATGCGCGAGATTGCAAAGATCGATGGATTTCCAAGCGATGATACAGTGTATCGATACATTCAGAAGAATGACGACGCGCACGAAATGTATACCAAAGCAAAAGCTATCCAGGGTGAACGCATCCAGGAAGAGATCGACGAGGTGCTTAACAAACCTTTACCGGTGGATCCAAAGCATATGATGGCAGAGGTACAGATGCGACGCTTAAAGGTAGATACATTGCAGAAACGGCACACACAGTTGCAGCCAAAGGGCATACGGAATAAGTCTGAGGATATGGCAGCACCAGGCATGAGCGGTACGATTACATTGTCCTGGGAGAAAGGCGACGTTGATATCAAAGCTGGTTGATTTCCGTTAGGCCATACTGACACTGCGTTCATTCGCACGCGCGAGTCCAGGGCGATATCGTTGTTTTGCGGTGATATTGCGGTGATAATGCTGCATCGTAGTTATTTTATTGGAAAGCGTGGGGGATGGTGGCTGTTACGCTGCATATCTGAGCATATACCGGCTGACCCTACCCCCGGCGACCACACCGCGCGCTGCATATACATATATAACCCAATCCGGACACAGACATTCACAATGAGGACTACATGGGTAAACGAAGTGAATTTGACCGGATACCGAGAGATTATTATCCGACACCTCCGTCAGCTATTAAACCATTGCTGCTGCACCTGGATAATGCGGATGTAAAGCTGTTTTGCGAGCCGTGTGCTGGCAATGGACAGTTGATTGATATGTTGGAGCTAGCCGGCCTTATGTGCTGCTACAAGAGCGATATAGAGCCGCGTAGATCCGATATACTTCAGCATGATGCGCTGGAGTTAGACGAGATGAAGATATTAGAGGCTGACGCTATAATTACGAACCCTCCCTGGCGACGTGATTTACTGCATCCTATGATCGAGTATTTCATGTCGCTTAAACCTACATGGCTGCTTTTTGATGCCGACTGGATGCACACTAAGCAAGCGAGAGAGTTAATAACCTATTGCCGGTTGATAGTATCTGTGGGCCGTGTCAAGTGGATCCCGGATAGTAAGCATACCGGTAAAGACAATGTGTGCTGGTATTTATTCACCAAGTACATGCAGACAAAGCAAACAGAATTTATAGGCCGCCAATGAAAACCCTAGTTTTTGTCCTGGTCATTCTTAAAGGATCAGAAATCATGGAGGAGGCCGAGATCGGCAACTACCAAGATTGCAGCTGGCATATGTCCTTAATTAACAAGAAAGGCACAGGCAGTCCGTACAGCGCGTATTGCAAGCCAAAATTAAAGATGAATGTCGATAGAAATGGATAACGTAAACAGACCGCAGCATTACACCGATGGCGAGATAGAGTGCATAGATGCGCTGCGATCGATGTTGGGCGAGGACTTTGGTGCGTTTTGCCAGGGAACTATCGTGCAGTATCTGTGGCGCTATAAGCATAAGAATGGTGTCGAGGATCTCCGCAAAGCGGAGTGGTATTTAAACGCATTAATAAAATTTGAGGAGGACAAACATGCCCGGTGCTTACGGAAAATCCAAGGGTGCAATGCCAGCGAAGAAGAAATCGATCTTAACTGCTGGACAGAAGACCCTACCTAAAGACCTACAGAAAAAGATTGTTTCATCGAAGATGAAGAAAAAAGCATAGACGACACGCTATTTCAAAAAAAAGCTGCGTTCTTTGCCAAGAACGAAGAGAGAAAGCGGCTGCATAGAGATTTCATGCTGCGGCAGTTGCGGCGAGAGTATAAATATGGAAATAAAAATCCCATACGCACCGCGCACAGTGCAAAAGGAACTACACGATCAGCTAGACAAACATCGATGGGCGGTAGTAGTGATGCACCGGAGAGCCGGCAAGACAGTGATGGCGATTAATCATTTGTTGCGTGAGGCTATCTTATGCACGAAACCAAACCCACGATATGCGTATATAGCGCCAACGTATCGCCAGGCCAAACAAGTAGCCTGGGATTATCTAAAACAATTTGCGGTCAACATACCGATGGCGCGTTTTCACGAAACGGAACTGCGCTGCGATCTGCCTAATGGTGCAAGAATACAGCTGCTTGGATCCGAAAATCCAGCGTCCTTGCGTGGAATATACCTAGATATGGCTTGCCTAGACGAAATGGCGGATATGCCGGAGAACTTATTCCCGGAAGTCATACGACCAGCGTTATCGGATCGTGAGGGAAAAGCTTTATTTATTGGTACACCAAGAGGACACAATGCCTTTTTCGAACTATACGAGGCGGCCACCGCATCTAAGGATTGGTTCGCTGCCACGTACCCAGCGAGTGAAACCGGGATATTACCACCCACCGAACTGGAGTCGGCGCGGATTGGTATGTCAGAGGATCAGTATAACCAGGAATACGAATGTTCCTGGGTCGCTAACGTACCCGGATCTATCTTTGGAAAAGAGCTACAAAAAGCGTTCCAGGATGGGCGCATATCAAAAGTGCCGTATGATCCTAGCGTACGTGTGGACACTTTTTTTGATCTTGGTGTCGGCGATTCAACAGCGATTTGGTTTGTCCAGGTCGTAGGCCGGGCCGTACATTTTATAGATTATTACGAGGCAAGAGGTGAGGGATTGCCCCACTATGCCCGGATGTTGCAAGAACGTGAGTATCTCTATGATAGTCACTATGCACCGCACGATATAGAAGTTAGAGAGTTAGGATCCGGCAAGAGCAGACGTGAGATAGCCTGGGATCTAGGACTAAATTTTCGTGTTGTACCAAAGCTGCCTATCGATGATGGGATACACGCGGCGCAGCTGCTTATCGAGCGCTCCTGGTTTGACCGGGATAACTGCAAACACGGCCTTGAGGCATTACGACAATATCATCGTGTGTATAACGAGCGCACACGATCCTTTTCGACAACGATAAAACACGATTGGTCATCACATAGCGCGGATGCTTTTCGCTATGCAGCGATAGGATTGCGTGAAAATAAAAGACAATTTGCGCCAATGCAGCAAACGGCAATGAATGATTACCGCGTTTTATAGGAGATATTATGGGATTTTTTACAGATTTTTTTAACGCGATTAGCAATGTTAGCCAGGGCAAAGGAACAGACTTTGGCCGCCGTACCGGTGCAGCAATACAAGGTATGGCCGACAGTATGCGGTTTTCTGAGCCAACAAAAGTGGATAGTTTTCTTCTTGGCCCAGGGCAATCTGTAGATCCAAACAGAGATTATTTCGCCGAGGGTGTTGCAGCAAACAAAGCGGCTATGGACGCAATGGCTGATATGCGTGATCCAGGCGGAGAGCGTACTGATCCAAATACCGGTCGATCAGTTAGAGAAACAAGAGGACGTGAGGACAAAAGCACACGATCAACAATGACTGGCGGCGGCGGCGCTGGCGGATCCGGTACGGCAAGCGGCACGACAACACAATTAAAGCCACCGGTTGCACCAAAAACAATAGCAGAGGATCCAGCATCGTCCGGTGAATTAGAAGATGAGGCAATGGAAAGCGGCAAAAAAGGCCGTAAGGGAACAATCTTAACATCGTCACAAGGTTTATTAACGGATGCACCGGTGCGCGATAGGCGCAGATTGAAAGGTTTAATAAATTGAGAGTTAAGAGAACCAAGAATATTGCTGGCATGATGGGCCGTTTATCACCACAAGGCAAGACCGGCATATCGATGGCAATGGATATAGACCCTATGGAGCGTATGAAACAGCGGTTTGAGGGTCGTGCAAAAGGCGGAAAGCCTAAAGCTATGAAGCGCAAAACACTAATGACCGGAGGTTACTAATGGCTGCAAAAAAGGGTTTATATTACAACATTAACAGACGCAAGAAAGCTGGTACATCCAGGCCAAAAAGCGAGTCTACCATAACAGCAAAAGCCTATAAAAACATGCAAGCTGGTTTTCCGGATAGCAAGAAAAACAAGAAAAAAGCGTAATGGTCGCCAAGAAATACCAGAATCCAAAGGGCGGATTGAACGCAGCTGGTCGTAAATTTTTTAAACGCACTGAGGGCAGCAATTTAAAATCACCGCAGAAATCGGGAACGAGTGGTCGCCGCGTTAGTTTTGCCGCCAGATTTGCCGGCATGCGTGGCAAAATGAAAGATGAAAAAGGTCGTCCGACGCGCAAGGCACTAGCGCTAAAAGCCTGGGGATTTGGCAGCGTCGAGGCTGCACGAAACTTTGCCAAGCGCAATAAAAAGAGTTAGATATGGAACCATCGAAGTTAGTACAAATGCTGCACAAACGCTATGAAACACTAGCAACACAGCGCAGCAACATCGAGAATAGATGGCAAGAGGTTGCCGATTTTTTCTTACCCAGGAAAGCGGATATCATCAACAAACGCACACCGGGCGAGAGAAAAGATCAAAGAATATTCGACTCCACGGCGCAACATGCGGTCGAATTGCTAGCAGCAAACTTACACGGCACACTTACAAGTCCTAGCGTGCCGTGGTTTTCTATGCGGTATCGAAACAGAGATTTCCAGAAAGTCGATGCGTTGAACGAATGGTTAGAAACATGCACCGATATTATGTACCAGGAGTTAGAAAGATCGAACTTTCAGCAAGAAATACATGAATTATATTACGATCTAGTAGTTTTCGGAACGGCAGCGCTGGCGATCGAAAAAGAAATGGGCCAAGATATTCGGTTTTCTACCAGGCATATAGCAGAAATCTACATTGCCGAGAACCATGAGGGCCGTGTTGATACTGTCTATCGTAAGTACGAGCTAACCGCCAGGCAAGCCGAGCAAAAGTTTGGCAGAGAAAATCTATCGGAGAAAATACGTAAGTCGCTCGAGAACGATCCATTAGAAAAACATCCAATTATTAACGCTATTTATCCACGACAAGATGCTGGAGGATTAGCAAAAGCAGC